>FWPU01008425.1_pt1 | contig 17588 bp, 16 predicted proteins | sample 2228361 | NCBI WGS metagenome assembly FWPU01 (sample SAMEA103939777, study PRJEB20133) | metagenome
GAGTTGACCCAGAAACTGGATGCCGAAATTGAGGCGTGGCGGCATCGTCCGCTGACCAAACTGTATCGCTATCTGATGGTGGACGCGCGCTATGAACATGTGCGGGGGAACGGGCGGGGACAGAGTGGGGGGGGCTCATTCTCAAGGGGGTAGACGAAGAGGGACGCCGTGAAATTGTGAGCGTGGAAGAGGGGAACATGGAGAACGAGGCCACGGGGGCGGGAGTGTTCAAGCGGCTGTGGGAGCGTGTGTGCGGTGAGTGGCGGCGTGAGCGATGGAGCAGAGTGAGGAATGGTTGGCGGGTCCGCGGTATCTGGACATGACAGCGTTAGAGGGTTGGGAAGGTGTGGAGATGAAAGAGAAGGCAGGCATGATCACCTAACAGGCTCCTTCTTGGAGGGAGAAATTTACAGAAAGGTCTTGACACAACCGGTCTTGGAGCTGGCTCCACCTTAATCATTACAGGTATTTCAGTTTTTTCGATGATGTCCAGCAACGAGGTGCCACCGGGTAGTTTCTTCAATTGCTCAAGCCACTCTTCTATTTTCTTTTGCTGATCCTTCTTCGGGGTCCCTTCCACTCGACTTTGTCCAATTACGCCGCGTAGCACAGGCAGTCCAGCAAGGACTCCACTGTCTCGCGGGGTAATTGCATCGTCTCAGCCTTATCGGGTGAGGGTATGAAATACCGCGCACGCCAAATCCGCTGCCGCACCAGTGCCAACAGGTCAGAAAACGTTGCCTCCTCTTTCACATACCAGGCGGCCTGCGGCAACGCGATCTGTCCGTCGGGGTGCCACTCATGACATTGTAACACCCCCAGCGAAAACAGACCCATCAATCCCGATATATCGGGACGGGCAATCGCTTTCTCCGACCATTGCCGCTGCGTCTCCATCCCCAGGCGCGCCCGCAGCTCTTCAAACGTCACCTCCACGCTCCACCGTTGCCCCCCCCCCACCCCAGAATCTGGGCAGCCGTGGCTTCCCCATCGGGGCACAGGAAGGCGGCATCCTTGACCTTCCCCTCGGGGTCGTGCACCAGCACCCAGCGGATGGGCACGGGTTCCTGTCCCGGCGTATACCTCCGCGCACAACGCGACAACACCCACAGCCGCTTGCGCTCCCCCCGAGACCAGTCTCCCTCCACCCCTTCCCAACAGGTGTCGCTGCGCCCCCGCCACTCTTTTCCGCACCGTTGCGGTCAACGGAACAGAGGCAGGGACGGAGACTCTGCCCTACAAAGGCACGGCGTCCCGATGAATCGGGATTACCGAAATAAATCGGCAAAGAGCATAATCGGGGCTACCGAACATCAAAGCAGGCTAAAGCCAGCTCAACGCCCTGTTTGAGCTGGCTTTAGCCTGCTTGATCATTAGAGGACTTCTCCCGCCCCCGCTCCGCTTCATCACTCCCTCTCATTTGCACCTCCTCATGTCCGCGTGTTATAATCAGGCGGTGACGAACGAGAAATTTTTGTCTTGGAGGCGCAACGATGACGGGCGTTTCGGCGATTGCGAACATTCTGAAATCAGAAGGCGCGGAGTATCTGTTTTGTTTCCCTTATCATCCGCTGATTGACCCGGCGACGGTGGCGGGGATTCGTCCGATTTTAGGTCGGATGGAGCGGACGGTCATCAACATGGCGGACGGCTACACGCGCATCGCCAACGGGCGACGGATTGGCGTCTGTTGTATGCAGTATGGACCGGGCACGGAGAACGCTTTTCCCGGCGTGGCGCAAGCCTACGCGGACAACGTGCCGATTCTGTGCCTGCCCGGGGGGGCGGCGCGCAACCGTCACGGCTCGCCGCCCACCTTTGAAGCCGTGCCGAACTATCGGGGCATAACGAAGTGGGCGGCGACCATCAACGCCCCGGAGCGCATTCCCGAAATGATGCGCCGCGCCTACACGCAACTGCGCCTGGGGCGTCCCGGTCCCGTCGTGATCGAAATTCCTGATGACGTGGCGAAAGCCGAAGTCAGCGACGTCCGTTACACGCCCGTCAAACCTGTGCGCACTGCCCCCGACCCGCAGGACGTCAAAGAGGCGGCGCGAATTCTCCTCAATGCCAAGACCCCCCTGCTGCACGTCGGTCAGGGCGTGCTTTTCGCCGAAGCGTGCGACGAACTGCGCACGCTCGCCGAGATGCTGCGAATCCCCGTGATGACCACCATGCCCGGCAAGAGCGCGTTCCCCGAAAACCATCCGCTCTCCCTCGGCAGCGGCGGCTACGCAGGCACAAAGATGGTGCGGCATTTTCTCGACAAAGCCGACGTGGTGTTCGGCATCGGTTGCAGTTTCACTCGCACCGTGTTCGCCACGCCGATCCCCGACGGCAAAGTGATCATTCACGCGACGTGCGACGAGCGCGACGTCAACAAAGACTACGATGTTGCCCACGCCCTCATCGGCGACGCCAAGTTGGTGTTGCAGCAACTCATCGCAGAACTCAAAACATCCAACATTCAACATTCAACGTTCAACGTTCAAGAGGAAATCAAGGCAGTGAAAGAGGCGTGGTTGGCGGAGTGGATGCCGCGTCTGACCTCCGACGAAGTGCCCATCAACCCTTACCGCGTGGTGTGGGACTTGACGAACACGGTGGACAAGCGGCGAACAATTGTCACGCACGATGCAGGCAACCCGCGCGACCAAATGGTGCCGTTCTTCGAGAGCCGTGTGCCGCACGGCTATCTCGGCTGGGGCAAGTCCACGCACTTGGGCGCCTCATTGGGATTGGCGATGGGCGCGAAGTGTGCCGCGCCGGACAAACTGGTGGTCAACGTCATGGGCGACGGCGCATTGGGCATGTGCGGCATGGACCTCGAAACCGCCGTCCGCGAGCGGATTCCGATTCTCACGATTCTCCTCAACAACGGCGCGTTGGGCGGCTACGAAAAATACATGCCCGTCGCCACCGAAAAATATCGTCTCAAGTATCTCACCGGCGACTACGCCCAAGTCGCTGACGGCTTGGGCGTCTACGCCGAGCGTGTGGAAAAGCCCGCGGACATCATCCCCGCCATTCAACGCGCTACGCAGGTCGCGCAATCCGGACGCCCCGCGCTGCTGGAGATGATCACGCGGGAAGACCCAACGTTCTCAAAATACTGGTAAAATCAAAATCGTTTAGACAGGATTGACAGGATTGGCAGAATGGCAGGGATGAAGGATGAGGAATGAGAGATGAGAAATGGGGGATGACTCATTTTCATCTCTCATCCCTTATCACTTATCCTTCATCCCGTCCACCCTGTTTATCCTGAAAGAAAGAGCGGGGGTGCGCTTGGCAACGGTTTACGAGTTCGGGAACAAAATTATCCAGAATGTGGAGAGGATCATCGTCGGCAAGCGGCAGGCGGTGCGCCTGGCGCTGACCGCGCTATTAGCGGAGGGGCACGTGCTGTTGGAAGACGTGCCCGGGGTGGCGAAGACGATGCTCGCCCGCGCATTGGCGAAGTCGTTGGGCTGCTCGTTTGCGCGGATTCAATGCACGCCTGACCTTCTGCCCACCGACATCACGGGGACTTCGATTTTCAACCAGAAGACGACGGAGTTTGAATTCCGCCCCGGTCCGGTGTTCCATCAGATTCTCCTCGCCGACGAAATCAACCGCGCCACCCCCCGCACGCAGTCCGCGCTGTTAGAGTGCATGGCGGAAAAACAGGTCACAGTGGACGGCGTGACGCACATCCTGCCCCGACCGTTCATGGTCATGGCGACGCAGAATCCCGTCGAACACGAAGGCACGTTCCCGCTGCCCGAAGCGCAACTCGACCGCTTCCTCATGCGGCTGTCCATCGGCTATCCCGCCTTTGAGGACGAAAACGACATGCTGGTGCGCACGGAGAAGGAGCATCCCATCAACACGCTTCAGCAAATCGCCACCGCCGAAGAATTAGTCGAAGCGCAGCAGCAGGCGCGCAGCGTGTTCGTCCACGACGCCGTGCGGCAGTATATCGTCAGCATCGTCCACGCGACGCGGCGCTGTCCCGATTTGGTCTTGGGCGCAAGCCCCCGCGCCTCGCAAGCGATTTACCGCACGTCACAGGTGCTCGCCGCGCTCAACAACCGCAACTTCGTTTTGCCTGACGACATCAAATGGGTCGCCGGACCCGTGCTGGAACACCGCGTCATTCTCAACCCCGAAAGCCGATTGCGGCGCAAAACAACGGCGCAGGTCATCCGCGAGGTCGTGGACAGCGTGCCCGCGCCGGTGGAACGGCGGGAGTAATCTTTTTCTTCACGAATAGCGCGAGCGGACTCGAAGAGAGTTATAATAAAAAGAAATGACGTAGAACGTCAGCCAGAAACCGTATAGACAGTTGAACGCAGAAGGGGGCATTACGCGGAATTTGCCGCCCTGTTGCCACCGAATCGAATTCGGTGTCTAAGACACCGGAACGAAAGTCCCGATGCATCGGGACTCGTTTGTCGTTTAGCCTGCTTTTAGCAGGCTTTCCAGCCGTTGTAGACGCCGAATTCGATTCGGCGGGACGAGGGCTGCCACCGAATCAAATTCGATTCGGCGGGAGGAGGGCGCCAGCGGGACGCAGGACGTAAAATTTGCCCCCTGCCTCCTGACCCACATCCGTCGGAGCAGCGCCTCCCTACGAGGGTTGCAAATTTTACGTAATGCACCCACGCAGAACGACACACGGGCAGGGCGTGCCCGTGAATGTAGGACATACCCATGACGAGGGTTCAGAGTTGAAGGTTAGGGGTGACTACAAGCGCGAACCTTTAACCCTTAACTCTCAATCCTCAACCCTTTTCAGCGGGGAGGTGAGACGCAGTGAAGCAGGCGCTTCAGGTTATCGTGACTCTGGTGTTGCTGCTGATTGTGTTTGCGTTGGTGGGCAATCTGATTCACGCCGTCAGCAACATCGTGAAAGGGCTGGTGACGCTCGCCCTCTGGGCGGTCATCATCTACTTCGCCGTCAAGATTTTTGGAGGGCGCGGGGGCAAGTAACGACCGTTGACTGCGTGCGAATGAAAGCGGGGGCAAGGAGAGGTGGCGCACCTCCTTGCCCTCTTTTTGTTCGTCTGCCGAAAGGACACAGAGATGTGGGGGCGAAATTCAATGCAGTGACGTTCAGGCAAAGGAGGAGTCAGTCATGCAGCGCGCCGTTGCACTACTTTCCGGCGGCATTGACAGCAGCACCGCCACAGCCCTGGCAAGACATCAGGGATATGAAGTTTACGCCATCTCTTTCGACTATGGGCAACGCCACCAACGCGAATTGGAAGCAGCGCGAGCGGTGGGAAAATCTTTGGGCGTGAAGGATCACCGCATCGTTCGCTTCGATCTCCGACAATGGGGTGGCAGCGCGCTCACCGACGACCTGACTCTTCCGCTCGACCGTCCCTTAGACGAAATCTCTGTTGGCATCCCTATCACTTACGTCCCCGCCCGCAACACGATCTTCTTAGCCTTTGCGTTGAGTTACGCGGAAGCATCAGGTTGTGATACTCTCTTCTTCGGCGCGAACCAACTGGATTACAGCGGCTACCCCGACTGCCGCTCAGAATACCTCCAAGCCTTTGAACGCATGGCGAACCTCGCCACCAAAGTCGCTGTCGAAGGGCAGGTGCGCTTTCACATCGAAGCCCCTCTCCTCAACCTGCGCAAAAGCGAAATCATCCGTCGGGGCTTAGATTTAGGCGTGGACTATGCCCTCACGTGGAGTTGCTATCAAGGTCGCCCCCAAGCCTGCGGACGCTGCGACAGTTGCCTCCTGCGCTTGAAGGGATTTGAGGAGTTGGGGATTGAGGATCCGATTGAGTACGAAACGATTGTGGCTAAGGCATCGTAAGAGATAAAAACGGAATCCAAGAACTATGCTAATCGTCGCTGGATTGAGCCTGAAGAATCTCAAACCTCGGGTATGGAACCCTGAGTCGCCTTACTATATCCCTGAGATTCAAGCCGTCATGGTGTCCTATGCCGATTTTCACCAGATGCCCTCTCGCAGGCGTGCGGCAATGGAACAAGGTCTCCATGAGTATTTAGGTATTCCTCGAATGGTCAGAGTATATCTGGACAATGGCGCGTTCTACTTCCTGAATCATGGCGGGGAAACGCCTCGAAAGGAATACGAAGAGTTTGTGGCGCGCGCCCTGCCAGACTGGTATCCGATTCCCCAGGATTTCATCCCCACACCTCAGATGACGCGAGAGGAACAGCGGCAATGCTTCCAGCGCACGATGGCGTTCAACCGAGTGTATCAGCAAGACGGATATGTTCCAGTGGTTCACGTAAGTCAGTTTCTCAAAAACTATCTTCAAAGAATTCAGGCGTGTGACCGTCTGCGGTCGAAACCCGCTATTGCTCTTGGTGGACTTGTTCCCAATCTGCTGCGTGCATCTAAGGCGATACCTTACACGGAAGTATTGGACAGTTTGAAGCAGGTGAGAGAAGCATTTGCTAACAAAGAAATTCACGTCTTCGGAGTCGGGGGAACTGCCACTCTGCATATTGCGGCACTGATAGGCATGGATTCAGTGGATTCCAGCGGATGGCGCAACCGCGCAGCACGAGGGATTGTGCAATTGCCAGGGAGTGGAGACCGCATGACCGCTCAACTGGGGAAATGGAAAGTGCGCAGTCCCAGGGCAGAAGAGTGGGAGCGACTCAGTCAGTGCCCCTGCCCCGCCTGTCAGCAGTTCGGACCTGACGGTCTCAAAGCCGACGGAATTGAAGGTTCCTGCAATCGAGCCACGCATAATCTTTGGGTGCTCCTGCAAGAGGCGAACGAAATACGAATCCGCCTTGCTAATGGCACCTATGCCGAATGGTATGAGCATCACTTAGATAACTCCATATACCTGCCGCTGATTCGATATCTCTGCAATTGGCAAACTTCCCTGTAACATTTCGAGCCTCAAAATTGAAAAACACTACAGAAGGTCAACGCACGTGAGCGCAGTTTCAAGGAGCGCGGGATGAAACCGACCATGCAGGCAACAGACGACACGGAGAACGCCGATTCTATCGTGGTGGCTCGTCTCTGTCAATGTATTGAAGACCACGCAGAGACTCTGCTGAAGACATTACGCGACTACGTCTGGCGTGCGGGCATTACACAGGGCGAGTCGGTGCAAAATACTGCCATAGAGTTGTTAAGTGAAGTCGTCATCGAGGCGTTCCAGAGTGCTCACCGATTCGACCCCTCGCGCCAGCCGATGGCGTGGCTCTCGGGTATCGCTGCCAACTTGGTCAAACGCAAACAGAAGGAAATGGCAAAGCGCGCCCAACGTGAGGTTCTCGCTCGTGATGATGTGATAAGTGAACTGGGCACTTTGAGCGACGATGAGGTCTTTGAGCGCATCGCTTCGCTTACTGTCGGCGGACCAGAGCAGGAGGTCATAGACAACGAACAAGCGAATGCCATTCTGAACCTTGTGTCTGAGGAAGATCAGCAGGTGCTACGCCTAGCTGTAATTCATGAACTCGATGGGGATGCTCTGGCACGAGAACTTAGAGTCGAGCCGGGCACAGCGCGAGTGCGACTTCATCGAGCAATCCATCGGTTGCGCAAGGCGTGGCACAAGCGGGCAGAACAGCAAAAGGGTGAAAATGATGAGTAAAAAGCCATCTGGATATAAACAGCAACTGGCGCGGGAGAAGGCGCTTTACCGATACATCAGCGCTTTAGAGCGCGGTGATTTCGACACTGTGGCGTCTGTACTCCACGAAGCAGAGAATGACGCTCTCCTTGAGCGCATGATTTTGGAAGTCAACGAGGTGTATTGCGCCGAATATGACGCTGCAACGCAGGCGGACGATGCAGCGCTCATTCGTCAACTCCTGCGCGAGCACCTTCCTTCGGGAATCGCTACGAATGAAGAGGTGGAGTTGCCGCCGCTAACGGTGAACGATGTCATGGCGCGCTTGCAGGTGGACGCGGTGCTGAAAGGGCAAGTGGCGCAGGAGGCTCAGACGGTCATGCAGCAGATACGTCAGGCTGACAAGCCACTCCCCAGCAATCTCAATGTGCGCGGGGTGCGAGACTTCTTCGCTAAGTTGGGTGTGTCCGTGAGCGAGCGGTTTCAGAAACTCTTCCGCGAAACGGCGATTTTCCTCTCGATGGGGCGTGAGCAGGGCATGGCACGCCTTGCAGCCACACGCCGCCAGAAAGCACTACGCGAGTCCAAATCGTCACATGAGGAGGCACAATCGCAATGACACACTTACAACGTTCCACCATCGCAGAGGTCATCGCCGCTCTCTACAAAGAGGCAGCAGCGCCCCCGCCTTCCGTGAAACGTTGCGTGGCGCCACTGAACGCTTTGATGGGAGGCTATCAACTCAACTGCTCCGAACTGGATAACCTGACGAGTCAGACGGCTATGCACTTCCTTTTGAGGTGCGGCGGCTTGGTTGAGCCGCCGGAAGATGTCAATCAAGAACCGCTGGCGGGTTTCCTGTATGCAAGCCCCAACTTTGGGTCTATCTTCGTCGAGCGCACAGACCTCGTAGTGCGCCGCCGCTTTTCAGCAGCGCACGAACTGGGACATTACCTGCTGCACTTTCGTCCACTCTTCATGACAGAGGAATTCGAGGATGAGCTCGCCTTGCACGGAGCAACGGATGCCTTTCTACGTTTTGAGTTAGAAGTAGAACCTGATGAACTTCCTACAGGTCAGATTACTCTTCCCCCCATGGATGACGCCACCCGGCTGGCGACGTCGTTCGAGCAGATGGAGCGTGAGGCGAATCAGTTCGCCGCCGAACTTTTGATGCCTGAGGGGATTGTCCGCGAACTTGCCACCCAATACACTCCCCACTTTCGGGGTGAAGACTTGGTCAGGCGGCTGGCAACAGACATGCTGGTCAGCCGCGCTGCTATGCGCTGGCGGCTGCGCAACTTGGGGCTGCTGTCATCGAAAGATGAATGGAATTAGGGAAGTGATAGCATGGGACTCGATTTTCTTCGCAATCACGGTGCACGTCGTATGCGCAACTACGAGGAGCAGCCCTTCCTGCTGGACGATGGTCTGACACAGGATGACAATCCTGACGAAACAGTGGGCTTGGATTATGAGGTGCCCTCCGATGAATGGTATCCCCACGATGTCGAGACATCAGTTGGGTCATCAGACTGGTCGCTGCACCCGACGCGCTTCGTGGATGGCAAGGATGTGGGACGCTCTGTTGCTTGGCTGCAAAGTCGCGAGGGGTATCCTGTGCCCGTGCGCCTTTCCGAAATTGGAGCCGTGGTGCTGCGTGACGTCAATGGCTCATTGCGCCGCGAGTTCAGTAAAGTGGAGCGTGTGGTATCGCTGATGGTGGACTTCTTTCATTGGGATGAGGTGGAGGGGTTTGCGATTGCGCTTCAAGAACAGGGTTTCCGTTTACTGCCATGTCAGAAACCGGACCCAAAGGACTTCAACCTTTACGACTTCGAACGTATGCGTAAGACGACGCAAAACCGCTCCATTGACGAGATGACCCGCTTGGAGAAGCAAGCGTTAGCACAGGACAGTGAAATGTCCACCGTGATAGACGGCAGATTGGAGCCACGCGCGGGCGCTTTCGATGACGAGCATCATCTGGTAGTGGGGCTGGTTAAAACCCACTCAAAGAATTATCTGCATCCGCAGGGCTGGCGTATCTTTTACAACTTGCGTCCCGGGCAGCGCACGCCCGCTTTTCGGGTGGAGTGTAAGAATCTCGACGTGGTGTCTTGGTATCTTCGACTGGACGGAGACAAAGGCGAACTGCCCATCTGGGGAATTGTGCGGCTGGAAATCCCTCAGCGCTTTTTTGAAAACGGACTTGCCCGGGATTGGGGCTATATTGACAGCCTTTCTCGAATCATCTGCGATTACCGCTGCCGTGATGAGAGTTACAGCCGCGCCGCTGTCTCAATCTATCCGATTCAGCGTGCTGAGGAGAGTTTAGGTGCGCTGTTCACTCAAGCAGATACATTGATTAGCCATTTTTACCATCTGACGAATTTATGAGGGGGTAGAAAAGAATGAGTGACATAGTGGACACTGAGGTTATGGTAGAGGTCAACGGAGTAAGCAGCCCCGAAAATGGTCAGCAGCCGTGGGAGCGTCAGCGAGGACCAATCGCGAGGGCAGATGGGCGGGTTTGCATCGGGCGCGTGTGTGCACCGCAGCAGCGTGAGGCAACTAGTGAGCAGTTCTTTTTCTGGGTGCCGACAGACGCGCTGGTGGAGAAGACTCAACTTGTGACCTGTGAAAGCGAAATCGCCGGGCAGACCTACATCTTCTATGCCATCGTGGACGAAGTGTATCGTTGCAGCCGGAAACGGAATATCGGTCACGAAGTGGATGAGTCCGACAATGACCTGAACCATCAACCGTCTTTTGAGAGCGAAGGCTACACTTATGCCAGCGCCAGTATTCTGCGAACTGACCCACCAGCGCTCACTTCTCCACGCGAACGCAGTGAAGTATTGCTCGCGGGACCAACTGAGGCAAGTATCGCCTATGGTGCTGACGAGATTGATCATCCTCTATCAGTAGGACTGATTAAGAATGGAGGAAACCAAATGGCAGGACCGGGCAAGATTGACTTGGATTATCTGCTGGGCGTTAACGGCGGGCACCTGAACGTCAATGGCGCGGCAGGTCGGGGGACCAAGTCCAGTTTTCTTCTGTTCATCAACTGGCTACTTCTCCATGAAGCACGACAGCAGCAGGCAGAGCGCCCTACGGATGCAACGCGGCTGCGCATAGTGCCCATCATCCTCAACGTGAAGAATTTTGACCTTTTCTACATTGACCGTCGGAGCAATCGGTATGATCCTCAGCGACATCTCTCCGACTGGGAGGCGCTGGGCATTGAAAATCCCGCGCCTTTTCAGAATGTCACCTTTTACGCCGCTCAACAGCCGGGCAACTCTCTATCTGTTCCCACTGGGCGCACTCAAGGCGTGAAAGCATACAGTTGGAGTCTGCGCAACGTTGTCGAACGAAGTTTGTTCTCTTACCTCTTCGCCGAGACTGACGTCAATGACGCCAACTTTAGCGTATTGGTGCTTGACATAGAAAACTGGCTAACCAATGAGCAGGTGCATAATGACGGCAGCATCACCCGCTCTCTGCGGAGTGGGCGTCCGACGACTTTTCAGGGACTACTCGATTGGGTGGATGGGCAAGCCGGATTAAAAGACGAGGAACGGGAACTGCGCAACCACCATACTTCGACTTGGAAGAAATTGCACCGCCGTTTGCTCAAGATGGTTTACGAGAGCCGTGGTATTCTGCGGCGCGACGATGAGCAGGGCAACCCTCTTAATTTGGTGAGAGCCGACACCTGTGATCCGATTGTAGTGGACTTAGCGGCGCTGGCGGGACAACTGGAACTGCAGCGCTTCGTTGTCGCTACCATCCTCCGTCAACTCGTTGAAGCGCGCACAGGCACCAACGCAGTATCTGGACTGGTCTATCTGGTCACTTTGGATGAGTTGAACCGCTTTGCCCCGCGCGGCGCGCACGACCCCATCACGCGCCTCATCGAAACAGTAGCGGCGGAGATGCGCTCACAGGGCATCATTCTGCTCGGCGCACAACAGCAGGCTTCGAAGGTGTCAGAGAGAATTTTTGAGAACTCCGCCATCAAGGTTTTGGGTCACAGTGGGAGTCTGGAACTTGCCGCACCTGTCTGGCGTTTCCTCAACGACAGCGCTCGGCGCAAAGCGGAAAGGCTATCCCTTAACGAAAAGTTGGTCATTCAGGACAACTTCCGAGAACCCATGCATGTGCGCGTGCCTTTCCCCGTATGGGCGATGAATCGTCGTGAAACATCTTCTCCCAATGCTTCTGACGGCGACGATTTTTCGGACACTATTGATGAGTAAATGGAGGTGGCTGCTGTGAGAATCTTGCATACCGCTGACTGGCACATGAACGAGAGTCTGGGGCGTCAGAACCTCAGTGATGACATCTGCGACTCATTGAAGCAAATTGCAGGCTACCTGGACGAATATCAGGTCGAGGTGATGCTGGTCGCTGGCGATGTGTTCAGCGACCGCAGCCGTCCAGAGCAGATACGCAAGGCTGTGGCAGACATCAAGGACATCTTCCTGCCGTTCCTTCAGCGGGGCGGGACGATTGTTGCCGTTAGCGGCAACCACGACAGCGAGGTCTTCTTCGAGATGCTACGCGATGCATTGGAACTGGCGGCGCCAGCACGGGAGGGCACAAATGGCACGCACGCCACTGGTCGCCTTTATGTAGCGCCCAACCCGCGCCCGCCGCTACGGCTGGCGGATTCAGCCGGTAACATCGTGCAGTTTGTCCTGATGCCCTATCCGACGGCACGCTGCTACCTGCGCGGCGAGAGCGTCCACTATCGCACAATCGAAGAAAAACATCGCGCCATTCAGCAGCGTTTTATTGGCGCTCTGGGTGAACTTGAATCGCGTCTTGACAAGCGCCTTCCCAGCGTGCTGGTGAGCCACGTTCATGTGCGTGGCGTGCCCGTCCACTCACTTTACCGCTTGAGCGAAGTGGAAGATGTCATCTTCGAACCGAGCAATATCCCGGCCCACTGGCATTATGTTGCCTATGGTCATGTCCACAAACCACAGCCCGCCCTCAGCGGCGCTTCCCACGTTCGCTACGCTGGGAGCATCGTGCGGCTGGAAGCCAACGAACGCGAAGATGAGAAAAGCGTTGTATTGTGTGAGGTAGGCACATCTGGGCTGGTGGACGAACCGAGGTTGCTCCCAATAGAAAGCGCGCCCATCTACCGCATTGAAATCACAGATCCTGACAACCAAATACCCCATTTAGCCGACGAGTATCAAGACGCGGCTCGCGCTCTTGTGCATTACACCTTGCACTGGCAACCCGGCAAGCACAACCGGGACGAACTTTGTCGGGCGATCCACAACGTTTTCCCTCGCTGGTATGACCGTGATTTCAAGAAAATCGGTGAGGACAACGCTGAGAACGTCGCATTCACTGCACAGCGTATTCAAGACGTTGTGGGCACCGTGCGTGATTATCTGCAAATGCGTCTCTCTACGCATGAGCAACGAGACGAACTGTCAGCGTTGGCTAATGCTCTACTGGCTGAGGAGGGATGGCGATGATTCCACTCCGTGTTTGCGTCGAGGGTTTCATGTGTTACCGTGACAGGGCAGAGTTGCTCTTTGATGATATGCCGCTCTGGGCGTTGAGCGGACCCAACGGCTCTGGCAAATCAGCGATTTTCGATGCTATGACCTTCGCCCTTTATGGAGTGCATAGAGGCGGTAAGCAGAACGCCAAAGAGTTAATCAACCAACAGGCGGACGGTCTCATCGTAGAGTTTGACTTCGCCATCGGCAACGATGCATACCGCGTCAAACGCACGCTGTCCCGCAAGGGGCGTTCCAGTCATCAAGCTTTCCGCCTTCAGGGGTCTAACGCTGTGCCTGTGACGGGCACAGAGAAGGAATCCGGTTTGGAGCGATGGGTTAAGAATAGAGAGATCATCGGGCTTGATGCTAAAACCTTCACCGCCTCTGTCCTACTCGAACAGGGCAAGAGCGACGCTTTGCTGAAGGCTGATCCTAAAGACCGACACGAAATGTTGACCCAAATCATTGACTTGTCAAAATACGAGCGTCTTCACCAAATCGCGGAGGAGCGGCACAAGGATTTGAAGGCGCAGGCTGACAACTATCAACGCCAACTTCAGGGGTTAGAGCCAGTAGATGAGGATGAAATTAATTCGCTCATCACTCAAGTCGAAGAGGCGACCGCTCAGGTCAAAGCAGCACAGGAGCAGTTGGAGAAACTATCCGCGCTCAAGGTTCATGCGGAACGCTGGGGTGCACTGATAGAGGCACAAGCAAGCCTTGAGCAAGTGTTGAACGAAGCGCATAGTTTGCTTGCCCAAGCCGATAAGATTCAACGTGACGCAGAACGATTGGCGGAGTTAAGGCAAGTTTTGCCCCTGTTTCAACGCCTGCTCTCAGAACGTCAGCGTCTGTCGGAAAGTGAGGCTCGCATTGCTGCATGTCAGGAAGAGGCTAATCGGTGGGACGGAAAACTCAAAGAAGCCAGAGAGGAGTTGGAGAAATCGGAAGCAACTCTCCATCGTTTGAAGACGCAGCAGACTGATTTGCAGCGACAACAAGACAAGGCGCAAGAGACTCTGCTTGACCTGTCACCCTTAATGCACGACCTTGATGACATGGACAAGCGGCGGAGGGAGGTTGAAGAATTTGATCAGGCATTGGCTGCCTTCCCAACCGATTTAGACCAGCAAATCGCCCGTCTCCAAGAGGAGGTGGAGAGGTTGACGGAATTGCGAACTGCACTTCCTTGGTTGCAGCAGTTCGCTCGCGCCCGAACAGATTGGTTTAGAGCGAAAGCAAAGGCAGGCGAAGCCGAAACGAAAGTGTCGAAGTATGCGGATCTTCTGTCTGCGATGTCAGATGAGCAAGCGAAGGTTGAGCAAAGCGTGAAGGACACCAGAGCGCAGGTTGAGGAGATGCAGGCGAAGGTGACCGAAGCACGCACGCTTCTGATGGAAGCGCAGAAAAGACTGAAGCGGTTTGAGGAAGTGGAGGGCAAACCTCAGTGTGACTACTGCGGTCAATACCTCACGGCGGAACATATTGAAACGGAACGTAAACGAGTCGAAAGTGAACTGCGTGAAAAAGAGAAGAACGCTCAGGAGGCAGAGCAGTCTCTCAAGACGGCTGTGGAACAGCAGCGGTCGTTGGAACAAGAAGCGCAGAAATTGATGGGGCAAGTGCGAGAATTGGAAGAGAAACAGCGAGGCACACAAGAGACTTTGCGGGATGCTCAACGAGAGCAAGCGCAAGCCGAGAGACAGGCGCAGGACGCGCTGAATGCCTTACCCCACGGTTACACAGTGAAAATTAAACCATCCGCAGCGGCTGACGTATCTGCTTGCTTTGAGGCCGAATACCCTACCCCAGCGGAATTGGCTGCTCTGCAACAACAGGTTGCTCAACATGAATCTCAGAAACGGCAACTCGACTCTTTGCGCAACTCAGCACGCGAGTGCGACAGCCTGCGAGATCAACGCAAACCAGTCGCCAAACGCCTTCAAGAGTTGGAAGAGAAGTATCCCGCTCAACGAGCCATCGAAATCCGCGACGCTCACAAGACTGCTCAAGGGCAACTGGAAGATGCTAAACAGCAGTTGACCCCGTTAGACGAGTCGCTACGCGATGCAGAACAACACCTCGACAATCAGGGCAAAGCGGTCAAAGAGGCTGACGAGAAGCAGCGCGAATTTGCTGCGCAGGCGCAGAGGGAAAAAGCGGGGCAGGAGGAATTACAGCGTATCATTTCTGACATGGAGACCGGCTTACCTCATCCCTGGCAAACCGCAGCGGCGGCACTGACAGAGGAACAGTTGACACACTATCAGAGTGAAGCCGAATCGCTCTACGGCGCAGATGAGTTGCACAACAAGTTAGTGGAAGCCCAAGGGGAACAAGAAAGCCGCCACCAGCAGATGACACAAATTCAGCAGGAGATGGCGCAAATTCCACCAGAGGCGAAATGTCCAGTGGCTGATTTGGAGAATAACGAGAGGGAGGTTCGTGAGCAATATGATAATGCCGACCGAGCGCGCCGTCGTGTAGAACAGGACAAGCAAATCTTAGAAAGGCGGCGCGAACAACGCCAAGAATTGGAGAATGAGCGCCAACAGGCGGCACATCAAGCCCAACTCTATAAGACACTGGCAGATTTACTCGGGCGAGATAACTTGCAGCGCTATCTCCTTCAGCAAGCCGAAGCGGGCATTGTTGACAAAGCCAACGAAGTGCTGGATCGCATTTCTGGTGGCACGTTACGGCTTGAGTTGCAAGGGACTGAAGAGACGACTGGCGGTGTGGGCGATGGTAAAACAGCATCCAAAGCCTTCACTTTAGTCGCTTACAACAGTAAGATGGGCGAAGGCGACAAGCCTCATCCAGTTGAGTTCCTCAGTGGCAGTCAGCGTTTCCGCGTTGCTGTCAGTCTGGCACTGGGTATTGGGCAATATGCAGGTCAAGGAAGCCGAGGCATTGAGTCGGTCATCATTGACGAAGGCTTTGGAAGTCTCGATCAAGAGGGGCGACGCCAGATGATTGACGAATTACACGCACTCAAAAACGTGCTGCGGCGCATTATCATCGTCTCGCATCAAGAGGAATTCGCTCATGACTTTTCTAACCGATACGCTGTCGAAGTTATAGGTGGCACGTCGCGAGTCAATCCGGTGGATCCCACTTAACGGTGAAGCAGAGAGGTATGAGCAAATCTTATCTCCTCATTCTCAGTTGCTCCGCCCGCAAGTATGCGGTCACAGGCAAAGTGGCGGCGTGGGACCTTTACGACGGGGTGGCGTTCCGTGTCGTGAAGCGGTTGCAGCGTGAAGGGCGGTTTCCTGACGGTGTAAACATGCTGATTCTGTCGGCGCAGCATGGATTGATTGAGCCTTCACAACCAATCGCCTACTACGACCAAAGAATGACGCAGACGACTGCTGACAAACAAGCAGCAAGCAACTGCTCAATGCTGCGCGAGTTGCTGTGCTCAAACGCATACGACGAGGTCTTTTTGAACCTCGGAAAGACGTATTTCGCCGCCCTGCAACCCGTCGAAGATTGGCTGCCGCCCTGCACCAAACTCACTGTCGCGCAGGGGGGTATCGGATGCAAATTACAGCAGATGAAGAAATGGCTTATGTCGAAGAGAAGATGTATTGCGGTAGTGCGTGGAGGTAACAAACCATGAGCGGCAAGCGGTTAGAAGACCTTTCCCCCGATGAGTTTCAGGGGATGATGGACGATATGCTGAGTGACGATTTCGACAAGGTGACGGTGACGGAGTTCTTCGGCGCGTTGGCGGCGATGGATGAGGCAGAGCCGGAAGTGATTGAATTGACTGCACACGTCGAAAGTGGTGAATTAGTGCTGGAACAACCTGCTCCATTGCCCGTCGTGGGCAACGAAAATCCGCGTGGACAACAAGCGCATCGTGATTAAGTTGCGGGAGAAAGCAGAAGTTCGTGAGTGAATCTGAAGGAGTGAGTAGGATGTCCCTCTCCAAACGTATATCTCGCCTCTATACTTTTGAAGCCGCGCATCGCCTCTTCGGATACGATAAGGCGTCGTGCGGGTCGCTGCATGGGCACAGTTATCGGGCGGAGGTCACACTGCAGGCGGAGACGGTTAATGAGTTCGGGTTCGTGCTGGACTTTGCGGAGATGAAGCGGTTGCAGGCGTGGATTGATGAACATCTGGACCACGCGACGTTGGTGGATGAACGGGATGAGAGTTTGCGGCGGTTTTTGGTGGAGAGCGGCGACAGGCATTACGTCCTGCGCGGCGGCACGTCGGCGGAGAGACTCGCGGAGGAGTTGCGTCAACAGGCGGTGCGGCTGTTTGAAGACGAGCGCGTGAAGGTCGTCAGCGTCAACGTGAAGGAAACCGGCAAGTGCGGGGCGGAGGTCGGTTTGTGGGGGATTTGACACGAACGAGTCAAGGAGGTAGTCTAAATCAACGTGAGTTCGGGATAAGGGGCTTAATGGGGTAAAATTGAATTTGCTAAACCAATCAACCCAAGGAGCCTCTCATGGATAGTCTCATT
>FWPU01008426.1_pt1 | contig 17588 bp, 8 predicted proteins | sample 2228361 | NCBI WGS metagenome assembly FWPU01 (sample SAMEA103939777, study PRJEB20133) | metagenome
ACCATCTGGTTGTCGGGGCCCGCCGCCGCAAGTACAATCGGCACCCAAGGGTTGCCTTTGGTTGCACGGGCTGGGGATCGACCCGCGCCCACCTCATGCAAAGGGAGGAGCCAGCCTATGGCGCGGCATCCGAGTCGCACGCGTTCAGCGCCGTTGCGGCCACCCGCTCCGGCGCCGTGGAAAGTTCTTGCGCTTGCTTTGCTGGGAGGCGTGTTGGGAGCGGGTCCAGGAGGCGTTGGGCGGGCCGGGTCGGAGATGCTCGCCGCTCGGGCCATGGCGGCCGAGCCGCAGCACCCTCAGGGCTCCCAGGTGCCACAGCCCCCCAACTTCCTCATCGTGGTGGCCGACGACATGGGCTATTCCGATGCCGGCTGCTACGGGGGGGAGATCGCCACGCCGAATCTGGACCGGCTGGCGGCCCGCGGGCTGCGATTCACCCAGATGTACTCGGCGGCACGATGCTGGCCTTCGCGGGCGTGCATTCTGACGGGGTACTATGCGCAGCAGGTCCGGATGGATCCGCCTCAGGGGCCGCTGCCCGATTGGTGCCGCGTGCTGCCCCACTACTTGAAACCGCGCGGGTACCGCTGCTATCACGTGGGGAAATGGCACCTGATGGGCGCGCCGCGCCCGGTGGCCGACGCCGGCTTCGACCGCTCGTGGTGCCTGGAAGACCACAACCGCTATTTCGCGCCGCGGCGCGCCCTGCTGGACGACCAGCGCCAGCCCCCGGTGGCCGAAGGAAGCGGTTTTTACGTGACCACCGCCATGGCCGACTACAGCCTCGAGTTCCTCCGCCAGCACCGGCGCGAGCATGCGGGCCGGCCTTTCCTGTTGTACCTGGCCTTTACGGCCCCGCATTTCCCCCTTCATGCCTTGCAAGAGGACATTGCCCGATACCGGCAACGGTTTCGGAAAGGGTGGGATGTGCTTCGGCAGGAGCGCTCCGAGCGGATGCAGCGCATGGGGCTGGTGGCGGGTAAACTTCCGCCGCGCGAGCCCGAGGTGGTGCCTTTCTGGAACTTCGCCGAGGCCGAGCTGCAAAAGCGAATCGGTCCGGGCGAAGTCGGCCGGGCTGTCTCCTGGGAGAGCCTCTCCGAACCGCAGAAAGACTTGCAGGCCACCAAGATGGCCATTCACGCGGCGATGATCGACCGGATGGACCGCGAGTTGGGCCGGGTGCTGGACGAGATCCGGGCCATGGGCGCGCTGGACAACACGGTGGTGATGTTCGTTTCGGACAACGGGGCCAGTGCCGAACAGATCATCCGCGGCGATGGGCACGACCCGGGGGCGCAGCCTGGTTCGGCCCGCACGTTCCTGTGCCTGGGGCCGGGGTTTTCCACCCTGGCCAACACCCCCTTCCGCCTGCACAAGCATTGGGTCCATGAGGGGGGCATCGCCTCGCCGTTTATCGTGTCCTGGCCGGCCGGCCTGAAGGCCTGGGGGGAACTCCGCCATACCCCATGCCATTTCATCGACCTCTTACCCACGGTGCTGGAGCTGGCCGGCGTCAAGCCCGAACCGGCCTGGCGGGGTGCCGTAGCGCCGCCGCTGCCCGGCCGGAGTCTGGTCCCGGCCTTGGCCGCCGATCGCCCCATCGCCCGCGAATACCTCTATTGGCACCACCAGACCAACCGGGCAATCCGGGTGGGCGACTGGAAACTGGTCTCGGCGGGGACGAAAGACACGACCGGCCCCTGGGAGCTGTACGATCTGCGTACCGATCGGAGCGAGACGCAGAACCTGGCCGCAGCCCACCCCGACAAAGTCCGCCAGCTCGAACAGCTTTGGCAACGGTGCGAAGACGAGTTCCGGCGCCAGGCCGGGCCCCCGCCCAAGGCCGCCAAAGCGGGCAAGGCCAAGCCCCGGGCGAAATCCAAGGCGAAAACCGGGCCCAATCCCCAGGCGCCGGCGCCGCTCCATTCCCCGCCGAAACCCTCCGCCAAGGCCAAATCGAAACCCGCGGACTCATTCCCCCACAAGCCCTTTCTCTGACCCTGGGTCCTGCGACGAGGTAGTCGGATGCATATGATGCGAAGCGGCAGATGGACCCTTTGGCTGGCGCTGGGGGTGTTGGCATCGGGCTGGACCGGCGTGGCAGCTCGGGGGGCGGATCGCCGGCCGAATATCCTCTTGCTGTTTGCCGACGACCAGCGGGCCGATACCATCGCCGCCTGGGGGAATCCCCACATCGAGACACCCAATCTGGATCGGCTGGTCTCGGCGGGGTATTGCTTTCGGGCGAACTATTGTTTTGGGGGCAATAGCGGTGCGGTGTGCGTCCCTAGCCGGGCGATGCTGATGACGGGCAAGACCTGGTTCCACATGAACACCGCCACCTTGCAGGGCGAAAAACTGCTTCCGGAACTGCTCCAGGAGCAGGGTTACGTGACGTTCGCCACAGGCAAGTGGCACAATGGCAAGGCGTCGTGGTTGCGTGCGTTCCAGCAGGGGCGGGCGGTGTTCTTTGGCGGCATGGCCGACCACACCCGCGTGCCAGTCTGCGACCTCGGGCCGGATGGCAAGCTCAGCCCCGCTCGGCCTGGCGAGAAGTTCTCCAGCGAGTTGTTCGCCGATGCCGCCATCCGTTTCCTCCGCCAGCACGATGGCCGCAAACCGTTTTTCGTCTATGTAGCCTTCACCGCGCCGCACGATCCCCGCCAGCCGCCCGCCGAGTTCGCGCAAAAGTACTATGACCGCCGCCCCCCTCTGCCGCAAAACTTCCTCCCCCAGCACCCGTTCGACAACGGGATGCTGGTGGTTCGGGACGAGGAGCTGGCCCCCTGGCCCCGCCCCGAAGCCGCGCTGCGAGACCAACTGGCCGAGTACTACGGAATGATCTCCCACCTCGATCGCCAGATCGGGCGGATCCTCGAGGCCCTGGAGAAGACGGGCCACGCGCGGAACACGATCATCATCTATGCGGCCGATAACGGCCTGGCCCTGGGCAGCCACGGCTTGTTGGGCAAGCAAAGCGTGTACGAACACAGCATGCGCGTCCCTTTGATCTTTGTGGGGCCGGGCATTCCTCGCGGCCAGTCGAGCCACGCGCTGACCTACTTGCTCGACGTGCTGCCGACGCTGTGCGACATGCTCGGTGTGCCCCCGCCGCCAGGGGTCGAAGGGCAAAGCCTGCGACCGCTTTGGGAAAGGCGCGCAACCCGGGTCCGTGATTCGGTTTTCCTTCCTTTCCTCGATATCCAGCGGGCCGTGCGCGACGAGCGGTGGAAGTTGATCGTCTATCCGAAGATCGGCCACATGCAACTGTTCGACCTGAAGGCGGACCCGGGGGAATGCCGCAACCTGATCGACCGGCCGGAACACGCCGCCACGGTGCAGCGCCTCGTGGCGCTTATGAAGCGCTGGCAGGCTTCGGTGGGCGATAGCGTGCCCTTGCCGGAAACGAAGCGGCCGCCGCTGCCGGTGGACCTTTCGGGCCGGGCACGCAAGCCGGATCCGTGGCAGCCGCGATGGATTCGCCAGAAATACTTTGGCCTGAAGGAGTGAGTGTTCCGGCGGCCCGACGGCGGCCTTTGTGTTGGAGCAAGCAGTGCGTGAGGAGACCTTTCCGATGCCCATAGGCAAATTGCGGTACCTGGTAGCGGTGGGAATGCTGGTGGCCTTTGCGGCCGTGGGGGAGGCGCGGGGCAGCGCGGGCGGTCCCGGCAGTTCGGCCGCGGTTCTCCTGGCCCCGGCCGCCGCAGCACCCAACCGGCAGGGCACCGGGATCCTGCAATCGGCCGACTGGGCGGTGATCGCCGCCTATTTTGTGGCCCTCGCCGCCTTGGCCGGCTGGTCGTTCCTGAAGGCCCGCGACACGGCCGACGATTACTTCCTGGCCGGCCGCAATCTCGGCTGGTTCATCATCGCCGCCTCGATCTTCTCCTCGAACATCGGCTCGGAGCACCTCGTGGGGCTGGCGGGGTCGGGGTGCACCAGCGGGGTGGCCATGGCCCACTACGAATTGCATGCCTGGTGCTTGCTGGTGCTGGCCTGGGTGTTCGTCCCCTTTTACACCCGCTCGAGGGTGTTCACCATGCCGGAGTTCCTCCAGCGGCGCTACTCGCCCAACGCCCGCTGGGTACTGTCGATCATCTCTCTGGTGGCGTATGTCGTGACCAAGATCGCCGTGGGCATCTTCGCCGGAGGCATCGTTTTCTCCACCCTCCTGCCCGACCTGGAAATCGCGGTGGCAGGCCTGAAGCTGGACAGCTTCTGGATCGGCTCGGTAGCCGTGATTCTCTTGACGGGCCTGTACACGGTCATCGGCGGGCTGCGGGCGGTGGCCTATACCGATACGCTGCAAACGGTGATCTTCATCGTCGGCTCGGCGCTGGTGACCGTTTTCGGCCTGATGGCACTTGGGGGGTGGTCGGAATTGTACCGGCAGTGCGGATCCGACATGTTCAACCTCTGGAAGCCGCTGGTTCCCGAGGGGATGACGGGCACGTGGGCGCCGGTGAAAGAACCGACGCGGATCGCATGGTACTTCAACGACCGCTTCCCGTGGCTGGGGATGCTGTTTTGTGCACCGATCGTGGGCCTGTGGTACTGGTGCACGGATCAATACATTGTGCAGCGGGCCCTGGGGGCGCCCAACGAGCGGGTGGCGCGGCGCGGCGTGATCGGCGCGGCGTTCATGAAACTCCTGCCGGTCTTCATCTTCATCGTCCCCGGGATGATCTGCTTCGCCCTGGCCAAAAGCGGCAAGGTCGAAGCCCTGCGGCGCGAGCTGGTGGACGAGCCGGCCCGGGTGGCCAGGGAGGCCGCCCTCTCGGCCGCCAACCATCATAAGCCGCTGGCCCCCGACGAACACCAAAGGCGCGAAGAAGAAGTGCGGCGACGCGAGTTCGAAAGGCGCGCCCAAAGGGCCTTCCCGCTGATCGTAGCCCACGTGCTGCCAGTCGGCCTGCGCGGGTTGGTCGTGGCCGGCTTGCTTTCGGCACTGATGAGTTCCCTGGCCGGCGTGTTCAATGCCTGCTCGACTTTGTTCACGATGGACTTCTACCAGAAGCTGCGGCCGGCGGCCAGCCAGCATGAACTGGTGTGGACCGGCCGGGTGGCCACCACGATCATGGTGCTGATCGGCTTGGCGTGGATCCCGGTGATCCGTGGGCAGGAAGGGCTGTATTACTACCTCCAGGCGGTGCAGGGCTATCTGGCGCCGCCGATTTTCATCGTCTTCTTCCTGGGCGTGTTCTATAAGCGGCTCAACAGCAAGGGGTGCCTGGCCGCATTGCTCGTCGGATTCGCTTTGGGGATCTTCCGGCTGGCGGTCGATACGCCCGTGCTCCTGGCCCCGGCCGATGCGCGGGCCACCGTGTACACCCCCGGCTCGTTCCTGTGGATCGTCAACAATATCTACTTCCAGTATTACAGCGTATTGATTGCTGTGGTCTGCGCCGTGGTGATGCTGGTCGTCAGTTGGCTCACCGAAGCGCCCCAAGCCAGCCAGCTCGAGGGCTTGACCTACGGCACGGTCACCGAAGCCCAGCGCCAGGCGTCGCGCGCAAGCTGGACGTGGGTGGACGTGGCCGGCACACTGGTCGTCCTCTCCGGCATCGCCGCCGCGTACCTGTACTTCCGCGGATGAGAGATGAGCGTTTCCGGACAACCGGCCGTCGTCCTCTTGAGCGGCGGCATGGATTCGACCACAGCGCTGGCCATCGCCCGCGCCGAGGGATACGCGCTGTACGCCCTGACCGTGCGGTACGGGCAGCGCCACGAGGCCGAGATCGAGGCCGCCCGCCGCATCGCCCGGCATTTTGGCGTGGCCCAGCATCTGGTGGTGGATGTGGACCTGCGGCAGTTCGGCGGTTCGGCCTTGACCGGCGATCTGGCCGTGCCCAAAGACCGCTTGGCCGAGGAAATCGGCCGCGGAATCCCCGTGACCTATGTCCCGGCGCGGAATACGATTTTTCTGGCCCTGGCGCTGGCCTGGGCCGAAGTCCTCGAGGCCAGCGATATCTTCCTGGGCGTCAACGCGATCGACTACAGCGGCTACCCGGACTGCCGGCCGGAGTATCTCGAAGCCTTCGAGCGCCTGGCCCGTCTGGCGACCCAGGCGGGGGTGGAAGGCCGGCAAGCAGTGCGAATCCACGCGCCTTTGTTGTATCTCTCCAAGGCCGACATCGTTCGCAAAGGGCTGTCTTTGGGCGTGGACTACTCGATGACGCGAACCTGTTACGACCCTTCGCCGGCCGGCGAGGCGTGCGGCCGGTGCGACGCCTGCCAGTTGCGCCGCCGGGGTTTTGCCGAGGCGGGCGTCGAGGACCCGGCCGTGTATCGCCCCGATGCCCCACCTCCACCGCCCTGGCCGAACCGGTAATCCGCCACCCTCGCCCCGGCCTGCGCCACAACGAAGCGCCATGAATCTGCCGACCCATTCGCCCTTGGTTCGGATGCGGGGAATCACCAAGCGATTCGGCCCGGTGGAAGTGCTCCGCGAGGTGGACCTGGACATCTGGCCGGGCGAAGTGCACATCCTGGCGGGCGAGAATGGAGCGGGCAAGAGCACGCTCATCAAGATCCTGGGAGGCGTGTATTCGGACTATCAAGGGGCGATCGAGATCATGGGCCGGCCCGTCCGCCCCGCCTCGCCCCTGGAGGCGGCGGCCTTGGGGGTGGCGGTCATCCATCAGGAACTCTCGCTGGTCCCCTCGATGAGCGTGGCCGATAACCTTTTTCTCGGCCGGCCCCCCTGCATCTGGGCCGGCCTGGTCGCCTACCGGGTGCAGCGCCAGGAAGCCCGGCGCCTCCTGGCGGAGCTGGGCCTCGAGATCGATGTCGACCAGCCGGCCGAACGCTACCCTTTGGGCGTGCGGCAGTTGGTGGAGATTGCCAAGGCCCTTCGGCACCATGCGCGGGTGATCGTCATGGACGAACCCACCAGTGCGCTTTCGGCACCGGAAGTCCAGCGGCTATTCGCCCTGGTGCAGAAGCTCAAGGCCCAGGGGTGCGGCCTGGTGTATATCACGCACAAAATGGAGGAAATCCAGCGGATTGCCGACCGCATCACGGTGCTCCGCGACGGCCGGCGCGTCGGCAGCGCCCCGGCCACGGAGCTTTCGAGCAGCCAGTTGATCCGCTGGATGGTAGGGCGCGAGGTGGAACAGCAGTTTCCGCGGCACATGACCCAGCCGGGGCCGGAGCGCTTGCGGATCGAGGACTTTACGGTGCGGGGGGAGCGCAAGGGACTGCGGCCGGCCGTGGACCGCGTTCGGCTGGCGGTGCGGGCCGGCGAAATCCTGGGGCTGGCCGGGCTTCAAGGCTCCGGGGCCAGCGAACTCTTGTGGGCTATATTCGGCGCGCTGGGTGCGCGGGCCTCGGGGCGGCTATGGCTGGACAGCGTCCCTGCCCGGATCCGCTCCCCCCGGGACGCGATCCGGCAAGGGGTGGCCCTGGTGACCAACGACCGCAAGACAAGCGGGTTGGTGCTGCCGATGTCGGTGGCGGGCAATGCCACCCTCGTGGCGTTGCCTCGGCTGTGCCGCTGGGGATGGCGCCGGCCACAGCGGGAACTCCAGGCCGCCGCCGCCCAAGCCCGGGCCCTCCGCCTCCGCGCCGCATCGCTGGAAATGCCCGTGGCCGAACTCTCCGGCGGCAACCAGCAGAAAGTGGCCCTGGCCAAATGGCTCGAAGTCCAGCCGCGCGTCCTCCTCTTGGATGAACCCACGCGCGGTGTGGATGTGGGAGCCAAGCACGAGATCTACCAGCTTATGAACCAGTGGACCGCCGCCGGCATGGCGATTATCCTGATCACTTCCGAGATGCCCGAACTGCTGGCCTTAAGCGACCGGATTGTGGTGTTGCATCGCGGCCGGATGACCGCCGAGTTCCCGCGGGAGGAAGCCACGGCCGACCGGGTCCTCGAGGCCGCCATGGGCCAGGGTGCCGGAACCGCTCCATGAGCAACACGAGCCAACCCTTGTTGCGCACGGGGACCCGCTGGTTGTATAGCCCGGCCGCACGGTCCCTGCTCGCCCTGTTGTTGATCCTGGCCCTTGGAGCCGTCTTCCATCACCGGGGGGCGTTCTTCCGCGTGGAGACGCACAAGGCCGCGCTGCGGCAGACAGCCGAGTACGGCATGATGGCCTGCGGCATGACCCTGGTGATTATCTCCGGGGGCATCGACCTGGCCGTAGGAAGCATCCTGGCCCTGTCAGCCGTGTGGTTCTCGCTGGCGACCATCCATTGGGGCTGGCCTGCCTGGTACGCCGTGCCCACCACCCTGGCCGTGGGCGCCGGCTGCGGACTGGTCTCCGGCACCCTGACCGCCTGGTGCCGGATGCAGCCGTTCATTGCCACGTTGGCGATGATGGTCTTCGCCCGCGGCCTGGCCAAGGCCCTCAGCGGCGGCACGCAGGTCACCACGGCGGTGCGCAATCCCGACGGGACGTACCATTGGGTGGACGTGCCGCAGGTGTTCTACGCCATCAAGGCCGAGCTGCTGGGCACCGTGTCGATGATCGGCGTGCTGTTTTTGATCTGTGCGGCGATCACGTGGCTCTTGCTGGCCCGGCACCGCTGGGGCCGCGAGCTGTACGCGATCGGCGGCAACGAAGAAGCCGCCCGGCTCTCGGGGGTCCGCGTGGTGCGGGCCAAGGTGCTGGCCTATGTGGCATCCGGGATCCTCGCCGCCGTGGCCGGTATGTGCCACGCCGCCCAGGAAGAACAAGGCAATCCCGATGCCGGCGAAGGCTACGAGCTGATCGCCATCTCGATGGTCGTCATCGGCGGGACCAGCCTGATGGGCGGCCGCGGCGGCATCGGCCTGACCCTTCTCGGCATCCTCACCATCGGGTATCTTGACAAAATCCTGAGCATCAACGAAGTGCCCCTGGCCTGGCGCCTGATGCTTACCGGTGCGATCATCGTCGTGGCGGTCCTGGCCCAAAGGCGCTCGGGATGAACGGCGGCCTGCGGGCAAACGACCGGCCCGGCAACCCGAGGTGCGGCGAGCGGCCACCCGGCGGCGGTCTCCGCAGCCAGCCGGCACTCGCCAGCCAATCGCGCAATCATGGGAGCGGCTCATGCAACGTCGCGGCACCTGGCTGTTGATCGTCGCGGGCTTGTGGGTTTGCGCCGGCTGTAGCCAGCCTCGCCAGGCCCGCTATGTCATCGGGATGAGCCAGTGCAACCTGGGCGAACCCTGGCGCGTGCAGATGAATGCCGATATCCAGGCGGCCGTCGATGCCGAGAACGCCCGGTGGCGTGCCGCGGGCGGCCCCGAAACCCAGCAGTACGCCAACCTCATCGACGTGATCTTCAAAGACGCCCAGAACGACTCCCTCCGCCAGGCCGCCCACGTCGGCGAGTTCGTCAGCGACCGGGTGGACCTGATCCTCATCAGCCCCAAAGAGGCCGCCCCGCTGACCGAGCCGGTGGCCAAGGCCTACGACGCCGGGATCCCGGTGATCGTCCTGGACCGCGCCGTGCTGGGCGACAAGTACACGTGCTTTATCGGCGCCGATAACACGAAGATCGGCCGGGCAGCCGGCAAATGGCTGGTCGAAAAGCTGGGGGGCAAAGGGAATGTGGTCGAACTCAAAGGGCTGATGACCTCCACGCCAGGCCAGGAGCGGCACGCCGGCTTCCGCGAGGCCATCGCCGGCACCGACATCCAGGTCGTCTTCGAGGCCGACATGCAGTGGCTGAAGCCCAATGCGCGCAAGGAAATGGAGTCGGCCCTGGCCCGGCCCGACCGCATCGATGCCGTCTATGCCCACAACGATCCCGGGGCGCATGGCGCCTACCTGGCCGCCAAAGACGCCGGACGCGAAAAAGAGATGCTCTTCGTGGGCATCGATGCCCTCCCCCATGAAGGCATCACCTGGGTCAAGCGCGGCGAACTCAGCGCCACCTTCCAGTACCCCACGGGCGGGGCCGAGGCCATCGAAACCGCCTTGAAGATCCTTGCCGGACAGCCGGTGCCGAAAAAGATCGTCCTCGGCTCGCGACGCTTCACCGCCGACAGCGTGGACCGCGGCGGCGACCCCATCGACTGACGCGCCACGCCCGGCAGCCCCCGCCTAAGACCGGCGCCTTGACCGCTGCAGCGATTGCTTGCGCGCCGGTTGGCCCGCCCCGCGTCCCTGGCTTCAGCCGCCGGCGATTTGTTGCCACTCGGCCATCCACGCTTCCACTTGCTGCTTTCGCGCCGGATCGGTTTCCGTGTTGCGCACCTCGCGGGCCTTTTCCAGAACCGGTTTGGCAAATCGCTCCCTAAGGGCATTTCTCAGCGCAGCCCGCAGGCTCGCGAATTGCTCGGCGGTCTCGCCGGTGGTAATCCGCAGCGCGGCCAAGGCCGACTGCTGCCAGCGAATGCCGTTGGCGTAAAGCTCCAGCGTGGCATACGTGGCGGGCTGGTCGCGACTGGCACGCAACAAGTGCAAAGTGGCAATCCTGCTAGCGGCCTCCTGGGCGATACGCCGCCGCGGCTGGAGGTTCACCACCTCGGCATAGGCCGCAACCGCCCGATTCCAGTCCTCCGCATCCCAGCCGGCCATCCACCGCGTCGTATAGACCTGGGCCAGCAGATTCTGGCAATTGGCCCGTTGCGCCAGCGAAATCGCGGCCTGTTGGGCCTTTTCCACCTCGGCCAAGGCTTCGTCGGCCTGCCGGCGGGCTGCCCCCACGTCGTTGTCCTGAAGGGCCTTGCCCGCTTGCCGGAGTCGATATTGAGCCAGATCCAAGAACAGATACACCTCGGCCCAGTCGGGCTCGGCCACTTGTTGCAATGCTTGTTGGCACAGGCGGATGGCTTCGTCCCAGTTTTCCTGGGCGGCGTAGCGCCTTGCCCGCTGCCGGATGGCTTCCCGCTGGGGATGAATGGCCGCCCCCGGCGGAACCGGGGCCTTGTCCAGCTCCTCCAGGCGGGGCCCGATCGTACCCCAAACGGCCTCCAGGCCCTGGGCATCGCGGCGCAGAGCAGGATCGCTCCAGGGGAACACAGCCCATTGCAACAGATAGTACGCGCGCTCCGGTTGGTTCCGTTTGACTGCGATACTCTTAGCCTTTTCGAAACACTCGGCCGCCTTCGCATAGTTCGACGGATCCTGGTTCCAGTACACCAGGCCGAGGAAGTAATGGGCCTCGGCGTCATTCGGATCGAGACGGACCGCTTCTTCGAGTTCCTGTTCGGCCTGTTGGAGCATCCCCGCGCGATCCCGTCCTTCAAGCTGGTCCAAGCAGGATTCCGCCGCCGCCCGATAATAGCACCGGCCAAGGCTTCGGTGCACCTCGGCCGAGGGGAGCTGCCGCGCCCGGCTGGCCCGCCGGAACGCCCGGATGGCTTCGGGATAGGACTTTTCGGGCTCTCGTTCCGCCGCCCAGGCCAGGTCCTCCCAGGCATTGCCCAGGGCCATGTAGGTGGTAAAGCTCTGGGGGGCTTTCTCGCCGAGGAGGCTGGCGGCTTCCTGGGCCAACCGGGCCGCCTCATCCAGGTACTCCTGGCGCTTCTCGCGCTCGAAGTTGGCGTACTCCAGCCGGGCCATGCTCAAGGTGAGGAGAAAACGCGGCAGCAGCGGTTGCGGTGCGCGCTGGGGCCCCGGTTTTTCCTCCCCCGAGTGGCGGAGGGCCTTGCAAGCCAAGTCGGCCGATTCCATCGCCGTTTTCAAGTTCTCGATGCGGGCTTTGCGCAGGTCTTTGGTACGGGAATTAAAGAGATGGACCTCCGCATGGACGCCGCGGATCTCGGGCCCGTTTGGGTCAAGCTCGACGGCGGCATCCACATCGGCCACCGCCTCGTTCAGCTTGGGGGGCTGCCAGGCCATCCGCACCTGCGCCCGTTGCACCAGGCGGCTTGCCCGAAGCGGCAAGTCCTTCGAATCGCGTGTCAACTCAATGGCCGCCGAAAAGGCCTGTTCCGCTATCTCGAGGACTTCGGCGCGGCCCCGAGGCCACTCATCCTCCAAGTGCGTCCAGAGGAACTCGCCCAGCGCTGCCGCGAAAACCTCGTCGCCACTTTGCCACTTCTTGTGCAAGCGGGCCATCAAGGGGGCGATCACGGTGCGGTACAACGCGTCGGCTTCCTCCCGCTCGAGCGGCTCTGTCTTGGAAAACTGCTTGAACAATTCCGCAGCGCTGGAAAGGATAGCCGGGCGATGGGCATCCGGCAGGGCGGCCGCCTCGTCGGCCGGAAGGTGGCTGATGAAGAAAGCATAGTGCACCCATCGCCGAACCTCCGGGCTGAGTTGTCCCAGTTCTTTTTCTTCTCGAACCAGGGCCTCGGTGGCTGCGGCCGCCGCACTGCGATCGTTTGCCCCCAGGGCCGCCAGGGCGAGCGCCACCTGCAACCCCACGCGATCCGGTTGCGCAAGCGGCTTGCCAGGATGGGACTTGGCACGGGCCTCCCCGAATTGCTGGGCGGCCCGGAGCAGCGTAAGGTGGCGCTGCGCCTCCTGGCCATCGGCATAGGGTTGCAGCCGATTCTTGCCGGGGCGAAGACGGCGGGCGTCATCCACCGCTTTCACCAGGGACTGGACCGCGCGGTCCAGCCGAGAACCCTCGGCGCGCACCAAAAACGGAGGAGGCGGTTGTTGGCCAAAGAGTTGTTCCAGCGATTGGAGGGCGTCCTCGGTCTTGCCGGAATCCAGATGGATGCGGGCTACCAGATAGTGGGCATACGGTTCGAACTCTTTCGGCAGCCCGGCCAGGTCCGGCAGGGGCCGTTCCATCGATTTGCCCGCCCGAAGCAGGTTCTCCAGCCGCCAGAGTTCGATCAACTGAAGCTCCCCAGCAGCGGAGGCCCTTTGCTTTTCCTGCGTGGGGACCCGCTCCCATAGGGCCCAATCTTCTTGGAACTTGGCGAAATCGGCGTCCGTCGGCTCACGCTGGGCAATTTGCAAGGCAATCCGGGCGTGCCACAGCCCGGCCATGGGAGCGCCCAGCTCCGGCCGGCCCGACAAGCGCTCACAGATCTGCCGCACCAGAGCAAGGGCCTGGTCAAGCTGGCCAGCGTTCTTCACGCGACGCAACTGGCCGGCAGCCGACCCCAACAGGCGAAGCTGCTCCGCCGTCAGGCGCGCGGAGTGCTCCTCCAAGCACTTCTCCGCGGCGGCAAGCGCGCCGGACAACTGATCGGCGGTCGAGGCCGGGTCGCCCAACCGGGCCACAGCCGCTAAAAGCTCGCACTCCAACCAATCGTCGCGAAATTGGCGCTGGAGGTCGGCCTTGGACTGGCCCGGCATCGCGCGAAGCTTTTCCAGCGTCTTGCGCGTGTCTTCCAGCAGCGATGGCGTCTCGGCATAGCGCCCTTTGTCTAACAAGTCCCGCGCCCGCCCCAGTTTGTCGGCGACTTCGCGGCGCCACTGGACGACCTGGGCGTTTGCTACCCGCTGGCGGAGTTCTTCCACCCGAGCCTTCTCGGCTGTGTCCAGGCGCCACCGCGAGTCGACCGAACTCCAGTCGATGCGTTCCAGCCGGGCCTGGGCCTCTTGCAGCTTTTCCAGGGGTAAATCAAACTGGCTCAAGACCGCGGCAAGCTGCTGGAGCGCTTCGCGGAGGGACCTGGCCTCTGGGGGCCAGGCCGCCTGCGGATCGGCCTCCTCCTCGTGGAGCAACCTGGCGGCCTCCGTGTAATCACCCTGGCGCATCAGGGCCCGCACGCGCAGGGCCCTGGCCTCGGCCGCATTCTGTGGAAAACACGCGATCATGCCCGAACAAGCCGGGACCACCTCCGGCGAGTCGGGATTCTCGCCCCATTGCCGCCACAGGTGAGCCAGCCAGGCCGTGCGAAAGGCGTCGCGGCGAACGGAATCGAGCAACCTCCCCTCGGCCGCAAAAAGCCGCGCAGCCTCCTCATACTGGTAAGATTCCAGCAGGCTATTCAACTTGCCGGCCACCGCGGCTGCCCGATCGGGCATTTTCGGTTTGGTTGAGGCGGGCTTGGTCTCCGGGAGAGTGGACTTCGATGAGCCAGCCGCCGGCAAGACGGGCTGCGGTTGGGACCCGGCGCCTGGTGCTGTTTCTGGGGAGGGTGGGGGTTGCGGCTGCCCGGGGCTCACGGGCTCGGGTTGGCCGGAAGAGGGCTTCAACAGGCTCGCGGCCCACTGCCGCACTTCGGGCTGGGAGACGCCGATGGCCACCACCAGCGCCCCGAGGGCCAGCACTCCCCCCGCCACCATCCTCCGGCGGCGCCGGCGGCGCGGCAAAGCCGGCCCAAAAGGCATCGTAAGTTCCAGCTCAGCCGGCCTGCCCAGCGGCGGCAGGGCAACAGCTTCGGCTGGCTGCGTTTCCAGCGCGCCTCCCGGTTCGGGGGTCCTGCGTTCCGCCTCGCCAGCCACTTCGCTTGGGGGAACGAGGGTTGCGGCAACCGTTTGCCCCGCGGGCAAGGGGAGCGTGGAGCCCGCCGGGATGCCTTCAACCGGCCCCGGTTGGCCAAACCCGCGCGGCCGGCCAGACGCGGCCCCTTCGATTGCTTCACGCAAGGCCCGCACCATCTCGGCACACGATGCGAACCGCTGGCGGGGGTCCATGGCGGTGGCCTTGCGGATGACGGCCAGTTCGGCCGGCGACAAACCCGAGTGTTCCAGGTCCAAGCGGCCCTCGAGATGGCGTCGGGCAATGGCCATCGCGTCCGGCTCTTGGAACGGAAGCCGGCCCGTACGCAGTTCGAGGTACGTCATGGCCAGGCAGTACTGATCGCTGGCACGGTGGGGCAATCCGCGGAGCAGCTCGGGGGCGGCATAAGCGGGGGTGCCCATGCCGGTCTGCTGGACGCCCAGCCGCTGCACGATGCGGGCCAGACCAAAGTCGCCCACTGCCGCCGTGTTCCCCACAATCATGATGTTCTGGGGCTTGATATCGCCGTGGACGATCTCGATCTGCGGGGTCTCGGGGCGCTGCTCGGGCTGGTTCAGGTAGTCGATGCCCGCGGCGGCTTGCTCCATGTACCGCAACAATTCATCGACCGGAATGGCCGGCAAGCCTGCCCGCTGGCATTCCCGCAACCGCTGGAGCAGCGTCTTGCTGGCCAGGTCCATCTCGATGATCAATTCGCTGGCGGGGAAGCTGGCCGACTCCCGAGCCTGCGCTTGCCTGGCGCCAGCGGGCACCGAAGCCACGGCGTCGGGCATGTCCCCCAAAATGAATCCCTCGTGGTCGATCAGCCAGTAGCTGGAAACCGAGATGAGATTGCCCGAGCGGATGCCCTTGACCTGTTCCAGAGCCTGGAGTTCTTTCAGACCAGCCCGCCCCCGGAGGTCCACGATCTTCAGTGCGCGGAGCATGCCGCCGCGGCCCACGGCTTTCCACACGCGGCCGATCTGCCCTTGGCCCAGTTTTTCCACCAGCCGGTAGCCGGGCAGGATCTCGCTGCCCGGGGCTTCGGCACCGCGGCGGGGTCGCTGGAGGCGGCGCTCGTCGGCCTCGCAGGCCGCCCGCAAATGGTGGACGAACTGCTGGCAGGAGGGCCAGCGGTCCTCGGGGCGGACGGCCAAGGCGCGGGCCACCACCGCGCGCTCCTGGCTGCCGGGCAATCCCGAAAGATCCACGGGAGGGGCCAAGGGGGCTCTCGACGTTTCCCCCCCTGCGGCCACCGGCTGGGCCGGCTGACCGGTGCGGACTTCGAGATATGCGACGGCCAGGGCGAACTGGTCGCTTGCCGGCCCCCCTTTGCCCGCACGCGCCTCGGGGGCCACCCAGGGGGCTGCCCGCTCCTCGGCCGAAACAAGCGGCCGGCCCAGGGCCGCGTGCAGGCCGAAATCGCCAATCCTGGCCGCGTGGCCTGCCAGAATCACGTTCTCCGGTTTGAGCCGGCCGTGCACCCCGGCGCTGACCGTCCCCCCAGGCGCAGCCAACCCCACCGGCCGCGGGCCCACCAGCCTGGCCGCGCTCGAGTGGAGGAAGTCGAGCCCCTCGGCCACGTCGTCCAGGACATGCAACAGGTCCCGCCATCCGGCCGCCGCCCCGGCCGGCTCGCCGGTCCGGCGAAGCCCCGTGCGCAGATTGCCCGACCCCAGTTCCCACCCCAGCACCACCTTTACCGGCCGGGCAACTCCCGTGGCATACGGCTCCAGAAACGCCAGTTCGCCAGCCGGATCGGCACGGTCCTCGTACACGAAGCCTTCTTCGGTAGCGACCCAAAGGCGAAGCAGGGGCAGAAGGCGTTCATGCCGGATCGCCCGGACTGCGCGGAGGGCATGTACCTGGGCCACCGCCTCGGCAGGGCTGAGGTCCAGCACCTTCAGGGCCAACCACGACCCGTCTTGAAAGCGGGCCTTCCAGCACGCCCCCAGGCTCCCTTGCCCCAGGTGCTCCTGGAGCCAGCAGCCGGGGACGATTTCGGCTCCCAAACGTTCGGCCCCGAGCCGGCCGGCCGACTCATCGGCCTCGCACGCCCGGCGCAAGGCCCGGACCATGTCGCGGCAGGAGGGCCACCGCTGGTCCGGGTCCACGGACACTGCGCGGGCAATCACGGTGCGCTCGCAGGGCTTCAGGGCGCTGAGGTCCAACTGCCCCTTGACATGCCGCTCGCAGATGCCCACCACCGTCTCGGCATCGAAGGGCAGCGCCCCCGTGCGCAACTCCACGTAACTCACCGCCAGGCAATACTGGTCGGTATTGCGGTGCAAAGGGCGCGATTGGAGCAGCTCGGGTGCGGCATAGGCCACCGTACCCAGCGGCATGTTCGTCGCGCGGATCGAATCCACCGCCCGCGCCAATCCAAAATCGCACACCTGCGCCGCATTGCCCACAATCAGGATGTTATGCGGCTTGATGTCGCCATGGATGATCGATTCGTGCTGCTGGCTGGGCTGGTTGAGGAAGTCGATCCCCCGGGCCGCATCCTCCATGTATTCCAGCAGCTCCTTCCACGGAATACCGCTGTGCCCTTCGGCCAGGCATTCCTCCAGACGATCAAACAGGCTCTTCGAGCCTAGCCCCATGGCCATCACCAGCGTCACCGCCCGGGGCTTGCCCCCCGGCAGACTTAAGGGGTCTCCCGCGGCCGGGCCCCCTACACCCAAAAGGGCTGACGCCGGATCCGCAATCACCTGGCCCGACTCGTCCAACAGCCAGTAGGCCATCACCGGCACGAGATGGGGGTCGCGGATGTTTTTGACCTGCTCCAGGGCGCGGAACTCGTGCAACGTGCCCCGGCGCCGGAGATTGACGATCTTCAGCGCAACCTGGGTGCCGCCCGGACCAGACGCCCGCCACACGTCGCCCAGGGAGCCCCCGCCAAGGTACTCCAAGAGACGGTACCCGGGAACCGGCTCGCTCCCTTCGGCCAATGTGCGCCATCCGCCAGCCATCAACGGGTATCTCCCGCGGTGAAAACTCCGCACGCGGACCAAGCGTTGCGCAACCCAACCCCTCCACGAAACTCGCAAGCGTGCCGCCTTCCACGGCGCGGCAACCCATCCGCACCTCGTAAGCCTGCGGCCGGGCCCTCCGTGGTCCGAGGGGCCTGGGTCTCGGAAACCACCAGTCTCCAGAATACTACCGCTTGGCCCCGCCCTCAATATTATGCGGGAACCACGCCCAGGGGGAGGCGGTCCAAGAGCCGCGGGTGCAAGCCCCCCGGGTGCGATGAGCCGGGGATGCAAGTCCCCGGGTCCAAAGCCAAGGCTGCAAGCCCC
>FWPU01008427.1_pt1 | contig 17587 bp, 16 predicted proteins | sample 2228361 | NCBI WGS metagenome assembly FWPU01 (sample SAMEA103939777, study PRJEB20133) | metagenome
TGAAGGTTCCAGTCTAATTGAGATGGGAGAAACCAGGGTGCTTTGCAGTGCTACCTTAGATAAGAACGTTCCGCTATTTCTAAAAAATTCAGGTTCAGGTTGGGTAACTGCAGAATATGGGATGCTTCCCCGTTCTGTGCCGGCGAGGTTGCCGCGGGAGAAGAATTCTTCCAGAGGCATAGAGATACAACGCCTTATCGGTAGGGCCTTGCGCAGTGTAGTAGATTTAAAGAGACTTGGCGAACGCACTATCTGGATAGATTGCGATGTGCTTCAGGCCGACGGCGGAACGCGCATAGCCTCTATTATTGGAGGATTTGTGGCTTTAGTAGATTGTGCGCATCGGCTTCTAAACGAGGGAATAATTTCTCAATTTTGTATCACCGATTTTTTAGGAGCCATCAGCGTGGGTAAATTAAAGGGAGAGTATATTTTGGACTTAAACTTTGAGGAGGATTCCTCCGCTGAGGTAGATATGAATATAGTAATGAAGGGTTCAGGGGAGTTTATTGAGGTGCAGGGAACAGCGGAGCACGGTACTTTTACCCAGAAGGAGTTAGAGATATTTTTAGATTTGGCGCGCAAGGGCATAAAAGAAATAATTGATTTGGAACGCAACCTTTTTAAGGATATCTCCTATATAAATTTTTAAGGCTTAATGCGTTTAATTGTTGCCACCGCTAATTTAGACAAATTTCGGGAGATAAAATTCCTCCTTAAGGGCTTAAAAATACCTTTAGTTTCCTTAAAAGAATTAAGAAGGCATTTTTGTCCTCAAGAAAACTCCAAAACCTTTTTAGGAAATGCGATAAAGAAAACCATTGGGGTTTCTAGGGTTTATAAAAATGATTTGGTAGTGGGGGAGGACTCTGGATTGGTAGTAGAATATTTAGGCCAGAAACCTGGGGTTTATTCCAGGCGTTATGCGGATAAAAACTCCACTTATTACGAAAATAATCTAAAGCTATTAAGGGAATTGGAGGATGTTCCTTTTAAAAAACGCAGGGCCTATTTTATCTGTACCTTGGTATTGATGCGGAACGGCAGGCTTTTAAAAAGGATAGAGGGAAGGCTTTACGGTTATATCCATACCCGTGCGGAAGGTAAAAATGGCTTTGGTTATGACCCTGTGTTTTATTTACCCGCTTATAAAAAAACCGTAGCCCAGCTGTCTTTTAAAGAAAAGAATAAAATTAGTCATCGTGCGCGTGCCTTTTTGAAATTGAGGCAATACCTAAAAGAAATTCAAAATGATTGTCGATGAGGTAAAGGTTTATTTTAAAGCTGGTGACGGTGGAGAGGGAGGGGTTTGTTTTATAAGGTTTTCTGACCGGCGCATTATCGGCGGAGGCGGTGATGGTGGTAAAGGAGGAGATATTATCTTAAAGGCGAGCGAGCATCTTTACGATTTGCATAGGTTCCTGATAAATAAAAACTTTATTGCCGAAGATGGTCAACGGGGAGGTGCTAATAATAAGAAGGGTAAGGGGGGAGAGGACTTAGTTGTGGAGGTCCCCTTGGGAACCATGGTGAAGGATTTAGAAGGGAATGTAATTGTGGATTTGTTGACAAAAGAACAAACTTTTTTAATCTGTCGGGGGGGGAGGGCCGGAAAGGGGAATTTCAAAAAAAGGTATAGTTTAGCCCCGCAAAGGGGTGAAAAAAAAGAGTTAATATTGGATTATCGCATCCCCAATGATATTGCTATTTTAGGTTTTCCCAATAGTGGCAAAACCTCCCTTTTTAATAAACTTACTGGCAAATCCTTTAAGGTTGCGGATTATCCCTTTACTACAGGCAGTTGCGCTTGGGCTAAATTTGAAGGTTATCCCAACTTTACCGTTTTGGATACCCCACCGCTGAAAGATAATTTAAAACACACCGAATTTCTTAAACATCTTTGGCGGGCAAAGGTTATTCTTCTTTTAAGTGAAGAAATCTTCAATTACGCTGAGGAGTTTGCTATTTTAAAGAAAGAAATTCTTAGGTTTGATGCTGCTTTGCTTAAGCAGAAAAAAGTTTTTTACTTATTAACTAAAGTTGATAAAATAGATAAGCTTCCCCCCTTAGCAAAGGGGGTTCTTGCTATTTCCGCAAAGAATAATCTTGGGATAGCGCAGTTGAGGAAAAAGATTATCCAATACTTAAAAAGGAAAAGGGAAAATGAAGATTGTGGTAGTCAAGGTAGGCAGTAGCATCATCGCGCCCGGTGGAACCTTAGATTATTCTTTTTTAAATAACCTCGCTAAAGATGTATCTGAGACAGAAAACTCAGGTTTTAGGGTGGTTTTGGTTAGTTCGGGCGCGATTGCCTGTGGATTGAATAAAGTGGGGATAAAAGAAAAACCCCACAACGTCTCTACTTTAATGGCCATCTCTTCTCTGGGGCAGGTGCTTTTGATGGATAGTTATATTGAGACTTTTTCTAAATATAACAAAGCCTGCGCTCAAATACTTTTAACCTGGGATGATTTTGATAACCGAAAAAGATTCCTCAACGCCCGTCAAACTATAAATAAACTTTTAAATTTAGGAATACTCCCTATTATCAATGAGAACGATGCGGTTAGCTTTGAGGAGATTCGTTTTGGGGATAACGATCGCCTTTCCGCCTTAGTGGCAGATGCTTTGGGCGCAAAGATGCTGGTGCTTCTTTCCGATGTGGAAGGACTATTCGATAAAGAAGGCAGGTTGGTTGCGCGCCTGGAGGAGATCGATGAAACAACCTTTGCTTTAGTAAGAAAAAAAGATAAGGCCTTTACCAGCGGAGGGATGTTGACCAAAATAGAGGCAGCCAGGATTGCTACCCAGGCAGGAATAAAGACCATCATTGCCTCGGGAAAGCTAAATCAAGCAATTAGTCGGATAGTTAAGGGGGAGGGATTGGGAACGCTATTTGTTCCGGTGAAAGAAAAAATCATTTGCGCCCGTAAGCGCTGGATAGCCTTTAGTAAAAAAATAAAAGGTAAGCTTTATATCGACCGGGGAGCTAAAGAGGCTATCTTGAATAAAGGGAAGAGCCTCCTCAGCGTAGGGATAATTAAGATAGAAGGGGATTTTCGCAAGAAAGAGGCGGTTTCCATTTTAGACGAAGCAGGAAATGTGTTAGGTTGTGGTTTCGTAAATTATTCCAGTGACCAGTTAAAAATCCTTCGGGGTAAAAAGCTAAAAGAAGAGGTAGTGCATCGGGATAATTTTGTAAAGACAGCTTAAACTCTAAATTAGCTCACAGTTTATAGTTCTTTAGGGGAAGCAAAGCGCGGTGGGCTCACTGATTTTTCCCCCTCCGTAAATTATATTTTTATGTTTAGATTAAATTTACGATGAGCCAATCTAATTAAATATGCGCAGGTACGTAAAGAAATTAGTAGAGGCGGCTAAAAAGGCAAGTTATAAGCTGGCTGCTTTAGATGAGAGGCTTAAAGAAAAGGTTCTTTTTCGTATGGCTGAGCTTCTTTTAAAAAGAAAGGACTTTATCTTGGAGCAAAACCAGAAGGATATATTCAAGGCTAAAAGAGAAGGTAAAGAAAAAGGCTTTCTTGACCGCTTAAGCTTAAATGAGAAACGCCTTAAAGAAATGGCTCTCTCTTTAGAGGAGGTAGCAAAGCTCCCCTTTTCCCTTTATGCCACTATTAAGCAGTGGCGGAGACCCAACGGTCTTTTGGTAAAGAAGGTGCGTGTGCCTATTGGGGTAGTCTTAATAATTTATGAAGCCAGACCCAATGTTACCAGTGATTGCGTGGGTTTATTATTTAAGTCTTCTAATGTGGGGATTTTGCGGGGGGGTAGTCTGTCTCTGGCTTCCAATTTAGCCATCGCCAATACACTCTTAGAGGCAGTTAAGGAAAATAATATAGATTTTCCTCCCTTTTTTATAGTGGAAAAGACCGCTTATCGGATAGTTGAGCTTTTACTTAAGGAGAATAATTATATCGATCTGGTTATCCCACGAGGTGGAGAGGCTTTGATCAGAAGGGTAGTGGAAGGCTCTTCTATACCAGTGATTAAACACTATAAAGGGGTCTGTCATATCTTCGTGGATGAAGAGGTGGATATAGAGGAGGCTTTAAAGATATGTATCAACGCTAAGGTCCAGAGGCCTTCAGTTTGTAATGCGGTAGAAAAGATCTTGGTGCATAAGAATATAGCCAGGGATTTTTTACCCCTTTTAAAGAGGGAGTTCGATAAATACTCCGTAGAGATACGCGCAGACGCAAAAACTGCTAAGATTTTGAAAGGGGTAAAAAGAGCCACCGAAAAAGACTGGCATGAAGAATATTTAGATTTAATTGTTACCCTTAAAGTGGTGGAAGGTTTAGATGAGGCTATCTGGCACATAAACTTTTATGGCTCTCGGCATACGGATAGCATCCTTACTAAAAACGAAGCTAATGCCCGGAGGTTTTTAAAGGAGGTGGATTCTGCCTGCTGTTTTAAAAATATCTCCACGCGCTTTAGCGACGGGTATCAATTGGGTTTAGGGGCGGAGATCGGCATCTCCACGGATAAACTCCATGCGCGGGGGCCAATGGGGCTAGAAGAGCTTACTACTTACAAATGGGTAGTAGAGGGTGACGGACAAATCCGGGAGTAAATGGATTTTGTAAGGGTATTAAAAAATATTCTCTACCTTTTGCAGAAAAGGTAAGGAAATTATGAGGGTAGGTATTTTGGGGGGGACCTTTAACCCCCCGCATTTGGGGCATTTAATCTTGGCGCAGGAGGCAATCCAAAAATTAGAGCTAAAGAAAATTTTTTTTATCCCTACAAATATTCCACCCCATAAGGAAAGTCATAATGTAAAAGCCCAGGATCGTCTGGAGATGATAAGATTGGCCGTAAGGGGGGATGCTCGTTTTGAGGTTCTGGATATAGAGATTAAACGGGGTGGGGTCTCTTATACCATTGATACAGTCAGAGACCTTAAAAGAATCTTTCCTTCCTTTGAATTTTATCTAATAGTAGGCTCGGATTTAGCTAATGACTTTGACCATTGGAAATATTTCAAAGAGCTTAAGGGAGAAATAAAAATTGCAGTTGCTAAACGCAAAAATTACCCCCTAAAGAGAAGGGATGGCTTTATCATTTTAGATATAGTGCAGATGGAGATCTCTTCATCTTATGTTCGTAATTTAATCCGTAAAGGCTTCTCTATAAAGTATTTAGTGCCTGAGGGGGTAAGGGGGTATATAGAGAAAAATAAACTTTATCAAGAACTTAAAATATAAGAAAGGAGCAAGATGATTAAGTTTGGTACTGACGGTTGGCGAGCAGTGATGGCTGAGGATTTTACCTTTGAAAATGTAAAGAAGGTGGCCCAGGCGATTGCGGATTATCTGAAGGCTATTTCCTCCGAGCCTAAAAGGGTAGTGATTGGTTATGATGCGCGTTTTTTATCTAAAGATTTTGCCAGGGCAGTAGCTTTTGTTTTGGCAGCCAATAGGATAAAGGTAGTTTTATCGGACAGGATTGTGCCGACGCCGGTGGTGAGCCTGCATGCACTCTATCGTAGGTACGATTTAGGGATAATGATTACCGCCTCGCATAATCCGGCAGGGTTTAATGGTTTAAAGATTAAAACCAACGACGGGGCAGCTGCGGATAAAGCCCTTACGGATAAAATAGAAAGCCTTCTTTATAAAAATAAGGTAAAGGAGGCCTCCGAAGATGAAGCTATTAAAAGTGGTTTATTAAAGATAGAGGATCTTACCAGGCTCTATATAAATTTTTTAAGAAGCTTCGTAAATACCGAAGAGATAAAAAAATTAAACTTAAAGATACTTGTAGATACGATGTATGGAGCAGGAGACTCCTATATAGAAAAAGTTCTTGCCGGTCCAGGTATCAAGTTCGATTATCTCCACAATCAAATTAATCCTTCCTTTGGAGGGTTGCGGCCTGAACCTATAGAGGAGAATTTAAAAGAAATGACAAAAATAATGAAGACGGGTAAATACGATCTGGGAATAGTTCTGGACGGAGACGCCGATAGGCTTGCCCTTTTTGACGCCAAGGGCAATTACATCAATGCCCAATTGATTCTACCCCTTTTAAGTATCCATATGCTTAACAACAGAAAAGAGCAAGGTGGGATAGGTAAAACTGTGGTGGGAAGCAATCTGATTGATGCTTTGGCTTTGGATTTGGGTGTACCCTGCTATGAGACCCCTGTGGGTTTTAAATACATCTCTAAACTTTTCAAGGAAGATTTAATATGTATCGGCGGAGAAGAGGCAGGAGGAATTGGTTTTAAGGGCTATATCCCAGAAAGGGATGGTTCTGCGGCCAGCCTCCTTTTATTAGAGATGTTGGCTTATGAGAAAAAGGATTTTATGGCGTTATTGCAATCCCTTTATAGAAGATATGGACGCTGGTTTTATAGCCGTATTGCGCTTCCCCTAAAGGGTATGAAAAAGAATTTAAACGAGATTAAATTGCCTTCCTCTTTATTGAAGAAAAAAGTGGAGCGCATAAATAACCTTGATGGGGTAAAACTCATTACCAGCGATAGCTGGTTGATGCTCAGACAGTCCGGAACTGAACCGATAGTAAGGATTTACGCAGAAGCAAGAACAAAAAAAGAGGCAGAGGCACTTATTCTTCTGGGTAAAGAGATTATTTCTCAACTATGAAGTCAAGCGGACGTAGGAACTTTCTTTATCTTCTTTTAAAATTCTTTGTCTCTCTTTTCTTTTTTCTTTTTTTTAGATTAGAGGTAAAAAATAAGGAGGTCTTCCCCAAGGATACGCCTTTTATTTTAGCCTCTAATCATCTGAGCAATTTAGACCCTCCGCTTTTAGGTGTTGCCTGTCCCTATGAGTTAGCTTTTTTGGCTAAGGAGGAACTTTTTAAGTGTAAACCTTTTGCCTGGCTTATCCGTCGACTTAACGCCGTTGCCCTTTCTCGAGAAAATCTAGATATAAAAGCCTTACGTTTAGCCTTAAAAATTCTTAAAGATAAACCTTTGCTTATCTTTCCCGAAGGGAGAAGGTCACCTGCGTATAGTGATTTTAAAGCGGGTGTGGGTTTCCTTTACAGAAGGACGGCTCTGCCTATAGTGGTAGCAAAAATTTATGGAACAGATAAGGCCCTTTGCCGGGGAGCAAAATTTATTAAGCCTGCTAAGCTTAAAGTGGTTTTTAGTCGTTTAGAAGGAATAAACCCACAGATGGATAGCGAGGAGATTTCCCGGAAGGTAGAAGAAAAGATAAGAAGCCTTTAATTGAGGTTAGTCTTGCAAAGTATAATATGCTCTCTATAAAAATAGAAGAGAACTTACCCATAAGGATGGCTTTCGGTTTAATGGAGGGGGTAGAGGTAAATTTGGATAACCGAGCGTTTAATAAGCTTAAGGAACGCGCCGGGTTCTATAAAGAAAAATACCAAAACCTAAATCTTTCCCAGATAGAGGGGGTAAGGCTATCCCGTAAGCTTTTTCACAGCTTGGGGCTTGACCCGACAAAAATAAGACCCTCCTCGGAGAGCTTATTACGGCGCGCCTTAAAGGACAAGGGTTTCTATTCAGTAAATAATTTAGTAGATATTGGTAATTGGTGTTCTTTAGAATTTTTACTTCCTATCTGTGTGTATGATTATGCTAAAATAGTTGGTCAGATTTTAGTGCGTAAGGGCAAGCCCCAAGAGACTTATTTAGCCCTAAATAAGAGGGAGCTTAATTTAGAGAATAAACTTGTACTTGCGGATGATTTAGGTCCCTTTGGCTCTCCCCTCAGCGATTCCTTACGCACCGCGGTAACCTTATCTACGAAAAGCACCCTTTTAGGTCTCTATGCGCCCAAGGAATATGAGACCTTAAGATTAGAAGAAGAACTAAATCTATTTATCCAAAGGGTAAAGGGGTTCTGCGGAGGAGAGCTTATGGAAAGGAGGATAGTTTTTAACGACTAAGGGTCTTCGTTTATCGGTAGAGAAAAAGAGGACGCAAGATACAGCATAACCCCTGGGGTGATGAAATTAAGCCTTTCGTTAAGTAAGGCAGCAGGGTGTAGCGGAGGTAAGATAAGGGTTTCTTTTTTGATATGAGGGTGCTTGCGCAGGCTCAGGCCTGTATCCTGGCTTGGGTCGTGGGTGTTTTGATGAATCGCCAGGGTTTTCTTTCCTTGCGGTGCAGTTTTGTCGTTTTGTTTAAAAGGCCCTTTTAGATCTAAAAAGACTTTAAAACTGATACGCTTAAGCCTTTTTAAACCTTTAGGAAAGAGGGGCGGTCTTTCTTTCCCTTTCCGACCCCCTAAAAAATATTTGCTTTTTTTAAAAAAATATGGTAAACTATTTTTCTTCTTTTGTTTATAAAATACCTCAAAATGGGTATATTTTTTAGAAAGATAAAGAAGGGTGGTTGGATTTTCTTATTTCTTTTTCTCTGGAGTTGTGTTCCCCAAAAATCTTCAGAAAAAAAGATAGTTATCTGGCACTGGATGAACGACCGTCAGACTGCCTTTGAGGAGTTAGCTGGAAGGTATCAAAAAGAAACAGGTATCGAGATAGAGTTTAAGCTTTTTTCACCTCCGGATATTTATTCCCAAAAGGTAATTGCCGCGGCTAGAGCGAATAACCTTCCAGAAATTTTTGGTATTTTAGGTGAGAAGAAGACCCTGGCTTCCTTTGTTAAGGCAGGGTATATCCTGGATCTAACTCCCTATATGGAAAAGGATAACTGGAAGGATACCTTTTATCCTCAAGCCTTAGGGGTGACTATTTTTGGAGAGGCAAATGCCTATGGGGTAAAGCCGGGGATTTATGCAGTTCCTTTAGATACAATGCTAATGCAGTTTGTATATAACAAAAGCCTTTTTAGAGAGGCCGGCTTAGACTCGGATAAGCCACCACTTTCCTTTGAGGAGTTTATCACTTTTGCCCGGAGCATAAAAGAGAAGACAGCGAAAGAGGGGTTCGTCTGTGGCTGGGGAGAAGGCTGGCTCTTAAATTGTTTAGCTATACAGTGGGCAATTAATCTTATGGGGGAAGAAAACTTCATCCGCACTCTAAAAGGAGAGCTACCCTATACTACAAAAGAGTGGATAGATACATTTTCTCTGTTTGTAAGATTAAGAGAGGCAAAGATACTTCATCCCAATCTTACTACAATGATTAATAAAGAGGCAGAAGACCTCTTTTCTCGGGGTAAAGCAGCTTTTTCCTTTAATGGGAGTTGGGCAGTGAATGTGTATAAAGAATTAGGGCCAGATCTGGATTATGGTTTTTTTGCTTTACCTAAGCTTTCAGATTTAGCAATAAAGATCTGGGGAGGCGCAGGTGCCTCTTTTATGATTAACGCCAATTCTAAACATAAGGAAGAGGCAGTAAAATTTTTAAAATGGCTTACTGCCAGAGAACAACAGATTTTTTTAATAGAAAAGACCAACAACCTTCCTGCGATTAAGGGTTGTGAGGAGAAACTCCCTAAAATTTTAAAAGGTTTAGTGAAGTATTTAGATAGTCTTACCCATCCTAATCTCTGGCCTTACAATGAGGATTCCCGCATAATCGAGATAATGAATACAGGCTTGCAGCAGATAGTGATGGGTCTAAAGAACCCCCAAGAGGTGCTCGCACAAATACAAAAAGAGAAGGAACGACTTTTGCGTCAATGAGGGATACCTTTGTTGATTATACGAAAAACTTTTTCTTTATCCTGCCGGCATTGGTTATCTTTTCTATCTTCTGGATCTACCCTTTATTCTACACTGTCTTTTTGAGTGCATTTAAGGGAGATGCTATTTCTTATTTAGAATTTGTGGGTCTGAACAATTTTAAAGAGGTGCTTTTTTACGACCGTGCCTGGTGGCGCTCTATGTACAATGCCGGTTTTATTACCTTTGTGGCTTTAACCTTTCAAAATATTTTAGCCTTTTGTTTAGCCTTAGGCGTAGATAAAGCTACGCGTACGGGAAAGTTTTATCGGGTAGTATTTTTTATTTTACCGGTGCTTTCGGAAATTATTATTGGTTTATTGATGCGCGAGATACTTATTTCTGATCCCGGTATCCTTAATCTCTGGTTAAAAAAAATAGGTTTAGGTTTTTTAGCGCGGGATTGGTTGAGTAATGAAAATGTTCTTTTGACTACCGCTTTAGTGCATAGCTGGAAAGGTTTTGGTTGGGCCTTTGTGATCTTCCTTGCAGGATTGCAGACTATTCCTGAACAGATTTATGAAGCAGCGCGTATCGATGGCGCAAATGCGTTTCAGTCCTTTTTTAAGATCACCTTACCCTTACTTATGCCGGTAGTAGCGCTGGTTTTGATTTTGACTATCTCCGGGACCATGCAAGCCTTTGCGATGATTTTAGCTTTAACGAGGGGTGCAGGAGGGCTTACCGAGGTGCCCACGATGAGGATTTATAACCATCTTCGCTTAGGCCAGATAGGTTTATCCTGCGCCGAGGGGATAATCCTGGGGATAATCTTAATCGCTGTTTCAGGTATAATTAATGTAGCCTCTAAAGAGATAAGGAGGCGTTGGGGTGTATTATCAAATTAAAAAGGTTTTAATTATCCTTTTTTTACATATGTTTCTTTTAAGTGTGGCTTTAAGCTGTATCTTTCCTTTGCTGTGGATGCTAAATGCCTCCTTAAAAAGCGAGCAGGAATTTCGTAATGATGCGGGGCTAAAGTTAAGTAAACAATTTAATCTCAAGAATTACAAAATCGCTCTTAGCGAAGGAAAATTGGGTAGAAATTTTCTTAATAGCGTTTTTTATACCCTGCTTACGGTTTCTTTAATTGTTTTTGTCTCTTCGTTAGCCGGTTATGCCTTTTCGCGTCTCCGTTTTCCTTTTAAAAACTTCATATTTTTTGTATTCCGCATGGCGATGTTTATCCCCTTACCTGCGGGTTTTGTTCCAGTATATATTCTCTTAAACAAATTGGGTCTGGTAAACAGAACTGGGTATGTGTTGGCAATGAGCAATATGGGACTTTCTTTGAGCATCTATCTTTTAAAGACCTTTTTTGACCAGCTCCCTCATGATTTAGAGGATGCTGCCAGGATTGACGGTTGCAATCGCTTTCAGATTTGGTGGAATGTGGCCTTGCCCTTAGTAGCGCCGGCTTTAGCGGTGGTAATTATCTTTAATGCCTTAACCGTATGGAATGAGTTTGTTTTGGCTTCTTTACTCTTTACCGAAGAAAGCCTTATGCCTCTTCAGGTAGGTTTAATGGAGTTTTATAATCGCAATATCGTCCAGCACACCCTCCTGATGGCTTCTTTAACTATTGCGGCACTACCTGTTATTTTGCTTTATTTGAGGATGCAGAAACAGATTATTAAGGGATTAACCGCCGGAGCCTTAGTGGGATGATGAGAGTATTAAAGCTTAAGTCCAAGAAACTAATTTTTTTATCTATCTTTCAGATTTTGTTTTCTATCTATTGTTCTTTTAGCCAGGATGACCCTTCGGAATATGTAAGAGGAGCCTGGAGCGCTAAGGGAAAGGCTAATTATCCGGAGGTTTATAGGCTCTGCGATGCCTGTATAGAAAGATTTTCTTCAACTGCAGAGAATCTTAGCCGTTCCTTAAAGGATTTCCCCCTACCTGAGGATCCCAATTATTTAATGATGCATAAAGTAGCGGTATGTTATTTTATTAAGGGTGAGACCTTAAGGGATGAAGGGAAACTCCAAGAGGCAAAAGATGTTTTAAAAGAGCTAATAGAGAAATACCCTTATGCCCGGGAGTTTGACCCTTCGCGAGGAACCTACTGGTCAGTTAAAGAAACTGCTGAAGAGGTGATTAAAGAAATAGACAAACAAGGCAAAAAACCACCCGTGGTTTGGGAGAGAGAGGAAGAGAAAAGGATTATTCTTTTTGATGAGGGAAGAGAGTTTCCTGTAGATTACACCAAATACGGAGAATTTGTAAAGGTGGGCACGAAGGATTATAAATACATTATTAAAGACCCTATTGGTCTGGCTAAGGCTACCGGAGAAGGAATATACCCCAATACTAGTTCAGTAAAATTTAGCCCCGAGTATGTAAAGATAAAAAAAGAGTTGTCCTCTATAGACCACTGGCGGATTTTAAACGGAAGAAACTTTAGCCTTGCCTTTTATAAATGGAACTTTGCCCCGGAACCTGAAGGGGTACGACAATTCTTTATTGCGGATATTCTGGAAAGGAGCGGTTATATTAAACACGCCTTAAAGGCTTATTATGCAATCCTGGTGCATTTTCCTCAAACTTATGCCTGGACATATTGGCGTACCCCCTGGTATGTGGGTAAAGCCAGTCTCTATCGGATTAAAAAGATTTTAAAGGACCATCCGGAGCTGGGCTTGATGCTGGAGGATGCCTTTATTCAGATAATCAATGGTTATGACAACGAAATCCGCAACGATATCTTTATAGTTAATCCGGGAAGATTAAAACGCTTACCCTTGGCTAAACGCCTTTTAAGGTTAAAAAATAAAGAAAGGATATGCCTGCAAAGGAAAAGAAGATTAACTAATATAGTTAAGGTTTTGGGCGGCGAAAGGGTAAAGTTAGTCCAGTATAAAAGTGGAGATTGGCAGCTTTTTGTAGAAGGAAAACCTTTCTTGATAAAGGCAATTACCTATGCACCTACCCGTGTAGGTGAATCTCCGGATAAGGGTACCATGCAGAACTGGACTATTCAAGATACCAACAGCAACGGAATTATTGATGCCCTGGAGAGCTGGGTAGATAAAAACAGAAATAACCTTAAAGACTCGGACGAAGAAGCGGTGGGAGATTTTCAACTTTTAAAGGAGATGGGGATAAATGCTATTAGACTTTATCATCAACCCTTTAAATTGAATAAAAAATTAATTAGACAAATCCACCAAGAATATGGTATATATATATTACTTGGCGATTTTTTGGGTAAATACGCCTTAGGGAGCAAGGCGAACTGGGATCCTGGAACAGACTACGATAACCCCCTGCATCAAGAAAATATGCTTAATAGCGTAAAGGAGATGGTGGAAGAATTTAAGGATGAACCAGCGGTTTTGATGTGGATTTTAGGTAATGAAAATGTCTACGGGGTTGCCTGTAACGCCGATAAAAAACCAGAAAGTTTCTTTAAATTCGCTAATAAAGCGGCCCAGTTAATTAAATCTTTAGACCCCCAGAAAAGACCGGTGGCTATTGCTTCCGGGGATACCTTATATTTAGATATCTTTGCTAAAAACTCACCGGATATTGATATCTTTGGAACAAATATGTATCGGGGTAGACACGGGTTTTTAGATTTTTGGGATGAACTAAAGCGCACGGCCCATAAGCCGGGGATGATTACAGAATACGGAGCTCCCTCTTATGCTAAGGGTTATTCTGAGGAAGAGGCAGAAGGGTATCAGGCTGAGTATCATAAAAATTGTTGGCTAGATATCCTTTGTAATAGCGCTGGCTTTGGCGCAGGGAATGCCCTTGGTGGAATAGCCTTTGAATGGCTTGATGAGTGGTGGAAGGCTTACGAACCATTTTATCACGATTGGAAACCCCTTTTTGCAGGCCCTTTTTTAGATGGGTATATGCATGAAGAATGGTTAGGAATTGTGGGGCAAGGGGATGGAGACAATTCTCCTTTTTTAAGGGTACTTAAAAAGGCTTATTTTACTTATCAAAAGCTCTGGAGGGATTGCCTTCAGTAAAGGGGGTGAAAGAAAGGTAAAATTTCTAAGAAACAAAGTAGGTGAGGAGGGAAATTAGTCAAGGAAGGAGGTTTAAAAAATGAGCGGTTTAAAAAAGAAATATTGGTTAGGTTTACTTATTTTGCCCTTGCTCTTTAGTTGGGGAATATACGCGCAGGAGGGGGCTAAAAAATTTGTTATCTACACCGAGAAAAACTCACCCGACAATCATTTTATTCCCTCCGGATGGATGGGCGACTACGGAGACTTAAAGTATAATGACCAGGCGCAAGGGGCAGCCAGCGGCACAACCTGTATCAAGATTACTTATAACCCCAAGCGCTCTCAAGGTGCAGGCTGGGCAGGAATTTATTGGCAATCCTCACAGAACAACTGGGGCACAAGAGACACCGGTGTAGATTTAAGCGGTTTTAACAAGCTGGTCTTTAAGGCAAAAGGCGAAAAGGGAGGAGAGGTAATCACCACGGTTAAGGTAGGCGGGATAATCAAAAGCCCCCAAGGAGAAACCTTGCCTTTTCCTGATTCTGATGAGGTGGAATATGGAAAGCCCATCCGTTTAACCCAGGACTGGCAGGAATACTCCCTTAATCTGGTAGATGCAAACCTGAGCTATATCAACGGCGGTTTCTGTATCACCTTTAGCGCTGACCAAATACCCCAAGAGCAAACCATCTATTTAGACGATATCCACTTTGCCTATGAGCCCAATTTAAAAAAGCAAGAAGCCACCCTAAACTTCCCCTTCTATGTCTATGCTGATGCCACCTCCTTAGATAACCACTATATCCCCTCTGGCTGGATGCCCAACGCCGGTACTGCCAAAGATATCAAGTTCGACCCCAACTGGGAGAATATGCCCTTTAGCGGAAAATCCTGTATCCGTATTGAGTACCGGGACCTCTCCGGAAACAGATGGGCAGGTATCTACTGGCAACATCCGGCAAATAACTGGGGCACCCATCCCCGGGCAGGCTATAACCTCCAGGGCGCCACCAAGCTTACCTTCTGGGCACGGGGAGAAAAGGGTGGTGAGATTATCAATGAGTTCAAGGTGGGAGGTATCTCTGGCGGAGATTACCCTGACTCTGACAGTGCCAGCATCCTCTTTGTTCAGCTTACCAAGGACTGGAAGAAATACGAGATAGACCTGCGCGGCAAAGACCTTTCCCGCATCATTGGAGGTTTCTGCTGGGCGACTAATTTAGAAGCCAATGACCCGGAGGGTATTGTCTTCTACCTTGATGAGATAAGGTTTGAGAAGGAATAATTCTTTTAGCCCCCTATCAAATCGTATAGGGGGCTATTTCCCCTAAAACAAAAGGATAAAGCAATGTTTATAAGAAAATTGTTTTTCCTCTTTTTTAGCTTATTTTTTTTATTTTCCCTTGAGGCGGATCAGGTAAAAATTGAATCCCTTCCTACCTGTATTAACGGTTATTTTTTATCCCTCGAGGGCAAACCCTTTTTTGTAAGGGGGGTAATCTATAACCCTACGCCTGTAGGAGAGGGTTATGATTACGATTTTACCTCTGATCCGAATAAACCCTGGTTAATAGATGGGCCAATAATGAAAAGAATGGGAATAAACTGTATACGGATATATTCGGTAGGCAAGGATTTAGAAAAGACCAAAGATTTTATCCGCACAATGTATGAAAACTTTGGGATACATACGATTGTAAGCGATTGGTTGGGGTTATGGGAGAAGGGTGGACCTCGCTATGCGGATAAAGACTTTTCTCAGAAAGAAAAGGAAAGGGTTCTAAAGATAATAGAGGCCTTAAAGGATGAAAAGGGTGTGCTAATGTGGGTTTTAGGTAATGAGAACGACTACACCTTTTCTGGTAGATTAGCGTTTTGGAGTTCTCCAGAGATTGAAGCTTTAGGGCCGGCCCTAAGAAGCCGTAAACGTGCGGAGATTTATTATAACTTCATAGAGGATTTAGCTAAAGAAATAAAGAGGATCGACCCTGCAAGGCCCGTAGCCTTAGGAAGTGGAGAAATAAATTTTTTACCTATTGCCGGCAAGATATGTAAAAGCATTGATGTTTTAGCTATAATCTTTTATCGGGGCAAAGACTTTTGCGATATCTTTAGTAGTATCAGGAAATTTTTCGATAAACCCATTTTAATTTCTGAATTTGGTTGCGACTCCTACGATGCCTATAGATTAAAAGAGGCGCAGGAGGCGCAGGCAGAATATTTGTTATCCCAGTGGAAGGATATTTATCGGAATAGCGTTTTTAGTGGAAACCGCCAGGGTAACTGTATCGGCGGGACAATGTTCGAATGGAACGATGAGTGGTGGAAGCATAACGAGGGTTATGCCCAAGACTGGCAGACTCAGAATACCGAGGCAGGCTGGGCGCAAGGTGCCTATACCTTTGATAACCGCGCCAAAGATGGTAAGAATATGAACGAGGAGTGGTTTGGAATTGTGGCTTTAGCTGCAGAAAAAGAGAGGGGGGTGAATAAAAGATTACCGAAAAAGTCTTATTATATCTTAAAAGGTTTTTTTGAGGAGATTATAAAGACTTCTCATTGGAAGAAGGAATAAATTTACTTTAAGTAAAAAGAAAGGACAACCATGATTAAGGAAGTAAATGAAGAAAATTTTGGGCAGGAAGTCCTTAAACAAAAAGGCTTGGTGTTAGTAGATTTCTGGGCACCCTGGTGCGGACCGTGTAAGATGATTGCCTCCACAATAGAGGAGATTGCCCAGCAATATCTAGATAAGTTAAGGGTGACAAAAGTAAATGTTGAGGAGGCACCTACTCTTGCCTCTCAATATGCGGTGATGAGCATCCCCACCCTGATGCTTTTTAAGGATGGTCAGGTGTTGGAGAGAAAAGTAGGTTCATTAAGCAAAAGGGAATTGGAAAAATTCCTTTTGTCTTATCTTTAAATCTTTTAAAAAAGAGAGAGACTAAAAAACAAAAGAGGTGTTTTCTGAGACCAAATAAGTTATTGGGGTATCTGGTTTGCGGTTTGTTAGTTTCTTGTTTAGCTCTTTCAGGGTTTGCCCAAAGCAGAAAAGAGTATATGGAAGAGCTCAATAAAGCCAGAAAGGAATTTATGGCTCAACGCGATAGCCTTCATGATCAGAATAGGATCCTGCGGATAAATTGGCATAAAGAAAGAGCTGCCCTCTACGCTCAACTTAAGAATCAGCCTGGCGATAGGGCAATTCAGGAAAAGATTAACGCCGGCGCAAAAAAGTTTTTGGCTGATAAGAAAGAAGTGTATCGTCAACTAAGAAAGGATTGGCTAAAAACCCGCCAGGAGTTAAAAGAGAAAACCCCAAAGGCCTCTTAATTCGTTGCTTCTTCATTTTTATATACCCCTTCTCCTTAGAGGGGGTATATTAATTTTAGATGAACCACCGCTTTTTATAAGCATAACTATAAAAGTCACCTTCCCCTTTTTAGGAGAAATTTTAAATTATTTAAGTGGATATATTATTAATCAAAAAACTAATAGATTGCCTCAGACATTCCCTTGACCCACCTTATAATAAATGCAGCCTTTACCTTACATTAAAAAGTTTGCAAATTAAGTAGAAATGTGCTATAAAATAATTAGAGGTATAGAGATGGGGTAGCTAAGTCTATTCTGGGGGTCGGGATACTCTTTATTTGTTTATATGGAGCCGTCTGGACAGATATAGTTTATCTAAAAAATGGGAAAAGCCTGGAGGGAATCATTGAAAAGGAAGGAAATGGCTTTTTAGTATTGAATACAGGAATAGGTAGGGTAACTATTTTAGACGAAGAGGTTTTAGCGACCAAGAGGTCTAAGCTCCAGGAACAGAAACTGTTAAAAGAAAAGTGGAAAAAGGAATATTTTCTTTTTCCTGATTTTATCCCTCAGGAGTGTAGAGATATTGCCGAGGGCTTTAAAGAGATAGAGAAGGAAAGGGAAAAGGCTAAAGAAATAGCCGGGTCTCTCGCCTTG
>FWPU01008430.1_pt1 | contig 17581 bp, 17 predicted proteins | sample 2228361 | NCBI WGS metagenome assembly FWPU01 (sample SAMEA103939777, study PRJEB20133) | metagenome
ACCGATATAGACACAGCGTATCCGGTCTTGTCTTCTTCTTTATAATATTCTTAAAATGGGAGGGTAATAATTTATTTCTCCAACACCTTTAATGGCAGAGGGTTATTTTACGAAGAACCGTCCCCGTTGTTATTAACCGGCTAATCACCCTCAAATAAGCCCGGCTAAGGGATTTAATTGAGGCTTTGGGGGGATTTAAAGCAACTGGAGAATATAAAACACCATCGGGAAGGTGGGATTTGAACCCACGACCTCATGGTCCCGAACCATGCGCGCTAAAAACCAACTGCGCCACTTCCCGAGGCTTTAAGAATCTGCATTTTATTTTTTAAGAGGTAGTCAAATTCCACATTTACCCAATCCCCTGTTTTTTTAAATTGAAGGTTGGTATGTTTATAGGTAAAGGGGATGATCTCTACGCTAAAATAATGGTTAGAGATACTCTTGACGGTTAAGGAAATACCCTCCATAGCTACGGAGCCATTTTCTACTAGATAATTTTTAAAAGCGGAGGGCAATTCTAAATAAATTTGCCGGTAGTTTTCTTTTTTTAGTAAACGGATTATCCTTACCTCTTTATCAATATGCCCTAAAACAAAGTGCCCGCTTAAGCTTTGTCCCAGCTTTAAAGCGGGTTCTAAATTTACGTAATCGCCGAGCCTTAATCTTTTTAGGTTAGTTTTTTTTAGAGTGCTCTCTATGGTTTCAAAAAAAAGGATATTCCTTTGTTTCTCCACCAGAGTAAGGCAGGCGCCATTTACAGCTACGCTCTCGGAGACGCGCAATTCCTTAAAGATTGAGTCTGAAGAGACACCCAACCTGAGAAGCTGATTTTTTCTTACCAGAGAAGAGACCCTTCCCATTTCTTGAATTATTCCGCTAAACATTGTGTTTTAAATTTACTTTTTAGGAAGCCTTACCTTAGGTACACCTCTCCAGAGGTATTCTAAATTATAGAAAGCGCGCAGCTGATCCGTAAAGATATGCAATACCACATCAAAAAAATCAATTAAAACCCAGCTGTAGACCAAGTCGTTTTCTAAGTGGTGTGGTTCGTAATTTAGCTCCCTGCTCTTTTTAAGTACCCAGTCAGTGATTGCCTCCACTTGGACGTGCGTCTCTGCAGAGCAAATCACAAAATAATCGCAGAACCCCCCTTTTTTGCCCACGGCTAAAATTATGGGTTTCTTCGCCTTCTTTTCCTGCACAAGTTCTACCAATTTAAGGGCTTTGAGCCTGCTGGAAGAAATCTTTCTGGGAATGTTAACCTCCTTCTTAAGGCTTTTCTTACTGATTTAACTAAATTTTTCTATCACCTCTCTAATTTTATCTTGTGCATCCCTTTCTAAATCCCCCAGGCAGGAAACAGCCATATCTTTAAAACTGAATACCCTCTGCGCCAATTGCTGGAGATGTTCGCTCTGGATACTCTCTACCTCTTCTCTTATCTGGTTAAAGGAATAGATTTTTTCTAAACTTAAGTAAGAGTGGGCTAAATAGAACATCCTGGACTGCACCTGTTCCAACCCCATCGCCAATTGCCCTAAAAAATAATCCTTGGCGCGTTCTAATTCCTTTTGCGGAATCTTTTCCTCTTGAATCTTTTTTAATTCTTTTAAGATACCCTTTAAGGCTAATTCAATTTTTGTTTTATCCAGACCCAAGCGGATGATAAAGGCTCCGCAATCCTTATATTTGAGAGCGATTGAGCTTATATCATAGCAGAGGGCTTTTCTTTCCCGTATCGCCTCAAAAAGTCGACTGCTCATATTCGCTCCTAAGATGATGTTTAATAGCTCAATGGGTATCTTTTCTTTGCTTTGGGCAGAGACCGCTCGAAAGCCTAAATAAAGATAAGCCTGCTCTAACTGACGCCTCTCTATCTTTATATGTATGCCTTTTAAAGCTAAAGGTGGAATTAGCTTTAGGCTAAAAGAAGAATCCTCTCCTTTTATCCTTTTCCTAAGGAGCTTGATTATCTTTTCTTTGTTGTAATCACCGCTAAAAGAGACTACCAAAAAAGGGGTGCGATAATATCTATCCTTAAAGGCAAGTAAATCTTGCTGGGCGATATTTTTTACCGTGCGAAAATCCCCGATAATCTCTTCGCCTAAAGGATGACTCTGCCAGAGGAGTTTATCTAAAAGCATAGCCGCTCTATTAGAGGGTAAATCATTATACATCTTTATCTCTTCTAAAATTACCTTCTTTTCCTTTTCTATATCCTCCTTTTTTAAAGCAGGAGAGAACACCATATCCAGAAGGATATCCAGCACAACCTCTAAATTCTTTTTAAGAAAATGGGCATAATAGGCGCAAAGCTCCTCAGCGGTATAACCATTTAAGAGTCCACCTCGACCCTCGATCTCCTGTTTTATCTGACGGTAGGTGTAATTTTTAGTTCCCTTAAAAAGCATATGCTCTAAAAAATGCGAGATACCCCTCTTTTCTTTCTCCTCGAAGCGGGAACCAATCTTTACAAAAACACCCAAAGAGGCAGTCTCTAGGTTTTTAAAAGGGGAAAAGATAAAGGTTAAACCATCAAGATTAATTACTTCGCATTCCATTTCTTTTAAAGCCCTCTAAATAATCCTTTAGTCTCCTTAAAAAATCCCTTTTCTGGTAGTTATCTTTTATAAATTTTACTACCGCGCTTCCTAAAACCGCTCCCTCAGCGAATTGCCATATTGCTTTTAACTGGGGAGGGTTATGCACCCCAAAACCTACACAGATGGGTAGAGAACTAAAATTTTTTAAGGATTTTATCTCTTTGGCTAGATGGCGATAATCTATATCTTTAGGCCCAGTAATTCCCGTCACCGAGATATAATAGACAAAACCTCTGCTTAAACGCAATATTTTTTTTGCCCGCTCCAGGCTTGTGGTGGGGCTGATAAAAAAGATAGTTTCTAAATTATAGCCCTTTGCCTTATCTATGAAGTCTTCTGCCTCCTCCGGCGGTAAATCCACGGGGATAATCCCGCTTATATCCAGACGGTGCATCTGACTAAAAAAATTTTCCAGGCCAAATCTAAAGATGGGGTTGTAATAACTCATCAAGGCTACAGGTATTTTTAGTTTTCCCTTTAATTCCTTAAGTAAAGAAAATAGTTTCTGGGTAGTAGCCCCTTTTTCTAAGGCTCTCTGGGTGGCCTCCTGGATAATTGGTCCGTCTGCCACAGGGTCAGAAAAGGGAATACCTAACTCCAGGATATCTATATTTTCCTGAATACTCAAGATGATTTCTTTATTAAGCTCAAGGTTCGGAAAACCAAAAGGAATATAGACAATAAAAGCCTTCTTATTATTTCTGGCTAACTCCTTGAATTTATCCCTCAGGCGCTGCATAGACTAATCCTTTAAAAGATTCTTTACCATCTCTAGGTCCTTGTCTCCCCTTCCGGAAAGACAAACTATCACCAAGGCTTTCTTTGCCTCTAAAGAGAGCTTCTTTAAATAATAAAGTGCATGCGCCGGCTCTAAGGCCGGGATTATGCCTTCGGTATCACAGAGAAACTTAAATCCTTCCAGAGCTTCTTTATCCTTTATTGCCACATATTTTATCCTGCCGGTAGTTTTATAGAAGCTGTGCTCCGGTCCTACCCCTGGATAGTCTAAACCCGGTGCCACCGAATGGGTATTCTTTATCTGGCCAAACTCATCCTGAAGGACATAGGATTTAGCTCCATGCAAAATACCAATCTTTCCCGCCAAGAGTGAAGAGGCGTTAAGTCGCTTTCCTAAACCACCCGCCTCTACGCCGATCATTTTTACCTTTTCATCCCCAATAAAAGGGTAAAATAAGCCTAAGGAGTTGCTACCTCCACCCACGCAGGCGATTAAATAATCCGGAAGTCTTTTTTCTTTTTTTAAGATCTGCGCTCTGGCTTCTCTTCCGATCACTGCTTGAAAATCGCGCACAATTAACGGATAAGGATGAGGGCCGATTGTCGAACCTAAAAGATAATAAGTATCCTTTACATTCGTGACCCAATCACGCATAGCCTCAGAGCAGGCGTCTTTTAAGGTGCGCGTACCTGTTTTTACCGGCACCACCGCCGCCCCTAAAAGCTCCATCCGGAAAACATTTGCCCGCTGACGCTTTATATCCTCTTGACCCATGTACACGGTGCATTTAAAACCAAAGAGTTGTGCTACGGTAGCCACGGAAACCCCGTGTTGACCTGCGCCGGTTTCCGCAATCAAGCGCTTTTTACCCATAAATTTTGCTAAAAGCGCCTGGCCTAAGGAATTATTTATCTTATGCGCTCCGGTATGCAAAAGGTCCTCCCGTTTCAGATAAATCTTTAAACCAAGCTGTTTACTTAAGTTTTTAGCCAGATATAAAGGTGTAGGTCGACCAGCATATTCTTTAAGATAATAGTTTAATTCCTCCTGAAATATTTTGTCCCTTTTTGCCTGACGATAGGCCCCTTCTAACTCCTCTAAACAAAAAATGAGGGTTTCCGGAACAAACCTTCCTCCAAATTCCCCGAAATAGCCTCTTTTATCGGGTAGTCTCATCTTTTATTCTCGCAATAAATTGCCTTACCAGCTCCTTATCCTTCTTGCCTACCCAGCATTCTAGACCGCTACAGACATCCACAGCATAAGGTTTAATTTTACATACCTTATGAATATTTTCTAAATTTAAACCCCCAGAAACTATTACCCTAAAACCCTTCTGGATAATGAAACTTAAATCCTTCAATACTGCGGCAGGAAGTGTTTTTAGGCCCTTTGTCTTTTGCTCATAACGGATATCGAAAAGATAAGCATCCACCTTATATCTGGAGATCTTTTCTAAAAAAGGGGTATCCTCTAAGAAAAATGTCTTAATTACCCGAAATCTTTCTTTAAAAAACCGACAATACGCCGGGTTCTCCTGACCGTGAAACTGTAAGGCATCTAGATTAAGGCTCTGGGCGGTCTCTAAAACCCTTTCTTTTTCTTCGTCCACAAACACACCCACCCTTAAGACATAAGGGTCAAGCCCCAAAATAATCCTCTTTGCTTCCCTTTCGCTAATATAGCGTGGGCTTTTTTGGGAAAAGATAAAACCCAAAGCATCTGCCCCTAAACTTGAACAGAGGAGGGCATCCTCTAAATTAGTAATCCCACAGATCTTTATCTTAAGCATAGTCAATGTTTAATTCCTTTAACTTCTCTTCTATGTTTTCCGCCTTCATTAAAGCCTCACCCACTAAAACCGCCTCCACACCTAAACCCTTAAGCCAGAGGACCTCCTTTAAAGAGCTTATTCCACTTTCACTCACCTTTACTATATCCGAAGGAAGAAAGGGGATCAGCTTTTGGGTGGTGGTAATCTCTACCTTTAGGGTGTGGAGGTTACGGTTATTTATCCCGATAATCTCTGCACCAATCCTTAAGGCGCAGTGGAGTTCCTTTTGGGTATGTACCTCTACCAGCGCCTCCATCCCCAGCTCTTTGCTAAGCCGATAAAGCTCTTTTAGCTTCTCTTCGTTTAAAAGAGCTGCAATAAGTAAAACCGCATCCGCACCTACCGCACGGCTTTCTAAGATTTGTACTTCATCTAAAATAAAATCCTTACGCAGGAGAGGTAGCTGACTAACCTTACGAATCTCCTCAATATAGCTTAACTTTCCCAAAAAGAACTCCTCCTCGGTTAATACAGAAAGGGCTGCAACCTTATGTTTTTCAAAAAGTTGTGCCAATCGAACGGCAGAAAAATCCTTTTTAAGCACCCCCGCGGATGGCGAAGCCTGTTTTATTTCAGCAATAAGACTGATTTTAGCTTGTCTTTTTATTGCCTGGCGCAAAGAATAAGCTGGAGGTGCGTTTTTTATCAAAGAAAGGAACTCCTTTTCATTTTTCCTTAAAACCTTAATCTGCTTTTTTTTTGTTTCTAAAATCAAGGAGAGTATATTATGCATGACAGCTTTCTAAAAAATCTTTGAGGGCCTGGTATTTTTCTTTTACTTTTCCACTGGCTAATAGTTGCCCGGCTAAAGCCACACCCTCTTTTAGGCTTTTTACCTTCTTTAAAATATAAAAACAGCAGGCGCAAGAAGCTAAAACTATATCCCGCGCCGGACCTCTCTGGTTAGAAAAAACCCCTTTAATGAGGCTGGCGCTTTCCTTTGCATCTTTTACCTTGAGCGCCGCAGGACTAATCTTTTTTAAACCAAAAGAGGAGGCGCTTAAGGTGAGGTTTTCTATTTTTTTATGGTGGAGGTAGCTTACCCAAGTTTTCTTGCTTAAAGAAATCTCGTCCTTTAAATCCTCACTGTACACCACAAAGGCAGAGGTTGTCCCCAGGTTCTTTAAAACCGTGGCAATAATCCTTACCAGTTCCTTACGGCAAACCCCTAAGAGTTGATAGTTAGCTTCAGCAGGATTACACAGCGGTCCGAGAATATTAAAGATGGTTCTTATTCCTAACTCCCGGCGGATCTGCGCTACCTTAGCCAAGGCGGGATGATAAAGGGGGGCGTAGAGAAAACCTATGCCTATTTTTTTTATAGCCTCAGCCATCACCTGAGGGGGGACGTCTATCTTTATGCCCAATTCCTCTAAAACATCCATACTCCCACAGTGGGAAGACATTGCCCGATTCCCGTGTTTGGCTACCTTTATATTTGCACTAGCAACCACAAAGGCATTAGCGGTAGAGATATTAAACTTATTTACCCCGGAACCACCGGTTCCACAGGTATCTAAAACAGGCTCAGCGCTATTCTCTATGCCCACCAGGTCCTGCCTTACCTTTATCTTAATAGCCTGCTGACGCACAAAAGAGGCTGCTGCCCAGATCTCCTCTGCGCTTTCTTTCTTGGCGGAAAGTAAAGCCAGAAAAGCCGCTACCTGGGTGGGAAGAGCCTGACCATTAAATATCTCAGCAAAGACCTCTTTGGTCTGAATAAAGGAAAGATTTTCTTTTTTTAATAATTTGAAAAGGGCCTCTTTAATCATTAAATTTTTAAAAAGTTAGCTAAAATCTTTTTCCCTTCCCGGGTTAAGATGGATTCGGGATGAAACTGCACTCCCCACAAAGGATACCCTTTTTCTTTTACTCCCATAATCAGCTTATCTTGGGTATAAGCAGTAATTAATAAATTGGAGGGTAGGCTTTTTCTCTCAATCACCAAAGAATGGTAACGCGTAGCTAAAAAGGGGTTCTTTATACCTTTAAATATCCCCTTCTGATTATGGTAGATAAGCGAGGTTTTGCCGTGCATAATCTCTTTAGCCTGGACGATCTTTGCTCCAAAAACATAACCGATACATTGATGCCCCAGGCACACCCCCAGTATAGGAATCCGCTGATAAAAGGCGCGGATAAACTCACAGGAGATTCCACTGTCCTCAGGCCTACCCGGACCAGGAGAGATTACCGCTTTAGAAAATTTTATTCTTTTTAATTGGGAAAGGCTAATCTTATCATTGCGGTAAACCATTACCCTTTCGCCCAACTCCTGCAGATACTGCACCAGATTATAAGTAAAAGAATCGTAATTATCGATAACCAGAACCATCTATTGCTTTTCCCTCTTTATTCTTGCTCCCAGAGCCTTTAGTTTCTCTTCTATCCTTTCATAACCGCGGTCAATATGATAAACCCGCAACACCTCGGTTTTTCCTTCCGCAGCTAAACCCGCCAGCACCAGGGCTGCTGAGGCGCGCAGATCCGAAGCCATTACCTCTGCCCCATAAAGGGGCTCTCCACCCTCAATAATGGCATAGGGACCATTGCGTTGAATACGCGCGCCCATACGGTTAAACTCTGCCACATGCATAAAACGGTCAGGATAAATCTTTTCGGTGATTAAAGAGATACCTTTAGCCAGACAGAGAACCGCCATAAATTGCGCCTGCAGGTCCGTAGGAAAACCTGGATAGGCAAGGGTAGTAATATTTACGGGTTTTAAAGTAGAGTTAGGCTCAATAGAGATCGCGTTACCCTCCAGGCTGATACGTGCACCAATTTTTTTCGTAGTCTCCAAAACAGAGGTTAGATGCAAGGGATTAACATTCTTAATCTTTAAGTAAGAATTGGTAATTAGACTTGCTGCCAGAAATGTCCCGGCCTCAATGCGGTCGCCAATGTTCGTAAAGCTGGCCCCCCCTAAACCATTTTTCCCGCGGATCCTCAAAAGGGGCGTTCCTTCACCGCTGATATCCGCACCCATTTTCTTTAAAAATAAAGCTAAAACCTCCACCTCCGGTTCGCAGGCAGCATATTCAATAAGGGTTTCTCCCTCTGCTAATGTGGCCGCCATCATTACATTAGCTGTAGCTAAGACCGAGGAGCCAAAGCTACCCCCTAAATAGATATGTCCTCCTTTTAAGTTTTTTGCTTTACCTATGCAGTAACCCTTCTCTATGCAAATTTCTGCCCCCAATTCCCTTAAGCCTTTAAGGTGTAAATCTACGGGTCTAACCCCAATTATGCATCCGCCGGGTAAAGAAACCTTAGCGTGTTTGCGCTTAGCTAAAAGCGGTCCCAAACAGCAAAAAGAAGCTCGCATGGTACGCACCAGTCTATAAGGAGTCACACAGGATTCTCTTTTAGCCCGTTTAATCTTTAAGGTGTGATCCTCAAAGATAATTTCTTTTCCTAAAACCTCTAAAATCTTTATCATGGTGCGGATATCTACTAAATCCGGAACATTATAAAGTATACATTCTTCATCGGTGAGGAGGCTAGCTGCCATCATGGGAAGCACAGCATTTTTAGAACCACTAATTTCCACCTCTCCTTTAAGCTTGGGGGATTTATAGATGATAAATTTATCCATAGCTAATTTACTTTTTTAAAAGTAAACCTCGCCAAACCCGTTGGTAATCCCTGAACCATTCCTTTTTACAGTAATTATCCACCTTCTTTAAAAAACTGTCAATCCTTTCTCTCTGGTTTATACCCACCTCCAAGAGGAGGTAGCCGGGCTTAGTTAAATAACGGCGGGAGGATAAAATTATTCTGCGCAGAAAATAAAGACCGTCGCTCTTTCCGTCTAGGGCGATCTTAGGCTCAAAACAAAGCTCTTTACTTTTTCTTAGATAATTACTTTCCACATAGGGAGGATTACTCACAATAAGCTCAAAGCTGGCTGGTTTAAATGCGGAGAGCAAATCGCTATTTACAAAATGCACCCTGACTTTAAGCTGTCTTGCATTTTCTTTACTTACCTTTAACGCCTCTTTACTTATCTCCGAGGCTACCATAAAAACCTGAGGGCATTCTTTTACAATACTTATGGCGATATTTGCGCAGCCGCAACCCAAATCTAATACCCTCGAAAGCCTTTCTCTTTTAATTAGAGAGATAGCCCTTTCTACAATAAATTCGGTAGAGGGTCGGGGGATAAGGGTATGTTTATTTACCTTAAAGGTATAGCCAAAGAACTCCTCTTTAGCTAATAAATAAGCTAAGGGCACACCTTGGAGATACTTTCTTTTTATGCGCTCAATCCTCCTTAACTCCTCTTTTTTTAAAACATACCCTTTTGGTAAAAGATAATTTTCCGGATAGGGGAGGACATTTCTTAAAAGAAAATGGAGGTCGCGCCCAAAGAATGTATTTTGATTCTGTTCTACCCAATCCTTCAGCTGCATCTTCTAAGCCAAACCTTTAATTTCAGAAATTTTTTTCCTCTCTTCAGAAATAAGCTTTCTCATTAATTCATCGAGGTCGCCTTCTAAAACCTCATCCAAACGGTAAAGGGTAAAACCAATGCGATGATCCGTCACCCTTCTTTCAGTAAAATTATAGGTGCGGATTTTTTCACTGCGTTCGCCACTACCTATCTGTACCCTCCTCTGCTGGGTAATCTGCTGCGTCTGCTCCCTTTCCATCTTTTCTAAAAGGCGTATCTTTAAAACCCGCAGCGCCTTTTCTTTATTCTTTAATTGTGAGCGCTCCTCCTGACAGCTAACGACTATTCCTGTGGGGAGATGGGTTATCCTTACTGCGGATTCGGTTTTTTGCAGATGCTGACCGCCATGTCCAGAAGCCCTAAAGGTATCGATCTTTAAATCCTCAGACCTTAGGTTTAATTCTCTTTCCTGGGGTTCAATCAATACCGCTACAGTTACAGTAGAGGTATGAATTCTTCCGCTGGCCTCAGTAGCAGGTACGCGCTGTACCCGATGCACTCCGCTTTCAAACTTAAGATGGGAATAAGCACCTTTGCCCTTCACTGAAAAAATAATCTCTTTAAATCCTTTTATCTCCGTAGGATGCGCGCTTAAGACTTCTAATTTCCAGCCTTTCTTTTCAATGTATCTTGCGTACATCTTAAAAAGGTCCGCAGAAAAAAGGGCTGCCTCTTCTCCTCCGGCAGCGGCTCTGACCTCCATAATTACATCGCCCTCAGGTTCATCCTCGGCAAAGAGAAGTTCCTCAATCTCTTCTTCTACTGCCTTTAGTTTAGCATCTACCTTTTGAAGCTCTTCACGGGCTAAACCTTTTAGCTCTTCCTCCTCTTGAGGGTAAGCAATAATTTCCTCTAGGTGTTTTCTTTCTTTTAGATAACCATCCCGAAGACCTATCAGACGGATAATCTTTTCCAGAAAAGCAAATCTTTTGCTGAGCGCTTGATAGGCTTCCTTTTCTTTAAGGATATCTTCTTGGGAAAGTCTTTGGGAAAGCTCTCTGTATTCCTGTTGAAGTTTAGAGTAATCAATCATAAGTAGCCTTTAAATAGATCGCTTGCCATATTTTTTCAAAAACTTCTCTACCCGGCCCTCGGAATCAACGAATTTTTGCTTCCCTGTAAAAAAGGGGTGGCACTGAGAACATATCTCTACATTGATACTTTTTTTGGTGGAACGGGTACGCACCACATTTCCGCAGGCACACATAATCGTGCAAGACTCATAACGGGGATGAACTTTATCTTTCATCTCTTACACCTCCTTAAAAACCTCTATTATACCACATTTATTTAAGCGTAAGCAAAAATTCTATATTGCTTTTTGTTTTGGAAAGTTTCTCAAGCAAAAGCTCCAAAGCCTCAGCAGAGCTTAATTCGTTTAACGCCTTACGTAGTTTCCAGATACGCTGAAGCTCATCAGGATGAATAAGAAGTTCTTCCCGGCGGGTATTAGAGCGTTTAATATCTATGGAGGGGTATAACCGCCTCTGAAAGATAGAGCGGTCTAAGTTAATCTCCATATTTCCAGTGCCTTTAAACTCTTCAAAGATTACATCGTCCATACGTGAGCCTGTATCCACCAGAGCAGTAGCAATTATAGTTAAGGAACCACCCTCATCTAAAGCGCGCGCTGCTCCAAAGAAGCGTTTGGGTTTATGTAAGGCGTTGGAGTCAATGCCTCCGGAGAGGATCCTCCCGGAGTGGGGTTCTACCAGATTATAGGCCCGCGCTAAACGGGTGATGCTATCCAGAAGGATAACCACATCCTTTTTATGTTCCACCAACCTTTTGGCTTTTTCTAAAACAATCTCCGCTACCTGCACATGACGTTGGGCAGGCTCATCAAAGGTAGAGCTGATTACCTCGCCTTTTACTATATTTTTCATCTCGGTGACCTCTTCGGGTCTCTCGTCAATAAGAAGCACGATGAGGATAAGCTCCGGAAAGTTTTTCATCAGGGCATTGGCAATTTTTTGCAGGAGCACGGTTTTACCGCTATAAGGTGGCGCAACGATTAACCCGCGCTGTCCCTTTCCAATAGGGCAGAGCAAATCTAAGATGCGCGTAGAAAGCTCCTCAGGGGTAGTTTCTAAAATAAGCCTTTCTTTAGGATAGGTAGGGGTAAGGTTATCAAAGAGCACGCGCGTGCGTGCCTCATCGGGATGCTCAAAGTTGGCTGCCTCCACTTTTAAGAGGGCGAAGTATTTTTCGTTTTCCTTGGGAGGCCGGATTTGCCCACTTATGGTATCTCCGGTACGTAAAGAGAATTTTCTAATCTGCGAGGGTGAAACATAAATATCATCAGGGGAAGGAAGGTAATTATAAGTGGGAGAACGCAAGAACCCAAAGCCCTCAGAGAGTATCTCTAATACCCCCCCTCCAAACATCAAGCCTTCCTTTTCTGCCTTGGCTTGTAAGATCTTAAAGATTAAATCCTGCTTCTTTAAGCTACTTAAGCCATTAATATCTAATTCCTTGGCAATCTTATTTAACTCCGAAATCTTCATCTCCTTAAGCACCCCAATGTCAATACTATCGTCCATAACTAACCTCCGCCTTTATCTTTTGTATCTTTTAAGTTCCCTCCACAATAAATCTACCTTTCTTTCTAATTCCTTTAAACCCCGATCATTTTCAATGATAAAATCAGCCCGCTGGGTTTTTTCCTTTAAGGGAAGGAATAAAGAAAGCCTTCTTTTTATTTGCACCAAAGGCATTTTTTTTCTTAAACGCCGAAGGAGCAATTCTTTCTTTGTCTTTACCAGAATTGTTCCGCAAAATAAACCCTCCAGTTTCTTCTCAAAAAGCAGCGGTATCTCCGCCACCCCTATCCTTTTTCCAAAGCGCACCTTTTTTATCCATTTCTTTAAGTCTCGGATAATTAGAGGGTGCACTATCCTTTCTAACCTCTGCCGTTCTTCTGTTTTATTAAAAATAATCTGCGCCAGCCTCTGAAGAGAAAGCTTTTTATTTACTAACGCTAAAGGGAACTCTTTAATTACCCGCTGATAGAGAGGACCTCCCTGGCGATAGTAAAAATGCACCCTTTTGTCCGCATTAAAGATAAGCGCACCCTTTTTTTGCAGAAGTTTCAAGACTGTAGTTTTTCCACAGCCAAAACTTCCGGTGAGGGCAAATACTGACATTTATATCTATAAATTTATTGTCTTCTGATAAAGCTCTAAGTATTTCTTTGCGGTTAGCTCCCAGGAGAAGTTATAGCGCATAATCTTCTTTAGAAGTGTCTCCCAGGCTTTCTTTTTGGAAAAAAGTGTTTTTGCCCGCTCCACTGCCTCCATGAGGCTTGCGCTACTATATTCAGTAAAAACAACCCCCCCTCCACCATCATCTACATCCTTAACCGTATCTATAAGCCCGCCGGTATGATGCACTATGGGAACGGTTCCATATTTATAACTAATCATCTGAGAAAGCCCGCAGGGCTCAAATCGTGAGGGCATCAAGAAGCAATCGCAGCTGGCATAAATCTTATGAGCCAGTGTCTCATCGAACTTTAAATTAAGGGAAAAATTCTTTTTAAACCTCTGGGCTAACCTTTTTAAAAGCAGATGATACCTTTCATCCCCTACGCCCAAAATTACTACCTGATGTTTCTTTAAAATAGATTCTAAAGCTTGCGAAAGGATATCGATTCCTTTTTGTTCAGCCAAACGACTCACCATTCCCAAAAGGAGGATATCTTTATCTTTAGTTAAACCCAATTCCTTTTGAAACCCCTGCTTATTTATGGCTTTATCCTTTATGGTTAAGGGTGAGTATTTTTTATAGATGAGTTTATCAATCTTAGGGTCCCAGACCTCATAATCAATGGCGTTGAGGATTCCCGCTAGTCTTTGTCTTTTCTCAAAGAGTACACCCTCTAAACCACAACCATATTCCGGGCTTTGAATCTGCTGGGCATAAGTAGGACTTACTGTATTTACCATATCCGCAAAGACTATCCCCCCCTTTAGGAGATTAATCTTGGCGTAGAATTCCAGGGCATGCATATTAAAGTATTCCCAATCTATTCCTAAGAAAGGGTATTTTTCTCTTTCAAAAATCCCTTGATAGGCAAGGTTATGGATGGTAAGTACACCTTTGGTATCTCTAAAAAGTGGCTCCTGGGCATAAAGGGTTTTAAGATAGATAAGTACGCCTGAAGCCTGCCAGTCATGGCAATGAATTATTTGGGGAGAAAGGTTCATCCTTTTTAAGAGCGTAAAAACCTGTCGGCTAAAAAAAGAAAAGCGTTCTAAATTATCCGGATAATCACCGCCACTGCTACCATAAAGGCCATCGCGAAAGAAATAACTGTCGTTACGGATAAAGATAAACTCTACCCCCTTTTCTTTAGTTAAGCCATATCCCAGAAAGGTCTTTTGGGGTTGAATATTTTTATAAAAGGGCATAAAGACCTTTACCTCTACGCCCAGCTTGGCTAAGGCTAAGGCCAAAGCGCCGCAAACATCCGCTAAACCACCTGTTTTCGCAAAGGGGAAAACCTCCGAAGAGCAAATTACTACCCTCATTGCACCTCCTTCTTTTATATAAAAGCCCAAACCTATTAAACCTAAAACACGAATTAGTTCATAATTTATATATATTCTTGCATCTCTGCCCAATTTCTTCCTACCTTTAGATTTACCTGAAGGGGAATATTTAGGTTAAGGGCGTTTTCCATATTCGCTTTTATAATCTCTACTACCTTTTTTAGTTCTTCTTCAGGCACATCAAAAACTAACTCATCGTGAATCTGCAGAATAAGCCTCGTTCTTAATCTTTGTTTTTTTAGCTCTTGATAAATCTTAATCATTGCACTCTTTATAAGGTCAGCACAGGAGCCCTGAATGGGGGTGTTTATAGCTTGACGCTGGGCAAACTCCTTTAAGGATTGGTTATTGCTTTTTAGATCGGGAAGCTTTCTTTTTCTTCCCAAGATGGTTTTTACATAACCGGTGTTTTCTGCTTCGGTAAGGCATCTTTCTAAATAGCTTTTTACCTGTGGGTAGCGCAAGAAATATTCTTGAATAAAAGCCTCTGCTTCCTGAAGGGAGATATTTAAATGGTTAGCCAAACCGTAAGGGCTCAACCCATAGATAATTCCAAAATTGATAGTCTTGGCTAAGGCGCGCTGTTCATCCGTAATCCGGCTTTCCTCTATTTTAAAGAGCAAGGAGGCGGTATAGCGATGGATATCTAAACCCTTCAAGAAAGCCTCTTTTAACCTTTGGTCATCAGAAAAATGCGCCAGAAGACGTAGCTCGATCTGGGAATAATCTGCAGAGAGAATATATCCACTCGCAAAGCTAGAGATAAACGCCCTTCTTAAAAAATGCGCAAATTTGCCCTTTATGGGTATGCTCTGGAGATTGGGCGAAGAGGAGGAAAGCCTCCCTGTAGCCGTAGCGGTTTGGTTAAAGGTGGTATGGAGTTTGGAATTGTTCTTCTGTACCATTTCAATTAAGGGTTTTACATAGGTAGTATTGAGCTTATTAAGCTGACGGTATTCTAAAAGCAGTGCCGCAATAGGGTACTGAGGCGCTAACTTTTCTAAAACACCCTCGGCAGTGGAATAGCCGGTCTTTGTCTTGTGCAAAGGTGGGATTTTTAATTCTTTAAAAAGAACCTCCCCCATGGTCTTGGGGGAATTAAGGTTGAATTCTTTACCGCTAATTTTAAAAATCCCCTCTTTTATTCTCTCTATCTCTCTTTCCAATTCTTTAAATAAAAGAGAGAGGACCGCTAAATCAATCTTTAATCCTCGGTCCTCCATCTCCCAGAGGATAAGCACAAGGGGCATTTCCACCTCAAAAAAAAGCTTCTCTAAGCCCTCCTCTTTAAGTTTGGAAGAAAGAACCTGGTATAATCTCCGGATAAAAAAGGGGATTGCCTCTTCAGGCGTATCACTACTGAGGCTATTAAGATAATAAGCACAGAGGTTATTTATAGAGTAATCGCTCCCTTCCTGATTGAGTAAATAAGCCGCAATCAATACATCAAAATGAATACCCTCTATAGGAAAACCCAAGGAATGCATTTGGCTTTTAAAATCATAAGAGACTTTCCTTTTGTTTTTATCTTTAAAAAAATCTGAAAGCATTGCGGAGGGAAAACGCATTAAGTTATCTTCAAGATAAATATAGGTAAAGTTGTGATTACTCCAGAAAAAATAAAGTTCCTGGGGGGTTTTTTCAAAAAGGCTTATATCGGCCTCCTTTAATTCTATCTTTACATTAAGAGAGGGCGGGGCTATTTCTTTGAGCAGGCTTTTAAACTCCATTTCCCTGAAGAGGCTATGTAGCTTAGGATAATCTATCTCCTTTACCTTGAGGTCCTGCCAGCTTAAATCGTAAGGGAAGGTTTTTAGGGTAATTAGCTCCTTGCTCAAGAGCACCGCCTCCCTTTCCTTTTCTAAAATAGCCCTTGTCTTTTGGGGAAGCTTATCTAGATGCTGAAAGATATTCTCTATATCCCCAAACTCCTTAACCAACTTTAAGGCTCCCACCTTACCGATACCCTTTGCCCCAGGGATATTATCCACACTGTCTCCCACCAGGGAAAGATAATCCACAACCAGGGCCGGTAAAAATCCAAATTCTTTTAAAAAATCGTCCTTGCGGATTATCCTTTCCCGCTGAGGGTTATAGATAGCCACCCCTTCATGTTGCAATAGTTGATAGATATCCTTATCTAAACTCACAATCATTACGCAAAGATTATCCTCTAAGGCTTTCTCGGTAAGGGTGGCAATAAGGTCATCTGCCTCAAAGCCCTCCTTCTCTAAGAAAGAAAAGCCTAAAGCCCTGATCATCTCTTTTACTAAAGGTATCTGCACCTTTAAGCCGTCAGGCAGGGGGGGCCGGTTCTGTTTATACTCTTTAAATCTTTCCTGACGAAAGGTTTTTTTAGAAACATCAAAACAGATCCCTAAATATTCTGGCGCAAAAAGACCTCTGATCTTCTTTAAGGTCTGAAAGAAACCGTAAATTGCTCCGGTAGGAAAACCCTTAGAGTTAGAAAGCCTTAGGGCAAAAAAGGCGCGATAGCATAAGGAACTGCCATCAAGTAAAAATACGGTTTTTTTTAACATAAAAACGGCGAGGCTTCCTCATCAAGATTTAGGCGCGGTTCTAATTTAGTTTATTGTTTTGTTCAAGGAATAATTCAATTTTAGTAGGCTTTCCGCCAATAGGGTTTTTCTGTAGATATAATTTATTGGTAGAAATTTGTATCTTACAATTTATTCTTGAAGTATCTGTTGAATCTTTCTGTTTTTAAGAATAAGTTTATTATAATTTTCAGGAAGAGCTTAAGGAGTGTTATTTTTCTTGCGCTAAACGAAAGACAGAGGAAAGGGCGTTTTTTAATTTTTCCGCGGCACCAAGATAATCCTCTTCTTTGAGGTTATTTAAAGCCTCCTCTGTTTCAGTTAGTGCCTGTCTTTTTGCCTCCATCACCTCTGCTCTTTTATAAAAATCCATTATTTTTATCTTTAAGGCTTCATCCGAAGGATTTAAGGAAAGCGCGGTATGAAACTCTTTAATTGCCTGTCTATAATCGCCTTTGGTGTAAAGATTGGCCCCGATCTCGTAATGGAGCTTTGCCTCTTCTAAGATCTTAAGCCGTTCTTGCTCTCGCATATACACTAACTTTTGGGAGAGACCCACCGCCTCTTTCTCTAAAAGTTTTCTTTTTACCTCAGGGTAGGTTCCTAATTTTAAGAGGTGCTGGCTAGCTACCTCTCGCCAGTAATCTCCCTCTTTGCCCAATTCATAACGCTTAGCCCAATATTCCGTGGCGTTAAGGATGTCTCCCTTCTTTTCGTAAAGAAAGGCTAAATTGGTGTAAACAGGCAGATAATTGCTCTCTATCTCTAAAACCTTTTTATACATTTTTAGGGCAGTTTCTTCATCTCCCAATAATTCATAGATTACCCCTAA
>FWPU01008431.1_pt1 | contig 17580 bp, 14 predicted proteins | sample 2228361 | NCBI WGS metagenome assembly FWPU01 (sample SAMEA103939777, study PRJEB20133) | metagenome
GCATGAGGTTGGCTCCGGGGCGGATCGTCATCCCGTCGCTGCTGCTGGCGGCGCTCCTGGCGGGCGCCGCGGGCGCGGTGGGTTCGTCCGCCTCAGCGGCGGCGGCGAACGCGACGCTGGCGATCCTGCACTTCAGCGTGATCAAGGGGACGACCTGGTCCGGCGCCCACCATCGCGCCGCCCAGCGCATCGCCGAGAAGTACCCCAACGTGAAGTACGTCTACCGCGAGGAGGTGGGGCCGGATCTCACGGTGCCCTACGCCGAGGAGCTCATCCGGCAGGGCGCCAACATCGTGGTGGGGAATGCCGAGTTCATGGGCCTTCCCCTCAAGGACATCGCGGACAAGTACCCCAAGGTCTACTTCGGGTCCGTGGTGGCCAGCGACGTGACCACCAAGCGCAACTTCATCCGCTTCTTCCCGCGGCAGTACCAGGCCCTCTACCTGGAGGGGCTGATCGCCGCCGCCCTCACCCGAAGCGGGAACATCGGCATCGTCTCCGCCTTCCCCAACGTCCAGGTCATCCGCCGCCAGGCCGGCTTCTTCCTGGGGGTGCAGGATGGAGCCAAGGCCCTGGGCAAGAAGGTCACCGTCTACGTGAAGTACGTGGGAGACTGGTACAAGCCCGCGGAGGAGCGCGAGGTGGCCACCACGCTGGTGCGCCAGTACAAGGTGGACGTGATCACCCAGCAGACCGACTCCGGCTCACCGCTGGACGTGGCGCAGGAGCGGAAGATCTGGTTCGTGGGCAAGGACATGGACGTGGTCGGCTTCTATGGCTGGTCCAGCACCGACACCGTGGCGGTCTCCTTCGACACGCGCTGGGAGGTCCTGTACGAGCGCATGGTGAAGGAGTGGCTGGCCGGCAACCAGAGCCCGCGCAACCTGCTTTACCTGGGGATGCGGGACACCATGACCCTGGCCGACGGCACGGTGGTGCCCACCGTGGACATCATGAACAACAAGAAGGTGGGGGTGGACGCCATCAGCCCCAAGGCACGGCCGCTCATCCCCGCCTCGATCCTGCGGCTGGTGAGCCAGCGCCGCGAGCAGATGATGAAGGGCCAGTGGGATCCGTTCTTTGAGCACGCCTTCGTCAGCAACGGCACCGGGCTGGCCCTCAAGGACAACCCGATTCCCGCCAAGGGGACGGTGGTGAAGAAGGCGCGACAGACGCCGTCCGACACATGGCTGCTGGGGAAGTTCAACTTCGACCTCAACGGGATGACCATCCTCAAGTGAGGTGGATGCCGGCCTCGGTCCCCGGCAGGGTCCGGCGGCCGGCCGTTCCTTCCCCGAACGTATGAGGCTCCTCCTCCCGCCCGGGCGGTGGCGGGCGGAGGAGCCTCCCCGTCAGGGCGGCGGTGCCGCGCCTGCGTCGCGTCCTGCACGGACCGGAAGCGGAGGAGTGTCCACAGAGCCATGACCGCAACCGCACAGAGCGCGGCGTCCGAGCCTCTCCTCGCGGCCCGGGGCATCAGCAAGCGCTTCCCCGGGGTGGTGGCCCTGGACCGGGTGGACTTCGAAGTCCAGGCGGGCGAGGTGCACGCGGTCCTGGGACAGAACGGCGCCGGCAAGACCACCCTGATGAACATCCTCTTCGGCCTGGTGCAGCCCGACGCGGGGGACCTCTACCTGCGGGGGAGGCGGGTGCACTTCCGCTCCCCCCACGACGCCATAGCCCAGGGAATCGGCATGGTGCACCAGACCCGCCGCCTGGTGGCGGCGCACACGGTCCTGGAGAACATCGTCCTGGGGCACCCACGCATACGCGGCGTCCTCAACCTGCGCGCCGCCCGCGCCGAGGTGGAGGCCCTGTGCCGCCGCTACGGCTTCGCCGTCGACCTGGGGGCCAGGGTGTGGCAGCTCTCGGAGGGGCAGCGGCAGTGGGTGGAGATCCTCAAGGCCCTCTACGGCGGGGCGCGCATCCTCATCCTGGACGAGCCCACCTCGGTGCTCACCCCTCCTGAGGTAAAGGCCCTCCTGGCCGGCCTGCAGGCCCTGGTCCGCGACCAGGGCGTCACCGTCCTCCTGGTCACCCACAAGCTGCCCATCGTCATGGCCGCCAGCCACCGGGTGACGGTCTTCCGCTCCGGAAGGGTCGTCGCCCGCCTGCGGACGGCGGAGGCCACCGAGGAGCTCCTGGTGCAGCACATGATCGGCCGCGATGTGGCCTTCCGCACCGCTGAGCGATCCGTCGGGACGGGGCAACCCCTGCTGCAGGTGGAGCAGCTTTCCGCCTTCAACGACCGGGGTCTGCTGGCGCTGCGCGGCGTCTCCTTCTCCCTGAGTGCGGGCGAGATCCTGGGCATCGCCGGCGTCAGCGGCAACGGCCAGGAGGAGCTCGCGCAGGTCCTGGCCGGGCTGCGCCCCGCCGTCGCCGGGCGGGTCCGCTTCGACGGCCGCGACGTCACCCACCTCTCGCCCCTGGAGCGGTGGCGCATCGGGGTGGGCTACATCCCGGCGGAACGCACCGAGGTGGCCTCCATCGCCGCCTTCTCCCTGGTGGAGAACACCGCCCTCACCTACCACTTCGACCCGGCGTACGCGCCGCGCGGCCTGCTGGACGAGGCGGCTCTTGGCCGGCTCACGCAGCAAATCCTTTCCGCCTACAACGTGGTGGCTCCCCACCAGCAGGCTCCGGCGCGGCACCTCTCCGGAGGAAACCTGCAGAAGCTGATCCTGGGCCGGGTGCTCTCCCGTCGCCCCCGGTTCCTCATCGCCCACCTCCCCACCCAGGGGCTGGACGTGGAGGCGGCGGCGTTCGTCCGGGCCAAGCTCCTGGAGGCCAGGGCGGAAGGGGCGGCGGTCCTGCTCATCTCCGAGGATCTGGACGAGATCCTCTCCCTCAGCGACCGGGTGGCGCCCATCTACGAAGGGCGATTCGTCGCCGTCGTTCCCCGTAAACAGGCCGACGCCGAGAGCGTGGGCGCCATGATGGCGGGATCGCGGCCGCAGGAGACCCGCCCGCGGTGAGGCTGGGGCGTTACGATCTGACCCTGGAGCCCCGGCCCGCCCTGCCCGCTGCCTACGCGGTGCTGGGGGCGGTTGCGGCCATCCTGCTGGCCCTGGTGCTGGCCAGCGCCCTCTTCCTCTCCAGCGACGTCTCCCTCTTTGCCGCCTACCGCACCATCTTCTCCTACGCCTTCTTCAACCCCCACGGCGTCCTGGCCACCGCGCACCGCTCGATCTACCTCCTGCTGTGCACCTACGCCTTCCTGGTGCCCCTGCGCGCCGGCCTGTGGAACATCGGCCTCCCCGGCCAGGTCTACGCCGGGGCGCTGGCGGCCTTCGCCGTCCCCTTCGCCTTCCGGGCGACGGGAGCGGCCCCTACCCTCCCGGCCGCAGTGCTGGTCGCCCTCATGGTGGCGGCCGCGGCGGCCGCGGGCGCGGCGGTGGGCGGCTTCGCCGGCGTGCTCCGTGCCAGGCTCCAGGTGAACGAGATCCTGGTCACCATGATGCTGAACTCGATCCTCGTCTGGATCGTGGCCTACATGATCAAGGAAGGCGGCCCGTTCATGGGTGCCACGGCGGAGGGGGAGAGCTTCAGCCTCCCCAGGCCGCTGTACGCCCCCATCCTGCGCGGCGTCCCCTTCACCGCCCTCCTCGCCCTGGGGGCGGCGGTCTTCCTCGACCTCCTCTTCGCCAAGACGGCGCTGGGCTACCGCATCAGGGCCTTCGGCGAGAGCCCGTCCGCCGCCCGTTACGGCGGCATCATCCCCGTGGCCCTCTCCCTGTTCGTCTTCCTCCTGGGCGGGGCCTTCGCCGGTCTGGCCGGGTACCACTACTTTGCCGCTGTTCCCGGCGTCTACAAGATCCCGGGGAACTACGGCTACTACGGGGACCTGGCGTTCTACGGCATCATCTCGGCCCTGATCGCCCGCGGCTCGTCCGTCGCCACCGTGCCCATCGCCGTCCTCTTCGCCGGCCTCTCCCTGGGCGCCCGCTTTGCCCAGGGAGCGCTGCGCCTCCCGTTCGGAGTGGACTACGCGCTCTTGGGCCTGCTCATGATGACGTTCATCGCGTCCCACGTGCTCTACCAGTTCCGTATCGCCTGGCGGCCGGTCGCGGCGAGATCCCCGGTCCTCCGGGCGGAGATGCCCCGGGAGTAGCGGCGGTGTGGGAGCTGCTGGCGCGCAGCCTGGAAGCCTCCACCGTCTTCCTGTTTGCGGCGCTGGGTGAACTGGTCGACCAGCGCGCCGGCGTCCTCAACGTGGGACTGGAGGGGCTGATGCTGTTCGGCGGCACCGCGGCGTTCATCACAGCCCAGACCGTGGGCAGCTACCCGCTGGGCTTCCTGGCCGGCGTGGCCCTGGGCGCGCTGCTGGGCCTGGCCCACGGCTTCTTCTCCATCACCCTCAGGGGGGACCAGGTGGTGAGCGGGATGGGCCTGTGGATCCTCAGCTTCGGCCTGACCACCTATCTGGGCAGCCCGTACACCGGCCCCCTGGGACTGGAGCGCATCCCCGGTGTCCTGGGCCTCTCGCCGTTCTTCGTCCTCGGGGTCGTCCTGGTGGCGGCCACGTGGTTCCTGCTGTTCCGCACGAGCCTGGGGCTGGCCATCCGCTCCGCTGGGGAGAATCCGGCGGCCGCGGAAGCCTCCGGCATCTCCGTGGTGGCCATCCGCTACCTCTGCGTCATCGGCGGCGGCGCGCTGGCCGGGCTGGCGGGAGCCACCTACACGCTCTCCTACAACCCCGTGTGGACCTACAATTTCCTGATGGGCTGGGGGTTCGTGAGCCTGGCTCTGGTCTTCTTCTCCATGTGGAACCCCTGGATCTTGCTGGCGGGAGCCTCACTGTTTGGGGTGATGTGGCAGCTCTCCCTCAGCCCGGAACTGGTCCTCCCGGGGGTTCTCTCGCGCTACGTGTGGCGCACGGTCCCCTTCGCCATCACCATCCCCATCCTGGTGATCATTTCCACCTCGTGGTTCCGCACCCGCTGGGGCCTGGCCAAGCCCGAGGCGCTGGGACGGCCCTATGTGAAGGGCTGAGCGCCGCGCCGGCAGAGCAGCCCGTACTCCAGGCTGTCCACCAGTGCCAGCCAGCTGGCCTCCACCACGTTCTCTGAGACCCCCACCGTCCCCCAGGTGCGCTCCCCGTCCGAGGACTCGATCAGCACCCGCACCCGCGCCGCCGTGGCCGCCTCGGCGTTGAGCACCCGCACCTTATAGTCGGTCAGCCGGATGGACCGCAGTTCGGGGTAGAAGCCGTCCAGGGCCTTGCGCAGCGCCCGATCCAGGGCGTGGACGGGCCCGTTGCCCTCGGCAGCGGTGTGCTCTTCCACCCCGTCCACGGACAGCTTGACGGTAGCCTCGGCCCGCGCGGCGTCCCCGGCCTTGCTCACCGTCACCTGGAACCAGTGCAGGGTGAACAGCGGCCGCTGCTCTCCCAGCAGGCGGCGCATGATCAGCTCGAAGGACGCCTCGGCGCCCTCGAACTGGTACCCTTCGTGCTCCAGCGCCTTCAGCCGCGCCAGGATCTCCGCCACCTCGGGCCGCGAGCGGTCCAGCGGGATGCCCACCTCGGCGGCCTTGTACAGCACGGTGGCCGCTCCCGACAGGTCGGAGACGATGACCCGGCGGCGGTTGCCCACCCGCTCCGGGGCGATGTGCTCGTAGGTGGCCGGATCGGCCATCACGGCGCTGACGTGCACGCCGCCCTTGTGGGCGAAGGCGTTGCGGCCGACGAAGGGCTGGTCGTCGTCGGGCGCCTGGTTGGCCAGCTCGCTGACCAGGCGGGAGACCTCGGTGAGGCGTACCAGGGATGCCTCCGGCAGGCATGCGTACCCGAGCTTGAGCTGCAGGTTGGGGATCACCGAGCACAGGTTGGCGTTGCCGCAGCGCTCGCCGTAGCCGTTGACCGTCCCCTGGACGTGCTCCGCTCCCGCCTGGACCGCCACCAGGGTGTTGGCCACGGCCAGCTCGCCGTCGTTGTGGGTGTGAATGCCCAGGGGACCCCCCACCTCCGCCGCCACCCGCTCCACCCCGGCGCGGATGTGGTCGGGAAGCGCGCCGCCGTTGGTGTCGCACAGCACCAGGACGTCGGCCCCGGCCTGACGGGCCGCCCGCAGCGTGGCCAGGGCGTACTCGGGGGCGGCCCTCAGCCCGTCGAAAAAGTGCTCGGCGTCGTAGATCACCTGCCGCCCGGCGCGCTTGCAGTAGGCCACCGAGTCGGCGATCATCCGCAGGTTCTCGTCCAGGGTGGTGCGCAGAGCGGTGGTCACGTGCAGGTCCCAGCTCTTGCCGAAGAGGGCGACGGCGGGGGTGCCCGCCTGCAGCAATGCCAGGAGGTTGGCGTCGTCTTCGGGCTGCCGGTGCGGGCGACGGGTGCTGCCGAAGGCCACCACGGTGGCGTGGGCCCACCGCAGCTGGCGGGCGCGCTCGAAGAAGGCCAGGTCCTTGGGGTTGCTGCCCGGCCAGCCCCCCTCGATGAAGTCGACTCCCAGCTCGTCCAGGAGGCGGGCGATGCGCAGCTTGTCGTCGGCGGAGAAGGTAATGCCGCCCCCCTGGGTGCCGTCCCGCAGCGTGGTGTCGTAGACGACGATCCGCCTGCCCATGGTCACGCCCTCCCCGGATGGAAAAAGCCCGAGAGACCGATTCCGGGAGGAACCTGCCCCTCAGGCTTTTCTCCTGACGGAGTGGCGGCCGTCTCCGGCCGCCGGCGCCGTGGACCGACCGGCCCTGGTGGAAGCCGTGGGTTCCCGGGCGCGCTTCCTCAACCGCGGCCGGAGGCTGCCGGCCGCGGTCCCCCGTGGACTTGCAGCGGACGATAGCAAGAGACGGCTGTAGCTGTCAAGGGCACGAATCGTGCTCTTAGGCCAGATGGCATGTTACCGCGCACCGGATGGTCGCGCCAGAGATTGGTTGCCCAAAGACCCCGCTCTAAGGGACGAACCGTCCACCCTACCACCAAGCATGAGTAGCTATAAGCCTTTATCAGGGCTACGACCATGCCTTTCCGCACCGAACGGCGGCGCATCCGCGACGCGTCCCACGCCCTCCTGGGCTGGCGCCGCAAACTCGTCACCCGGGCCGTGACCCCGACGCTCCAAACCGAGGATCGGAGGTGCGACTCCGGTCGCCAGCTCCATTCCAGGCGGGAAAGTGCCTCGTATGCGGCAGCGCGCATCCAGAGGAAACCATGTCAAGAATGTAGAACCACCCCAAGAGATCCGATATTTGATATAATATCACGTGCCGGGGGCGCCATGCATCACCTTCTGGCGAAGATGACATGGGAGGACGTGAGCGAGGCAGCTCTGGCTCGCCGCGTCGTCCTCATCCCAGTGGGTGCGATCGAGCAGCATGGCCCCCATCTGCCTGTGGACACCGACAACCTCTCCGTCGTTGCAATCTGCGAACGGGCGGCCGCATCCGCACCCGACCTGCTGGTATGCGCTCCACCCATTCACTACGGATTCAACGAGCACAACATGGACTTTCCCGGCACGGTCACCGTGGACCCTGAGCACTTCGTGCACTACTGTACCGACGTCGCCAAGAGCTTCGGTCGCATGGGATTCCGTCGGATCATCCTTGTGAACGGACACGGGAGTAACGCTCACCTTCTGGAGCAAGCTGCCCGACTGGCAACCCTACAGAGCCCGGCGAAGGTCGCATCGGTATCTTACTGGGCTCTCGTCATCGAGGAATTTGGCGCGATCCGCGAGTCGCCGTTCCCTGGCGGGACCAGCCACGCGTGCGAGTTCGAGACCTCTGTGTACTTGGCGTTGAACCCAGAGCACGTAAAGCAGGACCGGATTGTACCTGGCATCCGGGCGCAGACGAAGTACTTCTGGGAGGATTTGATGGGCACCTCACCAGTGAGGTTCACAGACTGGCGGAGTACTCAGACTGACACCGGAATTGGAGGCGACCCCACACTCGCGACGGTCGAGAAGGGCACAAAGATAGTAGAAGCTGCCGTAACCAAGCTCGTCGAAGTGGCACGTGAGTTTCGAGACCTCCGCACTGGCGAGCGAAAAAGTTTCATCCCGAAGGTGCCCCAGTACTAGGATGCCCAGGTTTTCGACGATCCACGAATCCATCGTACGGGATCTCCGAGAACGAATCGTTACGGGCGAATTGCCGCCTGGATCCCGGCTAATCATCGAAGATCTGGCAGCACGCTTCGAGGTCAGCCCCATGCCCGTGCGGGAAGCGTTGCGGCAGCTTAGTGCCGAGGGGCTCGTGGTCATTCACTCGTATCGCGGAGCCACAGTCTCCGAACTGTCGGCCCAGGAGATCCGCGAAATTTTCCTGATGCGTCAGCTGCTGGAAGGCGAAGCAGCCCTCCTTGGCGTCCAGTGCCTGACGGCTGAGGAAGACCTACGGCTGCGGGCTCTCATGGGAGAAATGCACAACAGCATACACGACCCGCCAAGTTGGATTTTGGCGGACCGTAAGTTTCACATGACCATCTACCGGGCCTCCGGCTATAGCTGGCTTAACCGATTAATCGAGCAACTGCGCCAGCACATCGAGCGGTATGTCCGGCTGTACATAACGCTGGAGCGGAACATCCCGCGTTCCATGGAGCGCCACCAGGAAATCTTGGAAGCATGCCTGCGACGAGAAGCCCGCAAAACTAAACGGTTGGTGGTCGCCCACCTTCAAGAGACCGCCCAGATGTTCATCGGTGAGCTGAAAGCGCGGGAGGCTGACAAAGCGGCTAGGCATGCATCAAAACCTCCGTGAACAACCAGCATGATGGGAGGGATAAGATGAGTCAAGTAGCAAGGATGATTGCTCCAGTGGTGGTTCTGGTCACAGTAGCGTTGCTGGTACAGTCAGGCTGGTCGGCTCCAAGCCAGACGGGCGGCACGCTGGTGTTCGTGCGATCCGCCGACGCCAATTTTCTCGATCCAGGCTTCACGACCATCACCGAAGACCTGGACGTCGGCGTTAACGTGTTCGACTCTCTGCTGCAGATGGATGCCGCCGGAGCCGTGCGGCCTGGCCTAGCGACCTCTTGGGATAACCTGCAGGGTCGCGTATGGACATTTAAGCTCCGCAGCGGCGTGAAGTTCCACGACGGTACACTCCTCGACGCGGAGGCTGTGGCCTTCAGCATCAACCGGCTCGATCCGGAATCGCTTTACTACTACAGGGGGCGCACTTCGTCTATCCGCATCTGGCTGGGGGAGCTCATTGTCCGGGCCGAGGCTGTGGACTCCACTACAGTGAGGGTTATGCTGCGTGAGCCCTACGCACTCTTCGCGCACATGATGGCGGCCTGGCCTATCCCCATTGTCAGTCCGACCGCGGTCCGACGGTTGGGCGACGGGTTCGCACGGCAGCCGATCGGCTCTGGACCATTCAGGTTCGCTGAGTGGGTGAAGGATGATCATATTACCCTGGTCGCCAACAAAGAGTACTGGGCCGGCGCACCGAGTCTCGACCAAGTCGTTTTCCGAGTTGTCCCGGACCCGAGCAGCCGACTCCTCGAGATCAAGCGAGGATCGGGCCACTTTCTCAAGGGAATCCAGCCAGATCAGCGCTCGGCCATCGAAGGCGACCGCACGCTCGTCCTACTGACCAAACCGTGCTCATGCATCGGTTATGTGGCGATCAACGACCAGAAGAAGCCCTTCGACAACGTCAAGGTTCGCCGGGCGTTGAACCACGCAATCGACCGCGAGGGGATCATGCGTGTGATCCAGGGCGGATTGGGCATTGTAGCCGAGAGCATGATCCCGCCGTGGATGGCCGGCTACAATCCCCGCGTGCTTAAGTACGCTTATGACCCGGCCACGGCGAAGGCGCTGCTGAGCGAAGCTGGCTTGGCAACAGGTTTCAAGACGGAACTGTGGACATTCAACGTGGAACGGCCGTTCATCCCCAATGTACTGCAAGTGGCGCAGAAGGTCCACTCTGATCTAGCCAGGGTGGGCGTGGACGCCAGGCTTTCGGTGCTGGATACGGCCATCTACTGGCGGAGTATCAATACGCTGCAAGGAGAGCTGGCTATGAAAGGTTGGTACACTCCGCCACAGCCCGACTTCCTGATTCGCGTGGCCCTACTGGGGCTGGAATCGGCGACGTACTACCCAAACACGCCACGCGGTCAGAGACTTCGCCAAATGGCCGCGCAGGCCGCCCGCACGTTTGATCTAGACGAGCGCAACCGGATCTACCAGGAGATCCAGAAGCTGTACATGGAGGACGCACCCATTGTGCCACTAATGCATCCGGCATACGCCTGGGCTCACAACACAACCTTCACGGGCGTGGAGATCTCAGCGGATGGCCTCACGCGCTTTCACAATGTCCGCCGCCGGTGAGACTAGTCCGACCCTCTTGCCTCGAGCATCTCGGGTCGCTCGGCTCACCGAGGCTATGGGTGAACTGGGTGTTGAGGCTCTTCTGGCGGCTTCCCCTGCGAACGTCCTCTACCTGACTGGCTTCGCGCTGGGGATGCCGTCACTCAATCTGTTCGCGGGGGGGCACCCGCTGTTCGGGATACTCTTGAGGGACGCGGACTCCGCCATTCTGGTCGCTCCCATCGCGGATGCCTCCCCTCTCGTATTCTGCAGGTCAACCGCACGCCACCGACTGTACGGCCGGAACTTCATAGTGACCCCGGAGGCGGACAGGGGGCTCGACGCCGAAGCGGCGGGAGTGGCCAAGCTCGCCTGCGCCGCCATCCCGGCGCAGGATGCCGTCCAGGCAGCCGCAAGCGTCTTGAAGGACACCGGGGTGCGTCGCGTAGGCGTTGACGACATGGGCCTTCCCGCAGCACTGCACACGGCGCTGGCTGCTGCCCTTCCAGGCGTCGATCTGGTTCCGGCGTCAAATCTGCTCCGTGCGGTTCGAGCGGTGAAGGAACCAGACGAGATCCAGGTGCTGCGACGCGCTGCGGCTATCGTCGAGGCAGCCATAGCCGCTGTCTGGGCCATGGCCCGACCCGGTGTGAGTGAGGCTACGCTCGCGCAGCGTGCGATCGAAGTGATGACGGCAGCTGGCGCCCGCCCGACGCTCTGGTACGTTGGGATTGGTGCAGCATCGGCGCTTGTTGATCGCCTGCCCACTGAGCGTCGGTTGAAACCGGGCGACTTGCTCATGGTGGATTTCGGTTGTGAGTACCGCGGCTACTACGCTGACTTGGCAAGGACCGCTGTGCTAGAACGCCCCAGCGACCGTGTCGCCACCTACTATGCTGCCATCCAGGTTGGGCAAGCCTCCGCCATCAGCGCGATCAGGCCTGGCCGCACTGGCGCTGAAGTGTTCCAGGCAGCAGTCCAAGCTGCCCGTGCTAGCGGGATCCCTCATTTTGGTCGCAGCCACTGTGGACACGGCATCGGACTCGAGCCCTACGACGCTCCGTCGATCACCCCAGAAGCCGTCGAATCTTTACGGCCTGGCATGGTGCTCAACATCGAAACGCCCTACTACGAGATTGGTTGGGGCGGGCTGCAGCTGGAGGATACGGTGGTTGTCACCAGAGATGGCGTCGAATTCCTTTCAACCGCGTCCCGCCACCTCCACGTTCTCTGACGGTTTCTTAGGAATAATGGTGGAGCGGATTGCCTGGCTGTGGAATCAGCTGCGTCGTAGCCGCTTGGCCTTCGCGGGCCTAGTCATCGTCGGTGGCCTCCTGATCCTCGGCCTGCTGGCGCCGTTGCTGGCCCCGCACCACCCCCTACAGCAAGACCTCAATCATCGGATGGCGCCAGGGCTGTGGACGGGCAACCTGAAACACCCGCTCGGCACCGACGAGCTGGGACGAGACATTCTTAGCCGGATTATCTACGGAGCGCGCGTGTCCCTCGTGGTAGGCGTCGTTGCCATTCTGCTCATGAACATTGTTGGCGTATCGGTTGGTCTGGCGGCGGGTTACTTCGGCGGGCTCCTGGATGCGGTTGTGATGCGTGTGATCGATATCCTCTTGTCGTTTCCATATATCATTCTGGCTATCGCGATCATGGCAGTGCTGGGCCAGGGCGTTGTCAATGCGGTTATCGCTATCGGTATAGTCTTCACGCCCACCATGGCACGAATAGTACGCGGAGTGACGCTCAGCCTCAAGACTCGGGAGTTCACAGAGGCAGCGAGGGCGCTTGGCGCGAGTCCGTTATGGATTATGTTACGCCACCTGCTTCCCAACGCAATGCCACAGATCGTTGTGTTCTCTACGCTCTCTCTTGGCGAGACCATATTATACATTGCCGCGCTAGGATTCCTTGGCCTGGGCATCTCTCCGCCCACACCGGAGTGGGGCGCGATGATCAGCAGTGGCAGGGATGTGCTCGTCACAGGTATCTGGTGGCCGTCCACCTTCCCTGGATTAGCGATCGTGCTGGCAACGCTGGGGTTCGTTCTGCTCGGTGACGGTCTTCGGGATATCCTGGACCCGCGAATGCGGCCGCTGCGTCGATAAGGAGATCAGATATGGCGACTCGCCGTGCGATCTTCGGGCAGGCCGTAGGGATTGTGATGCAGCGGGATCGGATCCTGCGGCTGCCCGGCGATGTCGGTAATGCGACGACCTTCCCCTTCCCAGTTATGTATGAGCTGGTCGATGGTGTGGATCCCGCGGAGCTCAAGGACCCTGACCGAGCTCGGGCGGCGGCGCCCTACTTCACCGAGGCAGCGCAAGCGCTCGAAGCGGCGGGTGCACGGATCATCGGAACTGGTTGCGGCTACCTATCGATCCTGCACCGCGAGCTGCAGGCAGCGGTGCGCGTACCGGTCCTAAGCAGCAGCCTCCTCCAGGTTCCCTGGGTGGCAGCCATACTTGGACCAGGACGACGAGTGGGAATTCTCACAGCGGACAGCCGGGCATTGACCGATGCATACTTCGAGCCTCTAGGCTGGACAGCCAAGACCATGCCGATTGCAATCGCAGGTATCGAGAATGAGGCCGAGTTCCTGCGCCTTCTGTATGCCGACAGCCTGATGGAAAACGAGATCCGACAGATGCATCGCATGATAGCCAGGGTTGCCCGTCGCCTGATGGAAACCCATCCTGATGTTGGCGCCATCGTCTTGGAATGTACCAATCTGCCTCCGTTCGCGCTCGCCATCCAGGAGGCTACACGTGTTCCCGTATTCGACGTAGTCACTCTCCTGGTGTGGGGCCATGCCGCAACCGTGCGTAAACCATTCATCGGATACCTCTAAGGGTCGACCTTGAGCGGCTACGTCATTCGCAGGGTCTTGGCGATCATACCCACGCTTGCCGGCGTTGCGGTGGTGGTTTTCGTTCTCATCCGCCTCATCCCCGGCGATCCGGCAGAGGTGATGCTCGGCGGATTCGCCACGCCGGAGCGAGCCGAGGCTCTGCGGCGCGATCTTGGCCTTGATCGTCCATTGGTCGTCCAGTTTGCTGTATGGGCTAGAGCGCTGGCGCATGGCAACCTGGGCATATCGATCATGAGCCAGCGGCCCGTCATGCAAGAAATCTTGAGCCGGTTTCCAGCTACCTTTGAGCTGACGGTAATCGCCACCGGATTCGCGCTGCTGGTCGGCGTTACCCTGGGAATTACTTCAGCCATGGCCCACAACACATGGTTGGATATAGGAGCATCTGTCATCAGTGTGTTGGGCATGTCCGTACCCATCTTTTGGTTCGGCCTGCTGCTACTGTACCTGTTCGGGGTCTGGCTACAAGTACTACCAATCTCGGGCCGTCTCGACCTAGGCATTGACCTGCACAAAGTTACTGGGCTCGTTCTTGTTGATAGCCTCATCCAGGGTAAATGGACTGCACTGACAGACGGGTTGAAGCATCTTATTCTACCTGCGCTCTCGCTAGCTGTCATTCCGATCGCGACTCTGTCGCGCATGACGCGGACCAGCATGGTAGAGGTTCTCGGCCAGGAGTACATCGCCGTGGCGCGGGCTAAGGGTTTGGCCGAGCACGTCGTGCTGATCCGACACGCCCTCAAGAATTCACTGATTCCGGTGATCACGGTGGCCGGCACACGCTTTGGCATGCAGTTGGCCGGTGCAGTCTTGGTTGAGGTTGTATACGGTTGGCCTGGCGTGGGCCGCTTGATCTTCGACGCCATCCAGAAGCGCGACTATCCCATCATCCAAGGAGCCGTTCTATTCATCGCCTTCCTGTTCGTCGTTATCAACCTGGTTACCGACTTGCTGTACGCGGTCATTGATCCACGGATCCGCTATGAATGATTCTCGGATCCTTGTAGTCCTCGAATGGCTATCCCCCCTGGCATATGGCTGGCAAGTACTCCTACTTGCAGGGACCACAGATTGTTACCGCGTGCCACGAGCCAGGTGCCTGCCGCGCCGCCACGGTGACCTGACGCCAGCAAGAAGGTACACACACCGGGAGGTCTACAAGTTTCTACCTAACGCGTGAGTTCGATCTGGGTGAGGAGGGGCCGTTATGAGACTGAAACCTTTCTGGCTCGAACGTTGGTTGCTTAAGCCTTGCACCTACGACCTCGCGAGCGCCGGTATTACCAAGCTCAGGCTCCACGATATTGTTCCGGGCCTCGACCCAGAAATGGTCCTGAACTACGGGATGACTAATGGATCGGAGCTTCTCCGAAAACGCATCGCCACGCTCTACAAGGGAATAAGTGAGCGGAACGTCCTTGTAACGACAGGTACGGCCGAGGCGAACTTTCTCGCTGTCTACCAGCTCCTCGAGCCCGGCGATGAGGTCGTGGCCATCGTCCCTACTTACATGCAGTGCATTGGCCTCGCCGAGAGCCTTGGGGCAGCGGTGAAGCGCTGCTGGCTCGACGAAAAGCGTGGCTATCGGCTTGACTACAACAAGCTGGAGCGGCTGATCACCGGACAGACAAAGCTGATCCTCTGCGTTAACCCGAACAACCCCACCGGCACCATCTACTCCGAGGAGGACATGCGGTGGATTTCCAGACTAGCAGAGTCTGTCGGCGCATGGATCCTTTGTGATGGCGCCCTGCGCTTGCTCGAAGTGGATACCGAACCGGCTGCGGCGCCGATCGAATGGTATGAGAAGGGAATCTGCACGGGAAGCCTATCCAAGATCGGGATCTCTGGAATACGGATCGGCTGGCTTGTGGGACCCGAAGAGTTCGTCGAAGGCTGCTGGGCTTACAAAGATTATACCACTCTTTCCCATTCCGGGATCGGTGAGTATCTCGCAACCCTCGCACTTGAATCGACCAACTTGAGTCGCTACCTCGACAGGGCTAAGGCAATTATTCGCGTGCACCGAACAATCCTAGCAGACTGGATCGCCTCACACCGAACGCTCGTGACCTGGGTCGTTCCGACGGCAGGGCACACCGCGTTCGTAAGGTACCACCTAAGTGTAGACTCCGAAACTCTCGCGGCGCGACTCCTCGCTGAGACGGGTGTCCTTGTCGCGCCGGGCGACCATTTCGAATCTCCAAACCACCTGCGGATACGGTACAGCTGCGATCGGGACACCCTCACGAAGGGTCTTGAGGCTATAAGCGGCTTCCTGCATCGCCAGCTACACCGTCGTTGACCACTCCGCGGTCAAGAAATGTCGAGTAGCCCTGCACTACCCATTGCGGAGATTGTGGCCCGTTTCAGCAGCTGCGCGTTCTCAACTTGATGGGCAAGCAGGTGTGGACCGCCAGTACATCTTTGAGGCAACGGAAGCCCGCTCCACTGCCTGGAGATTCTTGCAGGCAGCCACGACCTGAAGTCCGCCTAGCTACTTTCCGGTGCAAAATTGATTCCGCGGATCCGGGATGATTCCCGCTAGTAGAAGCAGAGGTTCAGCGAGTCGCAAGGACGTTGAGGGCCGAGCGACGATGTCGTGGATGAGCAGGTGAAGGTTGTGGGCGATGATGCCCCAGCCGACCCACCGCTGCATACCAGGGAAGCCACGATATCGGCACCGGGTCAGCCCGTCCCGGCGCTTCAGCACGCTGACGCCCCTCACAGCCCGTCCGCCATCGCAGGCCACGGCGGAACCACCGCTGACGCTGGGTGGGTCGGTGCGCGGCGGACGGTGGTCCGGTGGCTGGAACACAGAACCGCTTGACCCCGGATCGCTCGGCAGCTTGCCGATTGGCCCCCGACCAGAAGCCGGCATCGGCAGCGAGCAGATGGGGCGGATGGCCGAACACTTCAGCATGGCGCGTGATCGCGGGGCGCAGGAGGGCCTTATCTGCGGGGCGGCGGGCGTAGACCTCGTAGTCGATGACGAGACCGCGCTCCGCCTCCTGGATCTTGACGAGCTTACCGAACTCGGTGGGTTTGGCCGCCTTGCCTTTCCGAATGGCTTCCGTGTGGGGTTCAAAGAGGCTGAAGAGTTTCTCCCGGTAGTGCGTGTCGCCACCCCACACCCGGGCGCGCGTCTGGCGGATGACCTGTTCCACCCGCGGCAGGAAGGCCTCGAGGACCTGGCAACTTCGTGTGACTACGCGCGGGGTTTTGGTTCCAACCGCCCGGCGCACGCCCTGAGCGACCTCGTGCACCACCCGCCGGGCCTCGCGGATCGTGGCACGGGTCAGGGCGATCAACTGGCGGTAGCCCTCGACCAACCGCGAGCGTCCCCGGCGCTGGGCCCGACTCGCCCGCACGATCTCCCACACCCGCCGGCGCGTGGCCCGCAGGCGATTGCGGACCCGTCTCCCCAGGATCCCGGTGGCCGCTTCGATACAGCGCATCGCCCGCGTCAGCACCCGGATGCCGTCGGCCAGCAGGGTCGAGTCAGTGGGATAGTGGATGTTCGTCTCGACGACGGTCGTGTCCACCCGGGTGCGCCGTCCCTGCACCCGCAGGGCGGGAATAGCCAGCTCCACGATCCGTGCATGCAACGCGCGAACGCCCTCCTCCCCGATCACCTGCGACAGGCGCAGCAGCGTCTTGGCGTCCGGCACGCGGCCAAGGTAGATGCGGGTCACCCAGCGGTAGACCAGGCTCCCGCGCACCTCGCGCTCGGTCTCCTCAAAGCTCCAGCCCTTCAGGCGCTGAAGCACGAGCAGGCGCAGCGCGACATCCGCCGGGGTGCCGGGTCGTCCGCGCCATCGGCTCTGCGGCCACCGCTGCGCCTGGCGCTGGAGGACGGCGTCCACCAGGGTCTCATCCTCCAGCAGGGCATCAAGCCGGCGGAGCGGCTCATCGAGCAGGTCCTCCACCGGCCCCACGGCGGCCTCGAAGACGCTGCGCTGCCCCCCATGGTGCCGGATCATCGCGCTCTCCGACCCCGCCGGCGCCCGCGTTGGAGGCGCGTCAGATTCTCCGCGGCCAGCCGCTGGCCCAGCTCGCGATACCGCTGGAAGGCGGCCACCCCGCGCCGGACGGCCTCCAATTGGTCCGAGGGGACAAACCGCATCTTGGTCCGGCCCGCTTCGCGCTGCGACAGGTACCAGGCGGGACCGTGCTTCTCGCCCGTCGCGCATCGGCAAGTGGGCTTCCCGCATCGGCGGTACACGGCCACCAGGCTGCCCCAGAGCATCTGCTCCGCGGCCTTCGTGAGCTCCTGGATCCAACGGCGGCGACCCACTGTCTGTAATGTAATAACCAATACAGATCTTGTCAAGTACCTTCCGATGGAAAATGTGCAATCTGCCAAGTTTCCTTCGAGGGCGGTCAGCCAGGATCAAGCGTCCAGGTGCCTCTTTTGCACCGGAAAGTAGCTAG
>FWPU01002547.1_pt1 | contig 17579 bp, 13 predicted proteins | sample 2228361 | NCBI WGS metagenome assembly FWPU01 (sample SAMEA103939777, study PRJEB20133) | metagenome
GGATCGACGCGCTGGCCCGCCACCCGCGCGTTGAGCGGGTCGAGGTGGTCTGCCTGGAGCTTGGCCCGCACGACCTGCCGCCTAACGTGCGCGTTCATTCGATGGGCAAGGAGCGGGGGTATGGCCGCCTGCACCGCCTGCTTGAGGCCCAGCGTGCCATCCGGTCGGCTATCCGCGAGGTTGATGCCATCCTGGCCCACATGGTGCCCCGCTACGCGCTCATCGCCGCGCCCTGGGCCAGGCTGCGTGGAGTGCCGCTCGTGCTGTGGTACACCCACCGCGCGGCCAGCCCGGAGCTTCGCTTGGCGCATGCGCTGGTCAGCCGCGTGGTCACCGCTTCACCGGACAGCTTCACACTGCCCAGCCGCAAGCTGACCGTGCTCGGTCATGGCATCGACCTGACGCGCTTTCGACCGGTGGACCCCTCGTCCGGCCCGCCGGAGGGACGGCTGGTGCTGGCCGTTGGGCGGCTGTCGCCCATCAAAAACTATGGAACCCTGATCGAAGCTGCTGCCCGGCTGGCCGCCCGGCCCGGCTTTGGGGGCGTGCGCTTTGCCATTGCCGGGGGTGAGACGGAGCAGCATCCCGGCTATGCCGAGCGCCTGCGCACCCTGGCCCAGCAGTGCGGCGTCGCAGACCGCGTCGATCTCCTCGGACCGGTTCCCCCCGCTGATATGCCCGCCCTCTACCGGAGTGCAGCCGTCACCGCCAACCTGTGCCCGACCGGCGGGCTGGACAAGGCCGTTGTGGAGAGCCTGGCGAGCGGCGTGCCGACCGTTGTGCACAACCGGGCGTTTCTGCCCCTGCTCGGCGAGGACGCCTCCGCGCTATGGGTCGAAGACCTCGACCCGGAACGGGTCGCCGGGCGGCTGGCCGCGCTGCTTGCCCTGCCGCCGCAGGAGCGCGCGGCGCTTGGGCTGCGCCTGGCAGCGCGAGCACGCGCCGGGTACAGTCTGGAGGGGTTCATCGACCGGCTGGTCGCTGCGCTGGAGGAAGTCGTTGCCCGCCAGGGCCGGAAACGGGGTGCCTGACATGGCAATCCGTGTCCGTCACATCATACAACTGGGCGGCGTGGCCGGGGCCGAGAAGCACGTTCTGACCCTGCTGACGCACCTGCGCAGGGCAGGCATCGACGCCGGGCTGATCGCGGTACATACCCCTCGCAAGCCTATTGATGCATTCATCGCTCGTGTTGAGGAGGCAGGCATCCCGGTTGAGCGGGTGATCGTGCCCTACGTCGAGCGTCTAGCCTTCAACCGACATATACCGGTTATTCTGGGCAGGCTTGGCTCGGCGCTGCGCGCCGCCCGGCCCGACATTGCCCACACGCACCTGGTCTATGCCGACTTCTATGGCACGCTTGCCGCCCGGCTGGCACGTGTGCCCTTCGTCGTTGTCTCGCGCCCCAAGGCGGTCCGGTACTACGAGCGTCCCACCTGGCAGGTGGCCAACTGGCTGCTGTGGAAGCTCCGCTCGCGGGGTGTCGCCGTCTCGGAGACGGTGCAGCGCTTCGCCGAGCGCTTTGAGCACGCCCCGCCCGGCAAGGTCGTGACCATCTACAACGGCGTAGAGGTGTGGCGGGACGATGGCTCAACCGCAGAGCGGCGGCGACACATGCGCCAGGAGTGGGGTATCCCGGAGGATGCGCCGGTTGTCGGGTCGGTGTCGCGCCTGCACCCCGTCAAGGGGCTGGAGACGGCGCTCAGGGCCTTTGCGCTCGCCCAGGTGCAGGTTCCGGGGGCACACTACGTGATCGCGGGGGTGGGGCCGCTGCGTGAGGCGCTTGAGGCGCAGGCCCACGACCTGGGCGTTGCGAGCGGTGTGCACCTCATCGGCTGGCGTGACGATGTGCCCGACGTGCTGAATGCTCTGGATGTGCTGCTCGCCCCATCGCTTGAGGAAGGGTTCAGCCTGACCAACCTGGAGGCAATGGCCCATGCCCTGCCCCTCGTCTGCTCGGACATCCCGCCCAACCGGGAGGCGGTCGTGCACGGCGAGACGGGTTTTCTGGCTCCGGTCAGCGATGTTGGGGCACTGGCTGAAGCACTGGCCTGCCTGCTTGGCGACCGGGGCCTGGCGCGGCGGATGGGGCGGGCCGGACAGGCCCGCCAGCGCCGCCTGTTCTCGACCGAGCGCATGGCTCAGTCCATGATCCGGGTCTACGAGGAGCTTGTGAGGAGCCGCCTGTGACGCCTATGCCGCAGCCAGAGCACGGTGGGAGGCTCGCCGTGAGGCTGATCTACGCTGCCAATGCGCGCGTCCCGAGCGAGAAGGCGCATCCCTATCAGATCGTGCAGATGTGCGAGGCCTTTGCCGACGCCGGAGCAGATGTCACCCTGCTTTACGCCCGGCGGCGCAACCCCCCTGATCTGAATACGCTCGATGTGTGGAAGCACTACGGCGTCCAGCGCAACTTTGCGGCAGAGCGCCTCCCCTGCCTCGACCTCTACCCGCTGGCCCGGCGGCTGCGCGGCAGGCTGGCGGGGATGGTGGACCGGCTCGCCACCGCCGCTGAGATCGCGACCTACCACCTCTCTCTTCTGGCCTGGCTGGCCCGTGAGCAGGAAGCGATCATCTACTCGCGGGATGCGATCACCGCTGCCCTGATAGCGTTCATCTGGCCGCACCGGGCGCACCGCATTTTCTTCGAGGCGCACACCTACGCCTCAACGCGGGCAGGCGACCGGCTGCGACGCTGGCTGGCGCAGCGCGTTGGCGGTCTGGTTGTGATCACTGGCCACCTGCGCGAGCGTTATGCTGCCATCGGCGTGCCGCCCGACCGGCTGATCGTCGCGCATGACGGCTTCCGCCCCGCCCGCTTTGCCGTTCCGGGCGACCGCGCCCACTGGCGGCATATCCTCGGCTGGCCTGCCAGTGCCTTCATCGTTGGCTACATGGGCCGCTTCCACACGCTCGGCATGGATAAGGGCCTGAGCGATCTGGCCGACGCAGTCGCGGCGTTGAGCGATGACAGGAACGTGCCCCCTGTCCGGCTGGCGCTCGTCGGCGGCCCGGCGGAGAGCGTTGAGGTGTTGCGCGAGCGGCTGCGCCGGGCAGGTGCCTGCCGCCGAGGTGCCCGGCTACCTGCGGGCCTTTGATGTGTGCGCCATGCCTTTCCCCTGGACTGAGCACTTCGCCTATTATGCCTCTCCCATGAAGCTGTTTGAGTACATGGCCTCAGGCAGCCCACTGGTCGCCTCCGATCTGCCCTCGACGGCGGAGATCATCCGCGATGGCGAGAACGGCTTGCTCTACCCACCCGGCGACAAGCCCGCGCTGATCGCTGCCCTGCGCCGCCTGCGCGACGACTCGGCGCTGGCGGCTCGCCTCGCTGCTCAGGCTGCCCGGGACGTTCGCGCTTACGCCTGGGAGGCCCGCGCCCGGCGCATCCTCGGCTTTATCCAGTCGGCGGGCGGTGCCTGATGCGGGCGGCGTTCAGGTCTCTCGCCGAGCGCCTGCTCCGCAGCCGGGTCGCCCGTGACTCCTCCGCTCTGCTGACGAGCAACTGGGTTGGTCAGGCGCTTGCCCTGGTCACGTCGATCCTGCTGGCCCGGACGCTCGGCAGGGATAACTACGGCCTGATCATCATCGCCATCGCGCTTGTCAACACGGTTATGCAGTTCCTGGACATCCGCACCCATGAGGGGACCATCAAGTTCATGACTGAGGCGCTGGCAGCGGGTGATCGCCAGCGGGCGATGACGTTCTTCTACGTCGCCCTCTCCACAGACTTCGGCCTGATGGTGGCCACGATACTGGCGGTCGTGATCGCGGTGCCGCTGCTTATCCCCGTCTACGACCAGCCGGAGATGCTGCGAGGGATGGCGGCTGTCTACACGCTGACCGTCCCCTTCACCACGCTGGAGACCACCTTCACCGCTCTGCCGGTCATCTTCAAGCGCTTTCGCGCTTATTCTGCCTTCCAGATTCTCAACCAGACTGTCCTGCTGGCCGGGGTGATCGTGCTTCGGGGGCGTGGGCCAGTGGCCGTGATGTGGGCGTATGTGGCAGCCGCCGCGATCAGCTTCGTCGCCTGGGCAGCGTTCGGCGTGCGGCTGCTGCGCCAGCACTTCAGCGACTTCCAACTGGGGAATTACGGGGGGGCGTTGCGCGAGTTTGTGCCGTTTGCCTTCCACACCACGCTTACCGAGGCCCTCAAGACAATTTTCACCCACATCGATATTCTGGTGCTGGGGGCGCTGCGCCCGTCTGGCGACGTGGCCCTCTACCGCATCGCCATGAGTGCGACCAGCCTCTCGGCGCTGTTCGTGACGCCCCTGCGCCCGGTGCTCTACCCTGAGCTGACCGAAGCATGGGCGCGACGTGAGCTGAAGCGCATCCGGCGGCTCTTAAGCCTGTGGACGCTGTACGGCGCGCTGATCTCGCTGGCCTCGCTGGTAGGTTTTCTCGTGCTGGCGCGCTGGCTGCTCGAGGTGCTGTACGGCGCGGACTACATCCCGGCGGCACCCCTGATCATCATCCTGATGATTGGCTATCTGTTCAGCAATGCTTTTTTGTGGCTGCGCCCGCTGACGCTCGGGGCGGGCCGTCCCCAGATTCTGACCTATGTCACGTTGCTGACATCGGTGCTGCGGGCCGGGCTGGCCGTGCCCCTGATCTGGGTTTACGGCGCGGCGGGGGCGGCCTATGCTTTTGTCGCAACTATGGCCGTGTATGGCCTGATCGCCGTCTTCTACGCGCTGCCCAGGCTGGGGGTGTGGCATCCCTTGCGGCCTGTTCGGTCGCAGATGGTGGACTGAGGCGCTCTTTACTGCCGGGCTGCCGCCTCCGCCCACGGGGGTTGGAGGGAGAGCTAAGGCCCTTGGTTGACGGTGATCGTGTATGGGACGAACCAGAACGTATCACCGTCCGTGACCGGCACCCGCTCGCCAGTCGTGGCGTTGTACCAGCCGATGCGCAGCCGGTAGACGCCCGGCGGCACGTCCTCCCCGATGAGCAGGCCGTAGGCGTCGCGCACCACTTCGCGGGGCGCCCAGCCGGTCGTCGGGCGCGCGCCGCTGGCCGGGATCTGGTCGCGCTGCGCGACGATCTCGCCGTTTGCGCCCACCAGATGCACAAAAACTGTCAGGTTGTCCATGATCTCGTCAACGGCCTGCCAGTAGAAAGCGATGCTCAAGCCGTCGCCCGGCTGCACCGCGGTATCCGGCAGGTCGTAGCCCAGTAGGCGGATGCCGTTCTCCCAACTGACACCGGCATAGAGGCCCATCTCCGGTACAAAGTAGCTCCGGGGGGGTGTGCGCACCCTCATCGGCCCGATGAGGGCGTACTTGCCCAGCGGATCGCCGTCCTCGTCATAAAGCTGCACGCCGACCTCATAGTCCCCTGCGTCGAGGCGGCCCGGCACATGCAGCACGTGAATCCCACGCCACACATCACGCCGCTGCCACTCGCTGGTTGCATAGCCGGTGACCAGCGGCACGGACGCCGAGCGGGCGACGACTTTCCCCGCCCGGTTGAGCCACACCAGCCGGGCGCGCACATCGATTTCCGGGTGGGCAGCAGCGCGCCAGTGCCAGATAACCGGAAGCTGCTGGCCGACCTCGGCTTCGGCGGGTGGGGGGCTTGCACTGATCAGTGTAAAGGTCGGCGTCAGGCGTGCATTGCGCGGGTTTTCGAGGCCCAGCTCGGCAGCCGAGGCCGGGCGCCGGGGCCGGGTGACCGTCAGTTCGGCCAGCTCGATCAGCACCCCGACCGGGTTGCCCTGTGCGTTGGTCACGTCGAGGTTGCGGCCCAGGCTGCCCGAATAGATCCCCGCTTCAACGGTGTACGTGCCGGGTGGCGTGCCGGGGGGAATGGTGAGCGTGAGCGACTCACGCACATAGAAGCCCGGCACCCAGGTCGTCGTCGGCTCCCCGCCGGGATAGAAAGACAGTGCCTGCCACACAATGTCCCCGGCGGCATCACGGATCACGACGTTGCTTGAGTAGTCCTCGCCCACCATGCCATCGGCCAGCGTCCAGTACAGTACGATTGGCACGCTCTGCCCGGATCGGACGCTGGTGCGCGGCATGTCAAGGCCCAACAGCCTGATCGCGCCACCGAAGTCGGCCTGCATCGGCGTCTGCGCCCGGTGCTCAACATCTTCTACCGAACGAGCCTGCCTGATAGGCGTGTCCACGTTGTCGATCACCAGCACCTTGCCACCAAACGTGAGCAGCCCAGCCAGCGCTGCTGCCATGTAGAGCAGCGCGGCAGATCGCCCGGGGCGCGCGGCAGACTCCTCCACGTGCGCCTCTCGCGCCCAGAGGCGCGGGAGCGCCATTACAGTGGCGAGCAGCGCCAGCGTCCCCAGGCTGACATACGTGGTGGCGCGACGCAGCGGCGTCGGGCCGAAGCGCAACCTCAAGTGATGCTCGCCCGCCGGGACTGCCACGCCGACGAAGCCGTGTGGCGCTACTGGCGCAGCGGCGGTTGCCGCGCCGTCCAGTTCGGCTCGCCAGCCGGGGAAGTACAGCCAGTCGAACACCAGCCGTGTTGCTTCGGCAACTTCTAGCGTTAGGTCGGCGCCGAGCGGTGTCCATGCTGCCTCTTCCACCGTCACCCCCGGCACGGGCTGCAAGCGGGGGATCACCTCGGATTGGGCGTACAGGCCGATCAGCCGGTCCTCGTCGGGCAGGCTGGTCGTCCAGATCGGAACGTACTCGCGGTACGATGTGCCACCCAGCTTACCCGTCTCGCGCTCGAAGTTCTGGGCATCCACCACCGAGTTGGGAGTCTGGCGGGGCAGGTACACACCGTCTAGCCAGGGCATCCCGGCGACGATCAGGATGGCCAGCGTCAGCCCCACCCAGGCGGCGCGCAGGCCGGGTCGGCGGATGCGCTGCGCCACAAGCCCTGCTCCGGCTCCCGCCGCTACCGCCAGCAGCAGGCTAGCCGGGCCGATCATCCGCCAGGGGTAGCGAAAGTAGGGCAGGAACGGCAGGGTTCGCCACGCCCACTCCGAAGCAGGGGTTGTCATGAAGATCAGCACAGCCATCAGCGGGGCGGACAGCAGCAGCCAGCGGCGCAGCGGGGCACAGGCGGCATCTTCGCGTGCTCCGCGCCGGGCGATCAGCATGCCGCCTGTGACGGCGAGGGCGAGCTGCGGCCAACTGAGGGAGCGCGGCAGGTTGTGCTGAATCCGGGTCAGGTCGGCGGTATGGGGCGGAGCGAAAACCTGCCCCAGCGTCTGGAAGTAGTTTCGGAAGCCCAACGCACCATCCAGCTCAGACACGCGGTCAATGAAAATATAGCGGGTCTCCAGCACCGCCGGAACCCAGAAGAAGGCGGCCAGTCCCAGCGGCAGGATGAGGGCTAGCGCCAGGTGTACGAACGCCCGGCGCGGCTGGGGGCTGTTCCACCACAGCACGAGGCTGGTCACGCCCAGCAGCGCCGCGCCCAGCAGCGCCGTGATGTTGTGGGTTAGGATGATCGAGGTGAAGTAGCCAGCCGCCAGCGCCAGGTCCCGCCGCCGCCCGGTGTGGGCCACCTGCCAGAAGGCCCACATGGCCCACACCAGCAGCGCCATTCCCAAAAACTCGGGGATCGCGCCACGTCGGGGCCAGCTCAGCAGCGTATAGGGTGCGTAGGCGTAGGCGACCGCTGTCACCAGCCCCGCCGCCGTGCCGCCCCCTACCTTGCCCAGCAGGTAAGCGCCCGCCAGCCCGAAGAAGGTATACAGGATGGTGCCCCCCAGAAATGCATCGAGGAAGCTCAACCCCAGCAGGTGCAGCAGTTCCATCGGGTAGAGCGCCAGCGGCGAGTAGTAGTTGAAGATCGGCAGCCCGTAGCCGTAGGCCACCACAGGCGCATAGCGCGGCCACAGGTCGCCGTGACGCACCGAGTAGTCGAGCGCAATCAGCCGGTTCAGGTGTAGCTGAGCGTCGTCCGTCACCGGCAGCGACCCGAACATCGCCGGATGCGCGGCGGTCAGCGCCAGGCTGACCAGCACGGCCAGCACCACGCCTACCCGCCCTACGCCCGACTCGCCCAGCCGCCTCCTCACACCCTGTAACCGGCCTATCCATGTCACCGGTTCCGGGCTGGCGACGCTTACGGCGTGAAGGAATCGTCGCGGGTTAATGGGGATTCCTCCGCGCTGGAGTAGGGGTAGCTCTCTTCGAACGTGTCGGCAAAGAGATTAACGGCATCTGGCCCGGCGAACTGGCGCAGAATCCGACCCGCTTCCACTCCGGCTGGCGAGGTGAGCGCGGCCTCCATCGCCTCGCGGGAGTCAAAATAGACCTCGATGATGTGGCTGAAGGGAACCGCCCCGCCCGTTGCCCCGTAGACGGTGCTCACCGCCTTGCGGCGCAGGCCGGGTAGCTCTTCGAGCTTCATGAGGAACTGGTTGTAGTTCTCAGTATAGGTGAGCGTGCGCGCTCCTGAGCGCAGCAGGACGACGAGCTTGACCATGCCGGGATTGTAGCGATAAACGGTGGGAAAGGGCAACAACTGCAGGGGCGACAGCCAAGCGGTCACTGATGTGCCGGGAAGGGTACTTGCCAGCGGCCCTACAGCTCGTCCTTGACTAGTGCTGCCAGCTCTGGGCCGATGCCCGGCAGCGCTGCGATCTCCTCGACGCTCGCTGCCCGGATCGCGTCCAGCGACCCGAACCGCCGCAGCAGCGCCCGGCGCCGCGCCGGGCCGATACCGGGGATGGCTTCAAGCTGTGAGGCGATGCCCAGCTTGGTCCGCCGCGCGCGGTGCTGCGTGATGGCGAAGCGGTGCGCCTCATCCCGGATGCGCTGCATCAGGTACAGCCCCTGCGAACGGCGCGGTAGCAGCAGCGGGTCGCCCCGCCCCGGCACGAATAATTCCTCGCGCTGCTTGGCCAGCCCGGCCACCGGCACGCGATCCCGCAGCCCGTACTTCTCCAGCACCTCGACCGCTGCCCCAAGCTGCCCCTTGCCCCCGTCCACGATCAGCAGGTCGGGCAGCCGGCTCCAGGTTTCGTCCTTCTTCTGGCCGGGGGAGACTGGCTCCCTCCCGGCGATCTCCTGCGCCTCATGCCAGCGCCGGAAGCGCCGGTCGAGCGCCTCGCGCATCGAAGCGTAGTCATCCGGATGGCCCGTCACCGAGCGGATGTTGAACTTGCGGTACTCGCTCTTACGCGGCACGCCCTTCACAAACACCACCCGGCTGGCCGAGATAGCCGTGCCCTGCGTATTGCTGACGTCAAAGCACTCAATGCGGCCCGGCGGGTGCGCCAGCCCCAGCGCTGCTTGAATCTCCTGGAGGGCAGTCTCCTGCTTGTGTGTGCTGGCCTGCCACTGGGCACGCAGCATCCCCAGCGTCTCGGCGGCGTTCTCCGCCGCCAGCCTGACGAGTTCCCGCTTCTGACCGCGCCGGGGAACCCTGAGCATGACTTTGTTGCCGCGCTTGCTTTGTAGCCACCGCTCGATGATCTGCGCCTCCTCGATCTCGTGCGGCAGTAGCACCTCGGACGGCACATCGGCGGCCTTGTCATAGAACTGCTTGAGGAAGTCGGCCATCACCCCGGCGGGGTCCTCGTCGTCGGCGGTGCCTTCCAGCACGTAGTACTCACGCCCGACGATCTTGCCCGACCGGATGAAGAAGATCTGCACACACGCATCACCGTCCTCGCGGGCGAAGGCCAGCACATCCTGATCCACGCTCGACGGCGACACCACCTTCTGCCGCTGCGTGATCTGCGCCAGCGCCCGGATCTGGTCGCGCAGGTGGGCGGCCTTCTCGTAATCCATCGCCTCCGATGCCTCCCACATGCGCCTTTCTAGTCGGCTGACGATCTCGTCTGATCGGCCCTGGAGGAAGTCCATCAGCCCCTGGATCGTCGCCCGGTACTCCTCCTGATTGACCGCGCCGATGCAGGGCGCGGTGCACAGCTTGATGTCGTAGTATAGGCAGGCCCGCTCGTCGCTGCCCGTGATCTGGCGGTCGCACGTCAGGTAGGGGAACGCCTTGCGCAGCACATCGAGCGTCTGGTACACGGCGGCGGCGCTGGTGTATGGCCCGAAGTAGCGTGAGCCATCGTTTACCATGCGCCGCGTGACCGTTACCTTGGGGTAGGGGTCGGCCCAGTGAACCTTGATATAGGGGTAGCGCTTGTCGTCCTTGAGCCGGACGTTGTAGCGGGGGCGATGGGCCTTGATCAGGTTGATCTCGGCCAGTAGCGCCTCGATCTCCGAGTCAACGACGATGACCTCGATGTCGACCACCTGCTGCGCCAGCGTGGCAACTTTGCTGTGCGGGCTGGTCAGTGCACTCTTGTGGAAGTACGAGCGTACCCGGTTGCGCAGGTTGACCGCCTTGCCGACGTAGATCACACCGCCCTGTGCGTCCTTCATCAGGTAAACGCCAGGGCGAGTCGGCAGGCTGTCCAGGATTTGCTGGATGTGCGAGGATGCAATGCTCATACCCTAGACTATACGGCAAAACAGCCGCTGCTGCCATCCGTGATGATCGTCGGGTTATGGTACGACTCTCCGTCGTCAGCGACGAGCGTTATCCCCATTAACATGAGCTGCCCGTACACCGACTGCCACCCGGCTTCGTCGCCTGCGTTGAAGGCTTCGGCAGCCCGAACGAACCAGGGCGCGAAGTTGCCCCAGGCGTCGCCCTGGCTGAAGTCCGCGTAGTACCAACTGCCGTCCGCGCCGGTGGGGGTCAGCGTACCAACCCACGATTGGCCGACGTACACATGCCAGACCTTGTCCAACACACTCACAGAGCACTCTCCAGGATGCGATTTGTGCGCCAGATGGTTGGCTCCATTCTATCCTGACCGTCCTCAGGCTTCTATACGTGAATCTCCCGATCCCAGGGCCTTCCGTACCTCGCCCCATCCGCCTCAAAGGTGACCAGGGCTTGCGTCGCGGTGGCAGCGGCGTTAAGCTCTCTGGTAGGCGCAGCCCGACGCGTGTTTCTTCGCAGGCTCGCCGCGCCAGAGCGAGGGGGAGACTTGAGGCGTGATTTGCATCGGTGACATCGAGATTAACCTGATCAACGATGCCCGGATCATGGTCGATTCGGGCGGGCCGTTTGGTCTTGTGCCGCGCACGCTGTGGTCACCCCACTACGAACCAGACGGGCAAGGCCGCATCCCGCTTGTCCACCGCTGCCTGCTGGTGCGGGCAGGCGGCAGGACCGTCCTGGTGGACACAGGCCTCGGCATGCGCGTTCCGGAGCGGATGGCCCGCCTCATGAGCTTGGAGCGCCCCGACGGCACGCTCGTCGAGGGGCTGGCCCGCCTCGGCGTTGCGCCGGAAGGCGTGAGCCTCGTGATCAACACCCACCTGCACGCCGACCACTGCGGCGGCAACATGCGCTTCGACGCGGATGGGCGGCTCGTCCCTACCTTTCCCCATGCCGAGTACTGGGTGCAGCGCCTCGAATACGCCGACGCCGCCTTCCCCAATGAGCGCACGCGCGCCACCTACCTCGCCGACAACTTTGCGCCGCTCTACCAGTCGGGGCAGATGCGCCTGATTGACGGCGAGATTGAGGTTGTGCCGGGCATGCGCATCGTAATGACGCCCGGCCACACGCGTGGACACGCCAGCCTCGTCTTTGAGCAAGGCGGTGAGGCTGCTTTCTACCCGGCTGACCTAGCGACGCTGGCCGTGCACTTCGCCAACCTGGCCTGGATGACCGCCTACGATGTCGAGCCATTGGTGACGCTGGAGACCAAGCGCCTCTGGCGACGCTGGGCACTGGAGCATAAGGCCCTTCTTCTGTTCGAGCATGATCCCCGGATTGCGGTCGGGCGGCTAGTTGAGGACGGCGGCGAACTGCGCGTTGAGCCGGTGGAGGAGCATGAGGTGTTCCTATCTAACCAGAAGTGCCTTGATGCGGCCCCTTAAGCAGCGCTTAAGGGGTGGCTAATGAGGCATTAACACGCGTGTGGTACAGTCACATCCGCACACGATTTCGAAGAGGGAGATAGCATGCACATTCTCGTAACCAATGACGACGGCGTTTACGCGCCCGGCATCTTTGCCCTCCAGTCGGCCCTGCGCCGCATCCCCGGCGCGGAGATCACCATCATGGCCCCGGCGGAGAACCAGAGCGCTGTCGGCCACCGCAAAACCCTGTATGATCCCCTGCGCATCAAGCAGACCAGGCTGGCCGAGGGCATCGAGGCGTTTGCCTGCTCCGGTTCCCCCGCTGACGCCATCGCGCTGGCCCTGCTGGGCTATGTCAAGCAGCCGGTGGACATCGTCGTGAGCGGTGTTAACCAGGGAGCCAATCTGGCTCAGGATATCACCTACAGCGGCACAGTCACGGCGGCCATGGAAGCCGTCCTGTTCGGCGTGCCTGCCATTGCCGTCTCGCTTGACTCGTACACCGAGCCGGAGTTTGGGCAGGCGGCGGACTTCGCGGCCTGCCTTGTGCCCGTTGTGCTGGAGAAAGGGTTGCCCGACCGGACGCTGCTCAACGTCAACGTTCCATTCGGGCCGGTGCGGGGCGTACGCGCCACGCGCCAGGGGCGGCGCACCTACCACGATGAGCTGGTCGAGCGTATCGACCCGATGGGCCGCCCCTACTACTGGATCGGCGGCGGGCGGCCCACCGGCGATGTGAAGGACGTGGGCACAGATGTCTGGGCGGTTGCCAACGGCTACATCTCCGTCACCCCCATCCACCTTGATATGACCTCCCGCGAGTTCCTGAGGCAGATGGACGGCTGGCATCTGGAGGAGTGGCAGATCGAAGCCGCCCCCGGCACTCTGGGCGGCTGACTCCTGCGGCGTCTGATAGCCGCCCGCCAGTTCTCCCCCCCGGAACGCTGACCGCGTTCCGGTCTTCGACCATGCCCGGCGGTGCGGGGTGCTTTCCCCACTGGCGGCCTGGGGTGCATTTCAGTTTTGGGGATCGGGGTAATTATCACGCGGGGCCTCATCCCCTTTAGTCTCCTCTCCCACGTGGATGGAGTAAGACCGAGCATAAGCAAGGTCTGGGGGTGAGGCTGAACCCACTGCCTCAAATCTCCCCAGATTGAAATGCACCCCCTGCTCCAAAACGCTTGACTCTGTGCAGAAACCGGTCTATACTGGCAAATGTGCATTGCTTGGAAAACTGTGCACGGCCTTCTGTCATCGATCCTTCAACGCATCCTTGTCCGTTACATTGTAGATAACATCAGTCCTTTAGTCGGGTATCTACATAGCCAGTTCCAGGACGGGCGCCTGCTCTGATCGGAACACCCAAAGCCACGCACACTCTCTGAATACCGTACTCATCGTCCTGGGTGAGAAGGCACGCTTGTTCTCTGGTGGCCCATTGTGTGGAGAAAGGAGGCGCGAAAGCCCAGGAAGCCCAAATCGTTGATCCACCGCTGTATCTGCCTAATAAAGTTCTATTCTTCAGCTACCGATTCAGTAGGAGATCAAAATGAGAGAAAAAGGATTGTGGGGTGAACTAGTGGCCGAGGCGTTCGGCACCTTCGTGCTGATTCTCCTCGGCGACGGCGTTGTGGCCAACGTGGGCCTAGCGCCCCGCCTGGCAGCCCCTGCCTACAACTGGAACACCATAGTCTTCGGCTGGTGCTTCGCAGTTATGGTTGCCGTCTACGTCGCGGGCGGCGTGACAGGCGCTCACATCAACCCGGCTGTGACCTTTGGCATGGCCATCAAGCGTGGCTTCCCCTGGGCGAAGGTGGTCCCGTACTGGATCGCGCAGGTAGTGGGCGCTTTCCTCGGCGCGCTGGGCGTGTACCTGGTCTACATGGAGGGCCTGCAGGCTGCCGGGATGCCCAACGTGTGGTGCACCGGCCCAGGCTCGGTCTTTGGGCAGGCCTTCTGGGGCGGCGCAGGCGCAGCCGCACAAGCCCCCTACTCACTGCTGAACGCATCCATCGCTGAGCTTTTCGGCACGATGGTGCTGCTGTGGGGCGTCCTGGCCGTCACCGACCAGAAGAACCTGGCGGTCGGCTCCAACCTGGCCCCGCTGCTGGTGGGCTTCGTCGTGCTGGCCGTCGGCCTCTCGCTGGGCGGCCCCAGCGGCTATGCCATCAACCCCGCCCGTGACCTCGGCCCGCGTATCTTCGGGGCGATTGTGGGCACGCAGGGCCTGTTCAGCGGCATCTACTGGCTGGTACCGCCGGTGCTGGTCACACTTCTGGGCGGCGCGCTTGGCCCAGTCTTCTACGATCTGTTCATCACCCCCTTCCTGCCGGCCAAGGAGTAACAGCTTCACAAACGCCTGCTAACCGGCACTGGGCAACCTGTAGCAACTGGATGGTGTGGGTGGGCAGCGTAATCGCTCGACTGCGCTGCCCCCCACCATGAAGACGTTTACGTAAGGCGCTTGTGCAAGGGGAGAGATAATGAAAAAGTTGATCAACAAGCCAGAGAACGTCGTCCGGGAAGAGCTGGAAGGCATTGCGAAGGCCCACCCGGACCTGGTCCGTGTGCACTTCGACCCCAACTTCATCGTGCGGGCGGACGCTCCGGTGCAGGGTAAAGTCGGCATTGTGTCGGGCGGCGGCAGCGGCCACGAGCCGATGCACGGCGGCTTTGTCGGCATGGGCATGCTGGATGCCGCCTGCCCCGGCGAGGTCTTCACCAGCCCCACGCCCGACCAGATGCTGGAGGCGACCAAGGCCGTCAACGGCGGCGCGGGTGTGCTCCACATCGTCAAGAACTACACCGGCGACATTATGAACTTTGAGATGGCCGCCGAGATGGCCCAGGCCGAAGGGATCGAGGTTGAGAGCGTCGTCATTGACGACGACGTGGCCGTGCAGGACAGCCTGTACACCGCCGGTCGGCGTGGCGTCGGCACCACCGTGCTGGCCGAGAAGATCTGCGGCGCCGCCGCCGAGAAGGGCTACGACCTGAAGCGGGTGGCCGACATCTGCCGCAAGGTCAACGCCAACGGGCGCAGCATGGGCATGGCTCTTACCTCGTGCACCGTCCCCATGAAGGGCGAGCCAACCTTTGAGCTGGGCGAGGACGAGATGGAGATCGGCATCGGCATCCACGGCGAGCCGGGCCGCGAGCGCATGAAGCTCAAGCCTGCCGATGAGATCACCACCATCCTGGCGGAAGCCGTCATCAACGACCTGCCCTACAAGTCAGGTGACGAGGTGCTGGCCTTTGTGAACAGCATGGGCGGCACGCCACCCATTGAACTGTACATCGTCTACCGCAAGCTGGCCGAGATCTGCGAGCAGAAGGGCATTAAGATCGTGCGCAACCTGATCGGGGCCTACATCACTTCGCTGGAGATGGCTGGCTGCTCGATCACGCTGCTTAAGATGGATGACGAGCTGAAAGAGCTGTGGGATGCGCCGGTGAAGACGGCCGGTATGCGCTGGGGCGCGTAGCGGCATCGTGCGGTGTGTAGGGAGGCTACTCGTTAGCTCAGGAGCCTGATATGGTCAACAAGGAAGCGGTTATCTCCTGGATCCGGTCGCTGGGTGCCGTCTACGAAGAGAACCGCCAGTACCTCACCCAGCTTGACTCCCCAATCGGTGACGCCGACCACGGCATCAACATGGACCGCGGCTTCAAGAAAGCGCTGGAAAAGCTGCCTGAAGTTGAGGACAAGGACATCGGCGCCATCCTCAAGATGGTGGGAATGACCCTCGTTTCGACCGTTGGCGGCGCGGCTGGCCCGCTCTATGGCACGCTGTATATGCGGGCCGGTATGACCGCCGACGGGAAGATGGAGCTTTCCCCCCAAGAGGTGGTCGCCATGTTCGAGGCGGGCCTTCAAGGGGTCATCCAGCGTGGTAAAGCCGAGCTTGGCGACAAGACGATGGTTGACGCCATGACCCCGGCTGTCGAGGCCATGAAGGCCGCCCTCAACGGCGGCGGATCGCTGGCCGAGGCGCTGCAAAAGGCGTGTGACGCGGCCCAGCAGGGGATGGAAGCCACGGTCCCGATGCTGGCCAAGAAGGGCCGCGCCAGCTACCTCGGCGAGCGCAGCATCGGCCACCAGGACCCCGGCGCAACGTCCACCTACCTCATGTTCAAGACGGCGCGTGACGCGTGGGGGAAGGACGCCTAGCGGCGAGTAGCCCTGTGGCTCAATGTGTCCGAGAGCTTGGCGGACCGTTTTGTTCTCTTTAATAAGTACAAGGAGACGACAAACCATGGCTAAGTACGCAGCAGCGGTAGACCAGGGAACCACCAGCACCCGCTTCATGATCTTTGATCACGGCGGGAACGTGGTGGGGGTCGACCAGAAGGAACATGAGCAAATCTACCCGCAGGCGGGCTGGGTCGAGCACGACCCGATGGAGATATGGACCCGCACCCAGGAGGTCATCAAGGGCGGCCTGCAGAAGGCCAACGTTGACCCCAAGGACATCGCGGCCATCGGCGTGACCAACCAGCGCGAGACGACCATCATCTGGGACAAGAAGACCGGCAAGCCGTACTACAACGCCGTTGTGTGGCAGGACACCCGCACCGCCAAGATCTGCGACGAGCTGGCCAAGGACGGCGGCGAGGATCGCTTCCGCCCCAAGGTTGGTCTCCCGCTGGCGACCTACTTCTCCGGCCCCAAGATCAAGTGGCTGCTCGATAACGTGGACGGGCTGCGGGACGCGGCTCTGAAGGGTGACGCCATCTTCGGTAACATCGACACCTGGGAAATCTGGTGGCTGACCGGCGGCCCCAACGGTGGCGCGCACGTCACCGATGTCTCGAACGCCAGCCGTACGATGCTGATGAACCTGGAGACGCTGGACTGGGATCAGGAGATCCTGAACATCCTGGGCATTCCGCGCCAGATGCTGCCTGAGATCCGTCCCTCCAGCGACCCCAAGGTGTGGGGCTACACTCCCAAGGATGGCCCGTTCGGCGTCGAGATCCCGGTGTGCGGCGACCTGGGCGACCAGCAGGCGGCTTTGGTCGGGCAGACCTGCTACAGCCCCGGCGAGGCCAAGAACACCTATGGCACGGGCTGCTTCATGTTGCTCAACACCGGCACCAAGCCCGTCCCCTCCAAGAGCGGCCTGCTAACCACCCTCGGCTACAAGATGGGCGACGAGCCAGCCGTGTACTGCCTGGAAGGCTCCATCGCCATCACCGGCGCACTGGTGCAGTGGCTGCGCGACAACCTCAACTTCTTCGAGAAGTCATCCGAGGTGGAGCCGCTGGCCAAGACGGTCGAGGATAACGGTGGCATCTACTTCGTTCCGGCGTTCTCTGGCCTGTTCGCCCCGTACTGGCGGCGCGACGCGCGCGGCGTGATCGTCGGCCTGACCCGTTACGTGAATAAGGGTCACATCGCCCGCGCCGCGCTGGAGGCAACCGCCTTCCAGACCCGCGAAGTGCTGGACGCGATGGAGAAGGACTCCGGCGTCAAGCTGACCGCCCTCAAGGTGGACGGCGGCATGGTCTACAATGAACTGCTCATGCAGTTCCAGGCGGACATCCTGAACGTGCCGGTTATCCGCCCGACCGTGGCCGAAACCACCTCGCTGGGCGCGGCCTACGCGGCTGGTCTGGCTGTAGGCTTCTGGGAGAAGCTGGAAGACCTGCGGGCCAACTGGGGTGTTGATAAGGAATGGCATCCCCAGATGGACGAGGCCACCCGCGAGCAGCTCTACAAGGGCTGGAAGAAGGCCGTTACCCGTACCTTTG
>FWPU01007030.1_pt1 | contig 17579 bp, 10 predicted proteins | sample 2228361 | NCBI WGS metagenome assembly FWPU01 (sample SAMEA103939777, study PRJEB20133) | metagenome
AACCGGACCGTCCGGTAGAACTCCTGACGGTTCTGCCGGACAAACTCCCCGGGGCTGGGTGCCACCGGCTCGTCCTGGTACCCGCGCGTCGGCGCCAGGTAGACCTCCGTGGGCTCATCCTGGACGACGAACCCCTCCAGGGACTCGACGTCGCAAGTAATGCCGCACCCCTGGACGTCGTAGGTGTAGCTGTCCACCACCGGCACACGGATCTCCAGCGCGGCCCTCTCGGGGACGGCGAAGATGTGGTGGTAGACCGGGTCGGTTCCGTCGGTGTCCTTCGGCCGGCCCTTGAACGGGATGAGCGAGAAGGGAATCCCGTACACGTCCACGTGCTCCGGCGAGAGCAGCCCGGTCTCCGGGTCGGGCGTGTAACTCATCCGGCGGAGACCGCGACCGACGACTTGCTCGCACAGGAGCTGGCTCGCGAACGCCCGGACTCCGAGGATGTGCGTCACCTTCGTGGCATCCCAGCCCTCGGTGAGCATGGAGACCGAGACAACACAGCGGACGTGCTCCCCTGGAAAGCCTCGCTTCCCGACCGTGTTGATGATCTCGCGCAGCGCCCTGCCCGCCTCGTCCTTGGTCTCGCCCTCTTCCGTCTCGATCTTCTTGAGCAGCTCGGAGTCGATTCTGAGCGTGTGCTTCGCCTCTTCGGAATTGGCGAGCTCCGGCTGGACGGCGCTACCTTCGTAGACGAACTTCTTGACGGTGCCGTTGCCGTCCTCCGAAGGCACCTCGACCACCCGCTCCCCGCTGATCTTCTGATAGAAGACCTCCGCGATCTCCGTGTTGTCACAGACGACGATCAGGACCGGCGGGATGGGCGCTTCCCCCGGACTCTTCGTGCGTATCTCCTCGAACCGTCTCTTCCACTGGGCCGCGAGGGTCTGCAGAGCGCCCTCGGCTTCCCGATAGACGGCTTCCGGCTTCGGACGCCGGTTCGCCACTCGGTCGGTCGGCGCGAGGCTATCGTTGATGTGTCGCCAGAGCCGGTAGTACTTGGGATCCGGCCGTCCGACCTCGTCCTTCGCTGCCGTGTCATCACGCACGGGCAACCGAGGGATCTTCACGATCCCGCACTCGATTGCGTCCACCAGACCGAAGTCGCTGACGAGCCAGGGGAAGGGGCTTCCTTCAGGGTAGCCGCTGTTGGCGAGGTAAAACGGGGTGGCCGAGAGGTCGACGCACGCGAGGACGCACGGCTGTCCCGAGCCGAGGAGGCCCGAGCTGTTGATCCGATCGAGGCCGGCCAGCCAGACCCTGGCTTCCTCCTTCTCCTCCTCAAGCGCCTTCCGCTCCTCGGCGGAGAGCTCTCCGTTTGCCGCGGCCGGCGCGCCTGACTTCGGGCGCCAGCAGTGGTGCCCCTCGTCGTTCAGGACGAGAATGGGCAGGCGCGAGGCCAGCTCGCCCAGCCGATCCTTTGTGAACGCCTCCGGCGTCTCCTCCCCCTTGTCGACCACCCGGTAGCTGACGTCCCCCTCGCGGTTGGGGCTCTTGAGTGCGAACGCGTGCCAGTTGGTGATCAGCACCTTGCCGCCGCCCATCAGCTCACGGTACTTGGCTGGGACCAGATCGAAGGCGTCGTAGAAGTTCTCGGGGCTCTCCGGCCGCAGCACCTGGAGGCGTTTCCTCACGGTCAGGTTGGGCGCGCACACGAGCACGGCGTTCGGGAACGTCGTGGTGGCAGGATTCCGGCCGCGGTTGCAGAACGCCCACGTGATGAGCATCGCCATCACGAGAGTCTTGCCGCTGCCCGTGGCCATCTTGCAGCCGAGTCGCCGGAGTGGTAGGAGACCAGCCTCGTCAGGCAGATCAACGAGACGCGGGTAGAAGTCCTGCTGACGCTCCGGCAGGTCGAAGCCCGGCTTTTCTCCGCGGAGCAGGCGGTCGAGTTCCGCCGCGTCCACTCCGAACTGCTGGAATCCGGTGCTGCGGAGCCGACCGGGGATCGCCAGCTCGAGGAGGTAGATGATTGTCTCGACGGCCTCGCGCTGGCAGAAGAACAGACGCCGCGCACGGTCGGGCGAGGTCCAGTGGAGCAGGAGGTCCTTCGTCACCTGAGAGGCGCCGCGGTACTCCGCCTTGCGCCAGCGCGCAACGTCGGCGCGTAGCCTGTTCACGAGCGGAAGGTCGTCGCGCTCCTCTTCTGCCCAGAGCTGCAGCTGCGCAGACCCAGTCTTCTTCGTCTTGTACCAGTAGCCGGCCGGCCGGCGCCCTGGCACCTTCTGCGGCACGCCACCCTGATAGACCCAGTGCTGCGTCGGCTCGTCATAGGGGTTGTTGATCACTGGCTCGTCGACGGCCTGGGTCGGCGTCCAGTCGGCGGGAGGCTCGATGTCCTGACGTGCTCGGAGAGTCCTGGCCATCGCTCGCTCGCCCAGCCTCAGGCCTTAAGAGTCCGAACTGTCATGATTTCGTTCCCGCGCGGGTCGATCACCTTCACGGCGATTCGCCGGTGCTTTCCAGGTCGGAATGGGAGTGACGTCGTACCGCCGAACGCCGCGAACGCCTCGGCATCGGCGTTTCCACCGAGCGCCTTCGCGATCTTCTCCCAGGCATCCTGGCGTGGGAAAAAGGCTTGCGTGATGCAAAAGCAGCGGCCGTCGTAGTCGCTATCGAGGAACCACGCGGCGACCTTTTCAGCCCCCGTTGAGCGCACAGCATTTTCGACCGGATCGTAGACGTCGACGCCTTCCAGCTTCACGATGAACTGCCCATCGTCGGCCGGCTGGACTTTGATCTCGGGCTGGCCGAATACGGTGAAGAGCTGGCTCTGTCCAGTGACCTTGAGCAGACCTTCCATGCCAGGGTTGATATCGGGACGGACGTACGCCTGATGGATCCGCAGCTTTGGGTGCGACGCCTCCTGGATCGCCGCCGACGCGGCGGCGTCGAAACTGAACCCCGCGATCACCAGCTCGTCATACCGCTTGCTCGCGCGGACGAGCTCCTCAACCTGCTCCGCGGTCACCGGCCCGTACTGCGGCCCGAACCCGATCGCGACCGTATTCGGGCCTGATGTGTCCTCACCTTCCCAGAGACCCTCAGCGTGGACGATGCTGCCAGTCGCCGTCTCGAAGAGCGGTTCGACTCGCGCGAACTTCCGATGCCTGTTGCCGAGAAACGTCACCCCGTCCGCCCGCAGGTGCTGGACCATCTGCGTGAGATAGGCGTTCACGTTCTGCCGTTCGACAAGTACCTCCGCGTCAGAGCTGACGAGCGCCTCGGGCGCTCCGCCGAACAGCCCTTGCTCGTCCAGGCTCAGCTCAGCCGGCCGGACCCCCTCGACGGTGAAGGGACCCGACACCCTCACCACTCCCTTTACGACTTCAGGCCGGCTCACCAGATCTTCATGCCCGGCGTTTGCGCGGATACAGTCGTTCACATCCGCGATCTTTGCCTGCCAAGCCCTACGGTAGGCTGACACCGCTTCCTGAAGCTCTCTCGGCCAGTCAGCATCGGTATCGAAAGGTACCTCCCAATGCCGCCATCTCTCCCCTTGGCGTGGAAGCACCCATCGCCGCCGGTCGGCTTCAGTGATTGCCGCTGATCCTTCTCCCCGTTCCTTCGCCCTAAGTTTCTCGAGCAGTCGCTGCCGAGTCGCCTCGGGCACTTTGGTGCACAACGCATTAGCCCGCTGCAGCGCCTCCTCCAAGATCGGTTCGTGTTTGTCAAGGATTGGATCAAGATTTACGTTCTGCGACACTTGCGAGAATGTGACGTTGGTCGCCTTCTTGTATTCGAAGCCTGCGGCGGGATTCGTTGAGTCGCCATTGGCCGCATCGCGGATCTTATAGTGTTCGAATCTCGCCGTCAGAATTCGTTGGCGTGCGATCAGTAACGCAACGCGGCTAGTATCGATCGTGATCCATCGCCGCCCCCATTGTTCAGCGACGTAGGCTGTGGTTCCGCTGCCGCACGTCGGATCGACGACAAGATCGCCAGGCCGAGTACTCATCAGCATGCAGCGCTTAATCACTTCGGCATTCGTCTGAACGACATATACGGGGTCAGCTGCCCCAGCCAGACCGATCCACAAGTTGTCAAGCGCCTTCGGCGGCGATTCATCAAGGTATTTCTTCCTCCGTAAGGTGTTGCCGACCACAAGAACTCGCTCGGCTCGCAGAGCGCGCTCTAGCGCCTCTTTGGGGGCTCCCCACCACCGCCTGCCCGAATTGAATTTGCGGTCCTGAAACGAGATCTCGTACTTCGCTCCCGGCCCTGGCTTCGTAAGACTCTCGTCCGCGAACAATCGCCCGCTCATCGTTGACACGGCTTCGTCGAGGTCGACATCGGCCCCAAGTCGAAAACAGTGACCGTTCGGTAATTCGAGCCAGTTGAATTTACCGGAATCCGCCTCGTCGCTCTCATAGACTCGGATAGGGCGAAACTCATCTGGGTTCTTGCAGTACCAAAGAATGTAGTCGAAGCGTGCCGACAGCGAGCGCGTGCTCTCGAGTCCCCCAGGGCCCTTTGTGAACGCGATTTGGGAGACCCACCGTGAGCGGCCGAACACCTCATCGAGAAGGTCTCGAACAAGATGTACGTGCTCATCGTTGATCTGAACGAAGATGCTCCCTGTGTCTGCCAAGAGGTCTCTGGCGACAATCAGCCGATCGCGTAGGTAGGTCAGGTAGGAATGGGCGCCCAGATGCCAGGTGTCACGATAGGCACGAACAGTCTCGATCTCGCGCGTAAGGTCTTCGTCTCGTGCGCCAACGGACCGAAACCCCGCGAGCGGCTGGAAATTACTCCGAAAGTTCACGGCATACGGCGGATCGACATAAATCATCTGGACTTTTCCGGCAAGGTTCTCACGCCGCGCCAGCGACGACATCACCTGTAGGCTGTCGCCGAGGATCAGCCGGTTAACCCATTCCATGTCGTGGCGGTAGAACTGAACGGCCTGCTGGTAGGGAAGTTGCGGGTCAGCAAACAGATCCCGCTGGACATCTTCCCGCATGGCCACTCGGACTATCGCCTGCGCACTCACCCGCTCGTGGATGTGGAGGGCGACCGGGTCGACCTCAAAGAAGCCCTTCTCGTGCTGCTCCCGTTTGGTGGCCCACTCGAGCCATGGCTCCTGCTGGCGGAGGGCATCGGCGAGCAGGCGTTGCTCTTCCGGCTTTAGCGGGCGCCGGCCCGCCTCGGCGATCAGCTCCGGCAGGCGGTCGGCCGATCCTGTCGGATCAAAGCGCAGGACCGGCGGAAGGTGCGGGCTATAGTAGTAGCGCGCCTTCGGCACCTTGGGGACCGCGCCTTCGGCCGCGATCTTCGCGGGCGGAATGTTGGTCCGCTTCTCCCGCGTGTGCCGATAATCTGCGGTCTTGACCTTGGGCGTCGTCCCCGAATCCTTTCGGTTTGCCATCGTCCTCGCTCACGCTGGCGTCGGGATGATTTTCACCCCGTGCGCGCAGACCCGGTTGAAGTCACACCTGCGACACTTCGCCTCCTCCGGGCTGGCGGGGTACACGCCGTACCGGATCCCCTTCACCGACTCACCGACAGCCTGAACGGCCGCCTTGGTCGCCTGCTCGCTGATGTCCACTCCATGACGACTGCCGTCCACCAGCTCGTGGAGGTACGCCGCGTCGACTCGAAGGCCCTCGCCACGCCCGGCCGCGGCATACACCGCGAGCTGTAGGCGATAGCGTTCGTCCCGCACCGGATCGTTCGCCACCTTGTAGTCGACGATCGCCAGCGAGGCCGGCTTACCCCCTTCCTCGTCCAGGATGATGTCCGCGCGGCCCCGCACCGTACCGTCTGAAAGATGCAGCTCGAATGGACGCTCGACGGCCCAGACTCGACGCAGGTCAGTCGCCCAGTGCGTCACGTAGCTATTCACGAGGCGGGAAGCTGCCTGGTGCATCCGTTGGAAGGCCGGAGCATCGGCGAACGGTAGATAGAACTCCGCGTCGACAAGCGCTGCGAGCGCGGCCGCGTCCGGAATCGTTCGGCTCGCGGTGGCCGTCTCCGCAAGACGCCGGAGGACGTGATGGATGGCCTTGCCGTAGCCGAGCTCGACCGCGAGCTCCTGCTGAAACCCCAGGACAGTGCCGAGTCTAAACCGGTAGCCGCACTCATCGAACAGCGCAATTTCGGAGAAGGACACCTCGAGCGGCGGCGTCTCACGGTCCTTGTTCTGTTCGGGTGGTCCCGGCAACGGGATGGCCTCGGGACCCGAAATCGCCCCACCAGCGACTTCCAGCGCGAACGGCGACGGGCGGAATTTGTTTCGCTTCCTGGCGAAGCCCGACAGATACACGCAGTCGCGGGCTCGCGTGAGCGCGACGTAGAAGAGTCGCCGCTCCTCGTCTTCGCTCCCCTCGTACCGGCGACGTGCTTCCTTTGGAAAGACCGCCTCGGGAAGTAGCCAGGCTTGCTCTTGCCCGGTTCGGCGGGAGGGGAAGCGGCCATCCACCAGCGCGGGCATGAAGACGACCGGCCACTCGAGCCCCTTGGCCTGGTGAACGGTGAGGATGTCCACCGCGTCCAGCTCGACCGTGCGCTCGCCCTCGAACTCCTCGTAGGCGTCGCGCGCGTAGTGGAGGAGGAAGTTGTGCAGGTTCTGGAAGTACGGCTTGCCGCGGTCGCGCCCGCCCCGGAACCGGTGTGTCCCGCCCTCGTCGACGTAGCGGCCTCGGCGGTTGACGTGCTCGAAGTCGGCGAGGATCTGCGAGAACCGCGCGAACGAGCCGAACCGTGCTGACCCCTCTGGCGTGTCGACATCGATCTCGTACGCGCGGAGGAACCACAGAAGCTTGTAGAAGTCACCCACGAGGCTGACGGGTCGCGTGCCCCGGAGCTGGTACGTCTTCCAGTCCTCGAGGTACTTGCGGAGTCCAGGGATGGGCTGGCCCCGACCGAAGTGGCGCTCCAGGCCTGCCACGATGTGGTCGAGCTTGGCCTTGCGGAACGGGCCGAACCGCTCGTCTTTCCAGTCGCCGTCCACGAACCAGGCGAAGATCTCGCCGAAAAGCGCCACCTCCGGCTCCAGAAACAGCCCTGTACGGCCCGCACACGTGAACGGGATGCCCCGCGCGCGGAGTGCCTCGATCAGGGGCGGCGCCGAGGTCCTGACCGAACGATACAGAACGGCGATGTCGCGGTAGCGATAGCCCGCGGCGTGCAGCCGACCAATGGTTTCCGCGACTCGATCCGCCTCCTCGTCCTCGGTCCCGGCCCACCAGGCGTTGACTTCATTGGGACCAGAGGTCCTGACGGGCTCCATCGTCTTTGGGAGGCGGCCGGCGATCGACCGGGCAAATGCGTTCGCGCGCGCGACGATCTCGGGGCGGGACCGCCGATTGGCAGACAGCGTGATCGTCCTGGCGCCGGGACGTCGTCGAGTGAATTCGAGGATGTTGCGCACGTCCGAGCCGCGCCACTGGTACACCGCCTGGTCGTCATCGCCGATGACGCTCAGCTCGACTGGTGGCGTCGCGAGCAGCTGGATCAGGCGCTCCTGCGCCGGGTTGATGTCCTGGTATTCGTCCACGAAGAGGTGTCGGAGAGGGCTGTGAACTCGCTTGAAGATCGCCGCGTCCCCAAGCGCGTCGATCGCGCGCGAGATGATGAGCCCGTACGTGAGGAAGTGGTACCGCTCGAGCATCTCGAGGTAGCTGCGGTAGATCTCGCCGAGGGGCGTGCCGTCGAGGCGCGCCGGCTCGATCAGCTCGTTGCTGATCACGTCCACCGCGCGCATGAGGTCCCGGATCGGACTCCAGTGACGCAGGCCGAGCCGGGCAAGCCCGAGATTCTGGTGCTCGCGACTCAGCAGCCCTGCATGCCGGTGCTCATCGAGGACGTCGTAGTTGCCGTAGCGCGGGACGTGGTCCTGGAGCAGGCGGAAGCAGTAGCCGTGTATGGTGCCGACGAACATCGGGCCCAGCCGGTCGAGGAAGGCCTCGCCCATCCGCTCGCCGACGCGCCGGACCACTCTGTCCTTCAGCTCGCCCGCCGCTCGCTCCGTGAATGTGAAGGCGACGATGGAGGTCGGCTTGGTGCCCTCGGCGATCAAGGCTGCGATCCGGCGGGAGATCGACTCCGTTTTGCCGGAGCCGGCGCAGGCGATGACCTGGAGATCACTGCCCCGGTGGACGACGACCTGCTCCTGCTCCGGCGAAAGCTGGACGGATCCGAGCAGGCTCACTCGTTGTTGCCTTCGCGTTGATCGCGGAGGAAAGGGTCCTTGGCGATGCAGTGCAGCAATAGCGCGACCACGATGCGCGACTCCTCGGAATCCGACGTAGTGCCGGCGAGCCGCATCGCGAACTGGCTTCCGTGGGCTGCCGCGGTCTCGATTACCTCCCGAACCCGTTCGGCGTGTTCCCCGCTACGCTGGACAACGTCGTCGATAGTGGACGAGGGCGGCTCGCGGAGCTCGGGGCAGTCTCCGAGGCGGTCAAACACCAGTTGCCAGGCTTTCGGGTGTTCTTCGAGGACCCGCAGAATCGCGGCCTGCAAGAAATCGGCCTGCCCCGTAGCCCACTGGCCCATCGCGGGCGGAAGCCCGCGTTCGGACCACTCCCGGGCATAGACGTGAAGCAAGCACTGTCGACGTAGCTCACGATCCTCCGCCGGCTCCCATGCAGCGAGGATCGGTAACGATTCGTCGTCCCCTACTCCCCAGTCAGGCTGGTAGTACAGATAGCCACGCGATCCCAGCCGGAACTCGACCAGCCCCCAGCTCCCGCTCACCATGCTGTCGGACACCGAGCACCAGACCACCGCCTTGGGACTGACGCCAGCGACCCGCGAGAAAACCTCCGCCGGGGTCTCTGAGTAGAACGGGTCCTCAATCCCGGGCGCCAGAGCCAGCAATACCGAGCCGATTGAGAGCTCACCCGATGGCTTGAATATGTGTCCGAACGGATCTGCATCCAGATCTTCGATCAAGCCTCGATCGAGCGTGGCTATGATGTCGGTCACCGACGTCTTGGACCACGGGTCCTCCTCCGCGGGCTCAGACTCCTGAGGTTCGTGATGCTCATCCCCTGAGTCTTCGGTGTCGTCGGATTGCTCACTCGCAAGGTCGACGATCTGCCCGCTAGTCAGGTTCAACGCCAATGGAGCCGCTGGAAAGCTCGGGACGGGATCCGCTGCCGCGTCGGGGAAGGCATCGAGTATCCTTTGTCGGAGCTGCTGAATCTCTTCGTGGGATCGCGCAAAGAACCAGCCGAACCCACTGCAGGTCGGACAAATTTCATAGTCTGCGCTGGCCCCCGCGTCGTGCAGCCCGCGGCCCTGGCATGCTTCGCACTCGACGCTCGCGCTCTCGAACAGCTCATCGGCCATTCGACGGTGCGGGCCCACCGGTTTCAGGCCATATCGGCTCTGATACCTGGCCATCGCTTCGTGCATGGTGTAGTGCCATCCGTCGTATTCGCCTGGCTGCCCGCAGCTCCCGCAGACGGCAGTGGCTATCCGAACCTCGCCACCACCCTTTGAGCACGCGTGCTTCCACATGCGGTGAGGCATACCTTCCAGTCAGGCGGTAGCCCGCGCGGGTCGGACGATCCGATCGCGCTCGCGTAGTCGTCGCGCGATGGTAAGGTGCGCATGCCACCCGTTGAACTCGGTGTCCTCGTCCAAACCGAGCACCCGGTCGCCACTCGGCGCATACCGCAGCAGCAGATCCTCGATGCCTGCGCGGGTGACCAGGAAGCACGCCACGCGGTGACGCGAGGCCATGACGCAGAGTCTGCCGGCGTCGAGGTGGAAGACGCTGGCGTCGGCTCGGCCTGAGAGTGGGTGATGAACCAGCATCACCGGACGCTCCAGCCCCTGGAAGCGGTCGCTCGTCTCGACCAGCACCTCGGCAAGTTCAAGAGGCAGCCGTTCGCGGATCGCGTTGACCTGGGACACGTGCGCGCAGACGACGCCGATCATATCGGCAGTGACAGGCTGCTCCCTGGCGCCCTCGTAGACCTCGGCGCGACGCTGGAGCAGACGGAGGATCAGCGCCACCACAGCAGCCGCCAGCTCCTCGTCCACCTCTCCGGTGATCAGCGCCGGCAATTCAACCTGCACGAGGCTGGCGCCGCGCGCCGCCGAGTCGATTGCCGCGTCGATCGCCGTCGTTCCGCCCACGCGGACGCGAAGGCCGCGTTCCCCAGGAGCGCTCAAGGCCGTGAAGGGCAGCTCCGGGTAAAAGGCCGGCTGAACGAAGTCGACGGTGTCGGCGACCAGGCGCCGCGAGACGGGCAGCGAGAGCCGGCGCAGGCCAGGGTGACGTTGGGTCAGGGCGCGCGGGCACGCCACGTGCGGCCCGGCCGGGTCGCACTTCCAGCGTTCGATCTCGCAGGTGACCACGGGGGCGATCTGCCCCGGATCCCCAACGAGCACGACCCGGGTCGCGAGGCCGGCGATCTGATGGAACCGATAGTCCGGAAGCTGGAATGCCTCATCGATGACCTGGCAGTCGAACGGGGCCACGTGGCCGTCTGCCACCCACGACCACTTTGCCGCGTTCGCAATCACGACACAGGGCCCGGCCGGGAGATCTGCCGCGGCCCGGGCGAGCTGCAGGTTCGGCAGGGCCGCCACGTCGTCTGGCGCGACCAGGTCCTTGCGGATGAAGAGGGTGAACGGAACGCTCGGGAACCCCTGGGCCAGGCGCCGGCCCAGGTCGAACGCCTGCTCATTCGTCTGGGTGACGACCATGCAGCGCTCTCGAAGCCTGGCGAGCGCCTGCACGGCCAGGTACTCGACCACGCGAGTCTTCCCGGCCCCCGGCGGGGAGTCGAGGCGGACGGCAGGCTCTCCCGCCCATTGCGTCCGCAGGATCTCTCGCACCGCCTCGTCGGCCAGAACGGCGGGCGATGGCCCTGCAGCATGAGCCGTCATCGAAGCGCCTCGACCTCGGCCAGGGGGTCGCGGGGCGGCCGCCGGCCCGGCGCGGTCACGGGAGGAGTGCCCTGCCCATCATGGGTCCACGGTGTGGCGGCAAGCCGCTGACGGAGCTGCTTGCGGGTGCGGATCAACCGGTCCCAGTCGGGCACTATCTTCGCCAGCTCCAGCGTGGTGCCAGTGACCGGGAGACCGACCGCCTGCTGGCCGTGGGTGATGATGACCGAGATGCGGGTGACGATCCCTTCCCGGTGGACGTTGGTCACCGTCACCCGGAGGCGCGGATCTGCGAGGCTCGCGAGCTCATCCCGGCGGCGTACCCGGAGCACCCTCTGCCGGCTCACCAGGTCGAACCGGTACCGGAACCGATACGGGCTCACGCGCGTGCGTCGTGGATTCTCGACCTGGCCGTGCACGGTGTGCCCCGCCAGTCGGGCTCGGGCGCGGCCAACACCGTCGCCACAGAGCACCGCCGCCTCGAAGTTGTCCGCCGCGTCCTCGCGGGCCGTCAGCTTGAATGCCGCGGGGCGCGGCTTGTCGGTGAGCGGAAGGTGGTACCCCGCGTCCCGTGAGGCCATGAACGAGTTGAACTCGTCCCGCTCTCGCTCTTCGAGATTCCAGAGCGCCGGGAGCGGCGGCAGATTCCTTTCCGACAGGATGCGAATCGCCCGCTGCGTGTTGTCGTAGATCGCCCGGACGACCGGCTCGAGGGCTTGCTGGATCAGGCCAGCGCGCTGCCGCAGCTCCTGGGCGCGCGCACCGGACCGCCGGGCCTCGTTATAAGCAGTTACCCGACGCTCGAGGATGTCGCGGTCGAACTCGGGATCCGTCTTCACGCCCATCGGCACTCGCTCCGCCAGCGCCACGGCGTCGAGGATGTTGGTATTCCGGGGAGGCTCGATCCAGGTCAGCAGGGCGCCGAGGTGTTCGTCCTCCCCCGGCTGCTGCCCCGTCGCCCAGTGCATGCGCAGGGCACCCGTAGCCGTGATGAGCGCCTGCTGGCCGGCGACAGGATACCGCTCGGTTTGGTACGAGAGAAGCTCCCCGAAGCGCTTGACGGCGGCGTTCTCTCGGTTGTAGCGAAGCCGATCCGCGAGGGTATCGAGATGGTCGGCCACCGCCCCGGACGACACCCAGATCTGGGGGTACTCCCCGGCTCGGCGGCTCGCCTCGAAGTGAGCCTCAATGCGGGTCGCGAGCCACGCGAACAACTCGTACTGATCGTCGCGCACTCGTGGATCGGGCACGCAGTAGATCTCGGGCGGCCGCCCGATCCCGCCGACTGCGACAATATGGATCGTGGTGTCTTCGCCAGCCATGGCGAGGGGACACAGCACGAGCGCGTCAGGCCGGATGGCCACCAGACGGCACGTCGCGATGCTGAGCGCTCGGCCGCCTTCATAAGCAAGAAGCCGCGCCACGAGGTCCAGCTCACCCGCCATGGCTCACGCTCGTTGGTACTCGCCCAGGGCTTCTTGGAGCCGGACCTGGAGTGCGCGCTCCTCGGCGGTCCGCGGGCGCGCGCGGCCGCGGACCAGGTCAAGGGCGCGGCCCAGGGACCCGGCAGCCGCGAGCTCCTCGCGCGCCTGGCTTCCGATAAGCACTGGATCACCGCATGCGACGGCCGCCTGCTTGCACTTGGGTGCCAGCGCGCAGTGTTCGCGGCAGGACTCAACGTAGTTGGCCGGCACGGCGTCGAGCACCTCGGCCTCATCGAGGGATGCTCCCGGCGCGATCGCGTCGACGAGCGCCTCGAGCTCCTCCAGATTCCCCGGCGCCTCGTCGAGCGCGCGCTGAAGCGAATGGACCTCGCCCGCCAATGTCATCGGCCGGAGCGTCGGCCGGAAGGAGCCCGGCCGTCGCAGTACCAGGTCAGCAGCGGCGGGGACCAGCTGCCGTGGATCGCCCAGGCGAAGCCGTTCGACCGCGTGCCGGAGCCCGATCACCGCCACTGCCGCCTGGCGGCAGGCGCTCCGGATGTCGGCCGCGTTCGTCTTCCCAGAGCGGTCGGGGTACGACTTCACCTCAACCGGTCGGTAGAACGCGTCGCCGTCAGCGGCGACCAGCACGTCGGGCTCCGTGTCGTGGGGCACGCCGAGAAGCGCCACCTGGATTCGGGCTTTGACGATGATGTTCGGCGCCCTCGAGTCCCGACGCGCCTTGAGGTGGAACAGGCGTTCCGTCTCAGCGCGTCGACGCGCCATCGCCGCAGGCGTCACCCCCGGCGCCAGCTCTGGAACCACGACGATCTTGCACTCAGCCGTGGTCAGGCGGCCGGCGCCCCGGTATAGCTCCAAGAGCCGCGCCGCACCGTTCTCGAAGACCGCCCGCTCGAACCGGTTGCCGGCAGCCAACGCAAAGGGAGATTGCCCCTCTCGATCCGGCTCCTTGTAGACAGTCTTCATGGCCGTCGCTGGCGTGACGCCGACCATTGTCAGAGCGCGCAGGCGCTGGCACCCCGGATTGCGAGCCACGCGCTCGAGTCCTCGGGCGCCGGGCTCCTCAGCCGGAAGCACACCACGCAGGCGCGCGAGCCGGGCGGTGATCACCCGGACTGTCTCCCCGACGCCCTCCGACCCTCGATGACCGCGGGCTGGCCCCAGAGCCGATGCAACTCGGGCAGGCGTTCCAGGCGACGCGCGGCCGCCTGACGCTCCTCCCGGTCTGTCTTCTCGATGTGAGCCAGCTCAGCGCGCGCGGCCTCGGCGACGCGCGGATGCTCAAGTCGCTTCCCAGGTTCGACGGCCCCGGGGACGGTCTGGGCGAAGCTGAGAATCATCGACTCGAGGTGCGCCATCGCAGTGGCGAACCCCGTACGCTGCGAGCGCTCGTGCATCGCTAGCAAGGCCAGCAGGGTGCGGAGATGGTTCGCCCGAAGCGTGCGGGCACCGATCAGCCGGCGCTCAGCCGGCCAGGCGGAGCTCGCCACGATCCGCGGAATGGGGGTCAACCCCTGGGCGGTGAGCGCCGGGACGACCCAGGCCGGTCGCGCAAGGTGATCCTTGCGGCACGCCCGCTCTTCGTCACGCCGGAGGCTCGCGAAACGGGACGCCGGAAGCGGGCGTCCGTAGCGTGCGACGGCGAGCTCGCTGATGACGCGCGGGGACGCGGGCACCCCTAGCTCATCGAGGATGTCGAGCACCTGCTCGCGCAGGGGTCGCTGACCCACGAGCCCGGCGTAGGGAGCGGCAGTCTCCGCGGCACGAGTGCGCGCCAGGCGCCACTCAGTGAGGAGCTGGCTATGCTCGGCTGCCGCGCGGCTCAGCTGGCGCTGAGCATGGTCGACGGCGACGGCGTTGGCGTCGGGATCCTTCAGCAGATTCTGGAGGGTGTCGAGCAGCTCGCGCTGTTTCTCCAGCGACGATGCGAGTCGGGCACGGATCGCGTCGGGTCTCTGGGCCATGATGTAACAAATCTAATACGCCACGGGCTTCCACGCAAGTCCACGAATCGCCTTAACCGGCGGGTCGGGTCCCGCCGGCCCCCGGGTCTCGGCCACGCCAAAGCCGGAGGTCGGCGGCTTCGGCGGGCGGCGAGATCCGGTCGACAGGTGCCGGCGTCCCGGGTCTTACCTGGCCGGCGGCTGGGTCACGGCCCCTTTTTCGCTCCAAATCCGGTGACATCCGGTGACAGCGGTGACACGCCAGTGTTTATGCGGGTTGTCACCGCTTCTGCACTGAGCGTCCGGGCTCGATGCACGAAGCGGTGACACGCCGCTATCCATGCGGGTTGTCACCGCTTGCACCGATTGTCACCGGATCGGGGCCGGGAGAGGTGGTTGGGTCGGAGCCGTCTACCTCCTCGACGGCGTCAGCGGGCCCACCGTACCGGGCCCGGAGGTCGGCGAGCTGGTCGGCCTGGAGGACGTAGCACCAGCGGCGGCGATCCCCCATGCGGACCTGCTGGCGGACGATCCCGAGCGGGTTCAGGAGGCTCGCCAGGCGGCGGGTGCTCTTGAGCCAGTCCCACCCAGGGCGGGCCCGGAGGGCTTCGAGCAGCTCGGCCGGCGTAGGGGTCTCGCCCACCTCCAGGCGGACTAGCTCCAGCGCCTCCAGCAGCCGGGCGGTCGTGCCGGCCTCGGCGTCGGCCTCCCGCTGGCTCCCGGCTTCCCTCGCGGCGTCGAGGACCTCGCGGCCCCGGTTGCCGCCGTCCTCCATGTCGGCCGCGAAGGCGACCGCGAGCAGCGGGCTCCACAGGTCGACGGCCCGGTCGTCGATGGCTTCGCGCTCGAGCGCCGCGGGGGCGAGGTCGGAGGCCGCCAGGATGTCAGCGATCCGCGTGAGGCACGCCAGCGCGCACTGATCGCGCAGGGCCTGGGCCTCGGCGTCGGTCGCCCGGTTCAGGCGCGCGACGGGCTCGTTCCGCCGCTTGCGCAGCATGAACAGCGGGAGCGAGCGGTCCTCGAGCGTGTCCTTGAGCCCGGTGATCCCCGCCAGCACCCGCGGAGCGTAGACCTCGTAGGGCTCCTCGACGAAGCGGTCGCCACGCTTCTCGAGCCGCGTCACCACGCCGCCACGCTCGAAGCCGACGTTCAGAACGGTGATCAGTGCGTCGAACCGGTCCTTGTCGCCCTTGAGCGTCTCGACCTCATCGAAGAGTTGGACACCGCCGGTCCGGGCGGCTGCGCGGTAGAGCTGCGCCTCGGTCGGGTGCGCCGTCACCGGCGAGGCGTTGAAGCAGACGCGCTGGAGGAGGCTCAGGAGCCGGCTCTTGCCGCAGCGTTTCTCCGCCGAGCGGATCGAGAGGTACGGGAAGATGCGGAACGCGCGGTGGCACCAGGTGGCGAGCGCCCACGCCGCGATCCAGAGCGCGGTGCGGCGGTCGCGGAGAACGACGTAGCGGGTGAAGAAGTCGGCGAGGGCGTCGAGCGTGCGCGCGACGGAGCCTGACTCGCCGGTGGTGAGCCATCGCACGGCGACCTCGCGGCTGACCGTAGACGGCCCGGGCTCGACGTGGCGGAGCGCGAGGCCCTCGGGGAGCTGATCCGCCCGGTGCGCGTGACGCGCGGAGGTGATGACCACCAGCGCGCCGTCGACCTGGAGCCCGTACCACAAGACCCCGTCGACGACGTCCTGGGCCGGATGGAGCACGCGCACCGATGCGGCGCGCTCCAGCAGGTCGAGCGCTGTCGCCTCGCCGCTGGCGTCCTCGGGTTGTTCCTTCCGCTTCACCCAACCGCGCCACCAGGCGCCCGTCCGGCTGAAGGCCGCGTGCTTGAGCGCGAGCCGCGGCAGCATGTCGAACGCGTCGCGCGTGTTCGCGCAGAGGTAGTCGAGGTAGTCGTCGAGGCCGACCTTCGCCCCGCCCGGGCCGGCCGGGAGCTTCAGCACGGCGACCTTTGCGCCGCGACCCTCCAGCTCCTTGCCGAGCGCGAACACCGGCTGCAGGAGATCCGGCCGCGTCCAGACATCCGAGTCCGGAACGATCACCGCCTCGCGCTCGTACCAGTCGATGCGGTCGAGGTCGGCGATCGGCCGCCCGGCGGTCTGCCAGTTCCAGAGGCCGCCGACCGCGACACACGCGAGCCCCTCCTGGTTCGCCTTGAGCGCCTTCTTCTCACCCTCGGCAATCAGAAGCGGGACGGTCGGATCGGCGAGGGCCATGCGCGCGCGTGCGGGTATATACAGCCGGGGCGGCGTGCCGCTCTTCTGGTAGTAGCGGATCGTGTGGCCCTGGCCGTCGTCGACCGGCGGGAAGAGCTTGCAGCGGACGAAATCGTCGTTGCGCCGCCACAAGCCGCCGTGGCCGATCTCGTCGTAGGGGAAAACGAGCACGTGCCGGACGCTGGCAAGCAGCCGCGGGCTTAGCAGGCGTGAGAGATCGCCGGGCGCCGGCGTGTAGAGGCCGGCCTCGGCAATCGTGGCGTCGGAGAGCCCCGAGCGGCGGAGGTCCTCGAGCGCCTCCGGATGGAGGTTGAGCGACTCGGGCGGCACGCGTCACCCGTCGCCCCAGAGCCCACGCCGCGCCTCTCGCGCCTCGCGCTGGAGCTTCAGGAAGCGTGCCTGGTGCCGGACGTTCGGGGGGATCGTCATCACCTGGGCGAACCCCCGCCGGACCATCTCCGCGTTCGCGAAGACGCGTCTCCGCCCCTTCCCGCGCCTCACGAAGACGTAGGCCAACAGTCGCCTCCAGTCATCCCGGTGGCGCACGTCGAGCTCGAGAGCCACGTCCTTCCCGCCAACGAGCTTCCGGTTGACCGCGAAGGCCCGGGCTCCTCCGTCGCGCCAGCCCCGGGCCTCGGGGTGCGGGATCTCGGGGGCGTTGACGCCGATGTAGCGGACCTTCTCCACGCGGCGGCCGACCTTGACGTGGATCGTGTCGCCGTCGACCACCCAGACGACGCGGCCCTTCACTTCGCCGTGAGCGAGACTTCCCCGCCGCCCGCCTTCACCTCGGCGGCGCTCCCCACGCGGCACGCCGCGCCCTTGCCGTAGATCGTGCTCACGCTGACGCAGACGGAGGCCGGGTCCTTGGCGAGCGCGCGGACGAGATCCGCGCTGACGCAGCCGGCCGTGAGCAGCGCGGTGATCACCATTGCGATGGCGAGCAGCGGTGAGTGCGTCATCGGATGTCTCCTTGTGGTCCAACCTGCGTTGCCTTCACCGGCCGTCGCCGGCCCTCCCTTTGCCGAGATAGGCGTCGAGGAAGTCGGCCCAGCGCGTCGCCCGCGCGAAGTCGAGCTCCCGGTAGAAGACCGAGGGGTCGCGGAACGGCGGGAAGTAGAT
>FWPU01008434.1_pt1 | contig 17574 bp, 28 predicted proteins | sample 2228361 | NCBI WGS metagenome assembly FWPU01 (sample SAMEA103939777, study PRJEB20133) | metagenome
ATCATAATAAAATCTTAACAAATCTTTAATTATTAAGCTAAGTTCTTATTTTACAATAACTTACGGCAATTTTTGTTTTTTCGCTTTTTTTAAAATTTAAAATTTTGTTTTTTTTAAAATATTTAAAATTTAAGTTTTAAAATATAATTAAAAGCTAATTATATATTATGAGCATTATATATATTATTTAAAATATATTTAAATATAAATATAATTTATATTTTACTTTGCAAAAAATGTTGGATGTAAAAATTACCGATTCTGTAAGTCTTTATTTTACAATAACTTACGGCTTTTCGAAATCACTAAGTCTTTGAAAAATAAGAAGTTATGGTAATTACTTAAAGTAACTTTAACTGATATTAGCTAAGTCCTTATTTTTTAATGACTTAAATCAATTCATTTAATCAATCATATCTAAATCATTATTTTACAATAACTTACGACAATTCACTTAACATAATACTTTAAATAAATCCAGTAAAACATAGAATTATAATAACTTAGTAAAAACAGTAATTTTTACCGAGTGTGTAGAATAATATACACAAAAATGGCTGATATTAGCCAAAACAATTAATAAGATAAGAATAAATGGGATTAAGATAATGATGTGTATTAAAAATTATACATTTTTCAATGATTTCCAGCGTTGAAAACGGCGTTGTAATGCTTCATTAGATAGTTGAAATCCGAATGGTTTGACTATTTTTTCGTTAATTACTGACCATGGAATACCTTTTGCCCGAGCTTTTTCAATGAGATTATAAAGTTCATCAGGTATTTTAGCAGGTTGTTGATAATTTTCAATAAATTCTTCTAATTCTTTGATTGTTTTTTGTTTTGCCATTCCAAATCTCCTTTTGTAAATTTTTCAAATAATTTATCAATTAAGTTAATTAGTTTATCAATTAATTTTTCAAGTTCTTTGTCTTGTTTTTTCATATATCAAATCCTCTTATTCTTGCATAATCTTTTAGTTTTGGATTAATTAAAATGAATGTATTGCGATTAGCACCATCCCAGGCCCCCCATAAGCCATATTTTTTGTGATAAAGTGCGACATAACATTCATTGATATTAAAATGTTCAGCTATTTCCTCGGCAGTCAAATCAGCAATTTCTTCATCATATAAATCATCATCAACGGCAATTATTCTTGTTTTGTAAGTTCTATCTGAATATTGTTTTTCAATCATAATCCATTCAGGATATTGTTTAGATTTATATAATCCCATTATTTTAATCATATTTTAATCTCCATTATAATTTATCCTTAATTAAACTTTTAAGATTAAATAATTTCATACAACCTAATCTTGCTATCATAAATTTTTCATTTTCATTCCATTTATAATTTGAAATTTTCTCTGACTCTCTATGACAGGTTATAACACTAAAACCAGAATCATCTACATTATAACTATAAATTCCAAATCTTTTATCAAGTATTTCATATGCATATTTTATTAAATCATAAGGCATAACATAACTAAAACCTTTAAATTTTTTATAATAATTGTTAAATATATAATCATTCCCATTTAATATAGCATGTTTATAATGATATTTATTAAGCTCTTTATATAAATCGTGTTTGCTTATCTTTATTTCAAAACCATAACAATATCCAGATTCAGTTATGCATAATAAATCTACTTCAAAAGGAATAAGATATGAAAATTTACTGATATTGGTTACAATTAAATTTTTTCTATAATCAAGAAAATTAGCCAAAGCTATTTCAATTGCTATCGTTTGTTTTGACAATTTCATTATTAATAATCTTTATTCTTGATTTATAAAATCAAAGAAATACTTATATTAATTATAACTTCATTTTTAAATTATTAACTTCGATTGTTAATTCCTGTAATAACTTTTCCAAATCTTTTGTAGAGTATTTCTTTTTGATTTTTGATAAATATACAAGATTTTCGAAAGCACAAACTCCAAAAGTTTTGATATACCACAAAAAATACGGTGCTTGATTATATCTGTGTATTAAATTACAATTCCGACATTGTGTAAAAATATTACGCAAATCATATCTTAATGTTGTAGAAGATTTGGAAGGGATTAAATGCCCTGCTTGTAGAATTTTATCCGAACCGCAAACAACGCATTTGTTATGTCTATTAAAACATAATATTCTAATTCTCTCAAAAATCTTTTTTTCTAATCTTCTCTTGTTAGAATTCTTAACTTTCATTGTATCCTTCTTCTAATACGAATATAATAAATTTTTATACAATTGTCAAAAGGTTATTGTTCTAAAAGGATGGGAGTATTAATAGTAAAGCCTCTTTTGTAATCCAGAATTAATGTTTGTTGCATCGGTGGTTCAGGTTCATAGCCTTTTCGTAATGTATATGCATCGAAACCACATACCGAACCATTTAATAAAGTTTTTGCATTTCGCATCCAATCACTTGAATGAAAATGTCCGATGCAATTCAAATCTGCACGGATATGCTGGTCTATTCTTAATCGGTATTTGTTAATAGGAATATAAATACCGCCAATACCACCATAATATTTTACTTGATGTCCGTGATGAAATCTTATAGTTTTGTTTGCTATATTAACATAAGTTAAATAATTATTTTCTAATATCCATTTAATCATAGGAAATTTATTTTTTAATGTATTATATATCACCCATTCATAGCTAAATATAGCTTCTTCATCATTAAATATCTTTTCGGTTATTCTACTATGATTACCGACTTTACAAACTATTATTATTTCTTTTATTTTTTTATAATTCAATAGATATTCCAAACCAGAAGTTAAAATTTCTACTGCGAAAATAACTGCTTCAGGTGGAGTCAATAAATTAGTTTTCATATATTCTTCGTGTATCAGTCCGTGTATAAAATCTCCCAGCCATCCAAATAATAATGTATCAAGTTTTATATCCCGATTATGTTTTTCGTGGATTTTCACAAGATTTATAAAATATCTTTCAAGTCTTTTTCTTGCAATATCTAAATTGAATTCATTAATATTATTAGTAGAAGTTTTTGAAATATGTTTTTCGATATGAATATCAGAAAGAAGAGCAATTAAACAACCGTTATCCTGCCCCTTACTTTTTGTATAATTAATTGGAACGACTTTTATTTCATTAAGTTTTTCATTTATAGCTAATAATCGTTTTAATTTTTCATTCTCTTGAATTAAAAATTTGATTTGTTCTTTATATTCTTTTTCTCGTTCTTTTTTATGCCATTTTTCTATTAATTCTTCAATTTCTTTGATATTCATAAAATAAAAGAATTAATTTATAACAACTGGTTGGATTTTTAAGATAACTCATATTTGATAACTTCCTTCACAATTATTTAATAATGCTGGCGGTTGCGAGGTAGGATTATATGAAGTCAAACAAAAGAAGGAGTATTTGGTTGGAGCAACCGCCAGAATAATCATTTCTTTTTATCTATTATTAATGTCCAGATAACACCGATAACGAATGTTAAAACCCCTATGATAAGTGATTCATAATTACTTTGTTCCCAGCCGAGATAGGTTAAAACCGAACCAACGAATTTTAACGACCATCTAACAATATAAGTTGCCAAGAATGGTATTAATTTTTCAAATATGATTTTTTTGATTGTGTCCATTGCTTGCTCCTTTGTTTGTTACTAATTTAACATTATTTTATTAAATAACCAATAGTAAAACCAACACCGATATATGGTGATTGATTAAATGGATTAAATCCAGATTGTATACCTATCATTATCCCAAATTTATTTTGTTTTATCGGAATCTCACGAATTATTTCACGCTGTTTTAACCAATATTTAATATCAAATGTAGTTGATAAATAATCATATCCGATATATAGCTTCAAATTATCTTCTAAAATTGTAGTATCAGCATAAGCATATAAAAAGTCATAAGGGGAGGTATCAGTTATTATAACCGTATCTTTTTTAATCAAAGTATCAATTTTAGCTTTTGCTTTAACATATCGTATTTTCTCAACAATTAATGTATCGGTTTTTATAATTTCTTTATAAACAACTTTTTCTACTTCTTTTATCTTCGGAAATTTGAAATATACAATTATACCACCAAGTAGAAGAAATATTAAAGCAATTAAAAGTTTATCCTTCATATAAAATCTCCAGATTATAATTAGCAAATTCTTTGATATATCTACTTACTGGAACACCATTACCATCTTTAACATCGATTTTTTTTGCTAAAAATTTTATCACACCACCTAATCCTACCAGATGAGCTCCTGCTACTAAACCACTTAATGTTATTTCAACATCATTAATTTTTTTACCTATAAATTGTTTATATCGTTTTAATATTATATTAACTAATTGTTTACAATGAACATAGAACAAATAATCTTGTAGATTTTTATTTAATAAGAATTCACTTGTGGATATAATTTTTTTAACAGGTTGATTTTTTGGATGCCAGCCATCTATTGAATATCCCAAATCATATAATCTCGGTTTACCAAATTGATACTTGCCCAAATAGCCAAATTTATTAACTGCTTTATAATTATTGCTACTTTCACGCATTCCAATTGCTTCTTGAAAAGCTAAATAATCTCGCATTATCCTAATAATTCCTTAATTAAATTTAACAATAATAACAATGTTAAGATATATTGAAAACCTTTAAAAGTATTTGTCAATAAATATTTTGCCTGAGTTTTATCATAAATCATTTGAAAGAAATCATTTCTTGCCATATTTATTATTCTACCATTACCATTTTTAATATTAACGGTATGTAAACTATCTATTTTTAACGCAAATTCATTTAACGAATCTCTAATATTTTGAAATTCTAATTGAATGTTATGTTCAAGATTGGAAAATCTTTCTTCTAATTTTTTGAGTTTATCTTGTCTTATAACTGGATTTTCGATGTTTTTATTTTTTTTCATATCATCCACCATAAATATGTTAATGTAAATATTATAAGTAATGATATTCTTATCCAGAGTGGAATATTTCGTTCGATTCTACTCTGAGTGGTATTAGAAACTCTAAGAAATGGCAGACCCCGTAATAGATTTAATCCACCATCATAAAGGATATTCCACCAGGTAGCAAAAATAAGTAATAGATGAATATTTTGTAGAAATGAATATAAATTTTTCATTTGTAGAAATGAATATAAATTTTTCAATGGTAATGTAAGAAAAATTATGAATACAAACACCAAAAACCATTGCATAAACTGATAATGTTTCCAAAGTTTCTGTGCTTTTTTAGCATATTCTTTATCACGATAAAGATAAAATTTTTCTTCATCACGAAAATAATTTTCATAAACATTAAGAATTAAATATCCGATAAAGAATATTAATAATGCAATCATGGTTTATCCCCTACACTTCTTGATAATTCAATCCATACCGTTGTAGTTTGATACTGCACAGCCATAAATGTTATTTGTCCAAATTGTCCGATATATGCATCCTGCATATTATCAAGAATCATTTTAGTACCAGGGCCGGTATGATTATTCACAAATCTCACTACAGCTCTACTCAATGGAATTATTGTAACGATTTGTCCAGTTGAATATGGTGCTTTTAAACCATAAACACTAACAGTATCATATTCTTGATTATCAAATAATACTACAGGTTGACTGAAATTTAATATATAATAATTCCCTGACTCAGCAGTAATAATTTCATTATCAAGAATCAAGGTATCTCCAATCGTTGTTATACCGCGTAAATCAGTTTTTTGATATGAACTCAAAATATCATTAAATGTATTAGTACCAGTGAAGATATTATCTTTATCTTTATAAGCTACTCTATTAGTGTCAACCTGAAAAGTATTTACAATATACAATAAACTATCAATATCTTTCCAATTCTGATTTAATGAATCAGCAGATGGTCTTGCACCTTGACTCCACATTCTAAGTTTATAATGTTGAGTATATCCTGATGGTGGAGTTACCTGTGCAAATAATGGGATAGAAACCAATAAGAATAAAATTAATTTTTTCATAATGAATCTCCATATTTTTCTCCATATTGAGTGCCATAACCTTCTTCAATGCCATATGGCAATTTTCTTGACATTTCATTTGTTAATAATGTATCACCTGGTAATAACGGTATTCTTGCTAATCGTTCAACACCTTTGAGTTTTAATATAAAATCTCTATGTCCACTTCGCATAGCCATTTGTTTAATTACTATTTCACTTTCAGGGTCAATTTCCACATTATAAAATATCTTAGGATTACCGCCTTTATAAAAATTTACATGTCTGGGATAAAATATAATTGTAGGTGTTCCATAACCATTATACCATCTTCTTGTAGAATCAAAAAATACTCCAAGTGCCATTAATGTTTCTTTCGAGATATAATTTGAAAAATCTAATGTTGCTTCATACCAAAAACCTTTACAAATAAATCGTTTTTTACCATTATACAATTTATGTTCGATAATTTCTGGTATAAATTTTTCAATGATAGCAACTGGTCTGTCTATTTCAAAACTAATATCTCCGAAGATAAAATATGGCTTACCAGAGCCGTGTAATACCTTTGGATAATAAGGATTAAATAAATCGCCTTTATAAATTGATATTAAAACACTTTCGTTAACTTCAGGGAAGCTACCTAATTCAAAATAAAGAGATGCATAGGTATAAGAACCATCAGGAACATTCCATAAATAACTTCCGGTATTATTTCCGCTGGTTATTGGGATTTTTGGTTGTTTGTAATGTGGTCGCCAATAAATATTTACAGCTTCAGAGCTTTCCCATTTAATCTCAAATTCTGTCTCTGATTTTATATATTGTCCGTTTTTCGGTGATATAATTCTGATATAATCAGCCATTACAAACCTGTTCCTATTTTTCTTAATTTAATTTCTGCGATTTCATTAACAAAATCTGTTCGAGTATCAATTACAATATAAAAATTATCCTCATATTTTACAATATCACTTATTCTGACTTTATTAGCTGGTAATTTCATATTTATCAATTTATTATCTGGATTCATAAATAAATATACAGGTATTAATAAACTAAAAATAAATTCTCCTTTCTTTTCACGATAATATTCCGAATTCATATTTGTAATAAGGGGATAATAGCCTAATACTACATTATTTTGCGTTTTCCCTCTGTAATATACTTGTCCTGAAAATGGTTCTTTGAAATTAGAATAAAAATCAGGTCTTAAATCAAGTATTTTTTTATATGTTCTTAGAACATCAGAATTATTTTCATATATTATAAATTTGGTTATACTATTAGTATATAGAGTATCAATAGTTTCTTTTATCATATTATAATCCATTAAAAACCATAATTCTATATCATGCCATAACTCCGCTACAGTTCCCGTGAACATAACTGCATCATATCCGCCATAATCAAATTCAAAAACTGGATAATCAATTATATCATTATTAGTAATTTCGATGAAGTTATCAGTTAGATTTAATCTTATTAAAGTTAATCGTTTATCTTTTAGCACAACATAACACATTAAATATTTACAAATCTGTTTAAGAAAATCTAATGCAGTAAATCTTTCTGCACGCCAGCTTGGTGTGGATAATCGAAACGAACGCTTACTCATTTCACTTAATTTCCAAATAGTTGCATTAACATTTGAAGAATCATTATAAAATGTTGTCATTGTAGTAATATTATAACCGCTAAAATTTATTAAATTAAAAGGTGGAGTAGCTAAAATAGGAGTTTGTGGAAGATGATTAAATAAAAAATTTGCTAAATTATATTGACTGCCTAATTGTGGAACATCGAGTGGAATAGAATCTAAGTAATTATAAATTAAAAACAACCAATCAGTAAAAGTTACTTCATAGACATCGTTATAAGGGTCAAAATTATATTTTTTGGTATTTAAATAACCTGAAAATATGGTTTTACCATCGATTAAAATGTTTATTCCTAAAAAAATTCTTGAATCTTTTTTAAAAAATTGTCTTGTTTCAGGAGTGTTTACAAGATTAACTCTAAATTCATTGACTAAAAAATTATCAAAACCATCATATTCAAGTTTTTGGGAAATTTCAAGATTATTATCAATTATAAAATTTTGTATATCAAAATCACCAATCTTTATTTCTGGTATTTCTGTATTAGAAACAGTCTTTTTAGAAAAAATTTCTCCTTGAAATAAAATCATAATGATAAAATATTATTTTTTAATGTTCTTTGTGTTCTTGCTAATTCCACAACTAAATCATTTCTATTCATTCGTAAATTACCTGTTATAATAACTTGTATTGGCTGTGTAGAAGCGCCTCTGGAAATTATTGCAAATAAATTGCGTTGCTGTTGTTTATTTAATACCATTTCACCACTATGAGCTATAATCGGTATAGGTCGATTGGAATGTATATCACCTACTATACCACCTGATTGAAAACCTCCAGCAAAAGCTGAAAAAAGTCTTATAATACTCGCAAATATACTAAAGCCTGCTGATACATCAGAAGTTCCACCTTCAGATTCAGGAATTTGCGTTTCTGATAATACTCTTGCTATTTCTATAGCTGTTTCTAAAACCTTTAGAAATACCGTAACCGTTCTATCACCTTCGGCATTTAGCATTCCAAGAGCATTGATTACATCTAATATTGCATTATAATTTTGATTCCATAATCTTAATTGTAATCGTAACTCATCATTGAATTTTTCAAGCAATCGTGTTTCGTCATATTCTACTTTTTTAACTTCTGACATAATATATGGCTGAGCAAGCATTTTTCTAATTGGCTCAATCTCAATTTTTCGCAATTCGGCTGGTATTTCTTTAAATGGTTCTATTTCAATCGTGGCCATTTTCTCTATTTCTTTTAATATTTTTATTCTTTCATTTAGCAAAAGATTAAATATTGCTTCATCATTCCTGTGTTTTAATAAAGCAGAATTAATTTCAGCTAATTGTTTTTTTAATATGTCATATCTTTCTATTATTTTCTCTACAATACTCTTATTCTCTTTAACTTCTACATTATACAGTTTTAATGCAGATTCTATATTTATAATTGCTTTTGTATTTGCATTCCATTGTTCTTCGGTTAGTTTGCCTGAATTTCTTACCTCTTCTAAAGCCTTTTTTGTCTCTTCTAATTCTTTTCTACCACGCCCCTGTTCTTCATTCCATTGTTTTAATGATTCCGCATTTTTATTAGTAGCTTGTGTAGCTATTTCATAGATATAGTTTAACCTTTCTTGTATTTTTGTTTGTTTGTTAGAAGCTTCTACAATATCTTCAATTCTCGGGGAAATACCAGTAAGTAATGCTGTAAGCTGTCCAATTATTCCGCCATAAGGCACTATTAAATCTATGAATTGAGCTGTTTCCTGATTGAGTAGATATAATTCACCTCTTAATCTGGAAGCAACAGTCTCTAATTCTGAAAATTTTAATCCTTCAACAGATTTATTTAATTTATCTTGTGCCTGTGCAAGTTCGAGTGTAGAACCTTTTAATCCCCAATATCTTGCATCAACTTCTTCGACTTTTTGTTTATTTTTTTCTAATGCAAATGTTATCGCCTGAAATGAGGCAACTGCTAATGAAGAAATTGCTATTAAACCAGCAGGCCCTGAAAAAGATTTAAGAAGTAATTGTCCAAATGAAATATTTGCTTCTTCTGCTGATTTTTTTGCTAATATTAACGCATCAATCAACGGATTGATGTTATTACCAACCGCTAATACTCCTAATCCAAAGTTCTTAAAAAGATAAGGTGCATCTCTAATTACATAGTTTAAACTAAGAACAGCTTGAGACATTCGAGATTGAGCAACGATAAAGGCATTGGAAGAATCGGTGACTTCTTCAATAGGTTTTCTGGTTCTTCTTATTCCTTGTAAGGAATTAATCAAACCAGTTATTTTTTCTTTAGCATTTTCAATTTCCTGTCCTGTTTCTGCAAAACCTTCTCGAAGGGTTTTAAAATATCCCGATAATTCGGTTATTATTTTCTTTATCTCTTCGTGCGCCTGTTCAACGCTTTGAACTGTAATATTTATTGTAGATTGTAAGTTATCTGGCATTTTGCTTTAACAATTTTTCTTGTATCCACCTATCAAATTTTTTGAAACAACTATATAATATCAATTGTTTTAATTCTTTATTGTATAAATTTTCAAATTCTGTAAAGTTATTTGATACCGAATATACAAGATAATCTAAATCATATTTTTCATCTAACATAGCCATAAACATTCGTTCTGCACCTTCATCTTCTAACTCGAATTCGGCAAAATCCTGTCTAATCCTATCGATTTCAGAATAGGTCTGGTTAATTGTGCGAAAAAATCAAATAATCCTTTTGTTACTTCAGCTAAATCGATTTTAATAAATTCTTCATCTGTTAAATCTTTATCTAATACAAAAATTGTTTTTAATAATTTATTAAATTTTGGTTGTTCGCTTTTTTCGATAAAAAGTTTTACTAAATTCGAAGTAAAATCCGCAACATTCTTATCAACTTCTAATAATTCCAATTCTCGTAATGATATCAAAGCCTGTGGTGTTATTTTATTTAGTTCCACTTCTAAATTATCTAATAATTTATACGCCATAAATTATACTCCTATATCTGAATCAAAAATTTTATAAATTTCATTAGTATTAAATGTATATGAAATGTAATTTTTGTGTGGAAAACCTGAATATCCACTGGAGTAATCATAATTATTACTAATTTTTAATCCAGTGATTTCAATATTAATTTTTCTATTAGTAGAATTCAATGTCGCAGATGGATTTATCATTGCAACAGGTATTACTAATTCTTGGTCATTACTATCAACTTTTCCCATATAATAATAAATCTGAAAATATTTATTTCTGCAGAATTTTGAAATATCTAATGTATTAGCATCACTTTGTAATAGAGTGGCGGTAATCTGAACAATATGATTGGTTTTATTTAATTTAACAACATTTTTGGTTTCATCATTTATCTCTTCCATTTCAGCAGTATCTTTGAAATCAGAAACCTCGATATAGCCTAAATCATAGACATTACTATCAGGATAAGTCATTGTTTCTGGATTAATTTCTCGTACGAATAACTCTCCGCCACCTTTATTTACAACTGCATTTTTGTTTCGTGTAATATTTAATGCCATAATTCACCCCTTATGGAATTGTGGTTTCTACAATTGTATAATATTCTCCAACATTGACACTAACAGAAGTAGCAGTTCCACCATATACCGTTGCCAAGCTAATACCAGTTAAAGCATTTTCATTTTTCAAGGCAATAATTTCAATAGGAACTCTTCTTGTATTCGAATTTACTTCAACAGCTGGTTTTATCTGTGCTACTGCTATTAATAATTCCTGTACCTTCCCCCCAATATTAGGATGCATTTTATAATAAACCTCATAAAATTGGTCAGGAACTTCTTTCGGAATGGCTAATACATTAGCATCGGTTTGCATTAGCACTCCAGTTAACTTTATACTTCTGCTGTCATAACTTATTTTGAAAGCTTCACCTGTTTCATCGATAATTGGAGTGGTTTCGGTAACATCTTGCCAGGTGGTTTCCTGAATATATCCTAAATCAACCACACTGCCATAAGGTGCACCTCCCGATGGTGAGCAGGTTCTTACTTTAATTATTCCACCACCGAATTTTACTACCGCCTGTCTATTTTTTGAAGTATTTAAAGCCATAATTCACCTCCATTAATTTAAATAATTAATTTGTAGAGTATAAAAAATATTAGCTATTGAACTATTATTATCAACATAAGGTGCTATCAATTTAATCTCAAATCCAATAATATTATCTACATTAAAATCAGAACTATCGATAAATCTATCAAAATCCTCGATAAAATCTTCTACTGCATTAGTAATTTCATATTCCGAAATCATATAATTATCAGTAGCTACTTTAAACCATACAATCATCCCAAGATTCCATGTATATTCTCTTGCATCACCAGTATATTTTACCGTTGTATCAAGTGAAAATAATTCAATAATCGGCATATTAGAAAAATCAATATCATTTGGATGTAATACCTTTAATGTCACATCTTTAATATCAGTATTATATCCATTCTCAATCTTTATTCTTTTTAACGAATCAATTAATTGTTGTAAAATCTCTTTTCTCATATCTTAGTCGTTTTTAACATTTCGTTTAATTTGATATTAACAATCTCATTGATTGTTTTATATAAATTATCAATCGAATTATCAATTGCTGGTTTTAAAAATGGTCTTGGTCTAATTGTTACCGATTGTGTAATTGTTGTCCCCGCAGGTCGATTAATATACATATTTAGCCATTTTTTATCATTTGTAGCTTTATACATTCTGTAAAAGAAATTACGCATTTTAGGAGTTACATTCAATACTCTTTGAAAACTTGCTCCGTATTCATGCAAAGATGCATAGCTATTAAACCATGTCCTTGTATAGGAAATCATATCATTAGTTATTTTAACATCATCTTTATATTTAGAAGTCTCTCTAAACATATTTTGTATTCTACCACTTCTGATATACAATTTAGAAGTATTTAATGGAGTATTTAATCTTTCGGTTATAGAATCAGCTCTGGCATATTGTCCTAAAAATTCGATATACATCGGTAATACATTGGTATAATATTCCTTAATAGTATCTACAATTAATTCTTTTAAATCTTTCATATATTAACAATGTAATATTTATCAATTTTTTTAAGAACTTCTCGTTCAGCTTCTAAATCAAAAATTTCATTGGTATCAGCACGAGATTTTTGACGATAACCTAATTTACCATCAGCATATTTTGAATTTTGGAAATATAATGAAGCTAATTCTAAAACCGCAGTTTTTATCTCTGGTGGTATTGTTTTATAACCAGCACGATAATATACTCTATAATTAGCATCACCTTTATAAAAAATATCTTTGCGATTTAATAAACAAGTGTTATAATTTACAACGGATATATCATTAACATCTACTGCAACCCAGCTATTGCTATCATAATATTCAATGAAAATACTATCTTCTATAACTGGAAAATTCCTTAATGGTAATAAATTTGTTCCTGTGCCATCATAAAATTCGATATATTCAGTCACTTCAATATTGTTATTAGTATAAGTTTTTACACGATTAATCGCACTCTCAAGAAAACCTTGCAAAGCAGTATCAAGTGAATTATTTTTTATGTTTAGGTAATTTTTTAATTCTGCTAATGTAACCATTTTATTTCCTTTTTATAATAATCATCAAATAAGAAGGAACGAAGGATTCGGAATTTACCTTCGTTCCCCCTCAATTCAACATAATCTACTATAACAATCATACCTTTTCGATAACCATTAAAATCTTCAAGTATTTCAACTAAATATTTCATTATGGTGTCGGAACTGTTAATGCAACATAAGTCTGAGTAAATCCAGGATCAAATGCAAAGAATTCACTTGCAATTAAAGCCTGCGCTCCCTGTGTCAATAGATTAATACTACCAACCGTTCCTTCGGAAGCCCATTTGAATACTACATCTTGTTCTACTGCGAAGAATGAATTTTTGAAATTACCTAATATCATAATAGGAGTTCCTGCACTTGAAGCATAAACAGGGGCAAATTCTACAAGATTTACAGGATAGCCAAGTAATTGTGGTTTAGTACCATCATTAGCTACATAAAGCAATGGTTGTCCCGTACTATCTTTTAATTTTCTTAGCTCAGCAAATGTGCTTCTATGCATCACCCATTCAGCTCCAGCAAGTAATGCTTGGTCGATTCCATAAACCGCATTAATCAATGAATCATAACCAGAAAATGCTTCGCTATCACCAAAAGTATTGCCCGAATAGAATAATCCAGTAAATGTGGTATTACCATTTTGGAAGCATAATTGATCCTCGCGCCTTGCAAAAGCTCTTGCAACTTTTTGAATTATCCAATCAACTAATTCATTGGTAATTTCATATTTCAATAACTTATTAGAAATAATTACCGCTTTTACTAATTCAGCAACATCAAGCTGGATTCTACTCAATGTATAAGTGGTATCACTAACAGCTCCTAATTCACTTCTTACCGTAGCCATATCATTTACATCATCAGCAGAATAGATAATATCAGTTTTGCCAGATTCACTTAATGGAAATTGCGTAAATAATTTTCTTGCCTGTCCATAAGTATAGACATATTCAAAAATCTTCTTTACAGTTATTCTCGGAACGAGATATCCACCTTGTGAATCCGATGAAACTTGCTGTGCCTTAATGATATTATTTTTCAAATCATTCAAAAATTGCCTTGTCTCGGTATAAAACAATTCCTTTTCATCATTATTACCGAAAACAGGTTTTTGAACTTCTGTAAATGGCCTCAATGTAGACTCGATTGTCTTAGAAATCATTTCAGGGATATTTCCCATTACCTGTTCAAGAGTTAAATTTTCCATTTCTTCCTCCATAATTTTTAGTTTAACAATTATTTGGCATTCTTTCCCATTATTCGCCTAATTGCTCCATCAATCGCCTCCTGAATTTGTTTTTGCAAATTCATTGGATTGACTACAATCTCTGGCTGGGATTTAAATGCCTTATTAGTTTCACTTTCAATGAACAATTCAATTAATTTCAATCTTTCATCAAGCTCTCTTAGAGCTTCTAACATAACTTTTTTATTTTCAATAAATTCATTGACAAATTTACTAATTTCTTTATACTTTTCAATATCAGTTTTTAACTCAGCTAATTCTTTTAATTCATTTTCAATCTCCTTGATTTTCTTGTCAATAAACAAACTTTGCTCGATTGCAAATATCTGGTCTTTCATAATATAACTTTTAACAATGGATTTAGCAATATCAACTGCTTCTGGTTGAGCTGGTATACCAACTGAGCTATATTCAATTAATTCCCATTCATTGAATTTAAATCCACCTTCTGGCAATCGTTCTATTTTATCTTTTTTAGGCCTAAATCCAATTGACCAAGCATTTAACACACCTTCTTTATGAAGTGTATAAATATCATTTGCAAAATCGGTTTTAGAAAATTGTGTTTTTGATATTACAAAACCATCATCAGGTTTACGCCATAAAGATTTACCAACTGGTTTATAAGGATCGTGGTTAAAAAAGACAACTGGATTTTTGGAGTAATTTTTATCATCCATTCCTTTGGCAATAACAATATCACCATATCTATCAGGAGTTTCAGTGGTTATATAATGAATAATTGTTCTTTCATTATCATCAAATTCTTTATTAAAAATCAAATCACTTTGCCAGCTTTTTATTTCAATATTCTCAATGATATTATCGGTTTTCATAATTCCTCCGAGTTATAATTCTTAATTTTTGATTTTTCAATTATCACATTATTATATCGAATGATAAAATTTTCATCGATATCGGTATATTCTATTTCTCCTAAATCTACCAATATATATTTATCATCAATTTCTTCTATTATTCTACATTTAGAACATTCATAGATTTTAATTATTAAGTCATAGATATAATTATTTCTCATTTCAAATATCTTATTCTTTTTCAAGTTGTAGCTTGTTTATAATAATATCAATAAGCTCGTTATCTGTAGTTGTCCAATTCGCAATTTCATCATTACTCAATACTATAGGTAATTGTTCTGTAATTGTAATTCCATTTTCATCGCAAAGCTGTGTTATAGCAATAACACCTTTATCAACAAGTTGAACATTTATTGCATTAACATACAAATAATGAGCATATTTCTGTTCTGGAAATACTCTAACAAGAACTGGTTTGATTTTAATTAATTGCATATTTTTTCTCCTATATTAAATATTGTTGAATTATTATTTTCTTTAACAATTGTAGGATTAATCCATAATACTTCTTTGAATCTATTATTATTACTCTTGTCTTTATTCCGATTAGAATATCCACCATTTGCTATCCAATTAATTTTAATCCAGCCATACTCAGCTAATTCTTCGTGTTCACCACTATATCCAGAAAGAATGATTTTGAAATTTTCTCTATTACCATTTTTAATACAATATTTTCTGACATCATGCGCAATGGTGTCATGGTCGATATGATATAATCCGTTTTTTCTTCCAGTTCTATCAGTGGAATATGGTGGGTCTAAATATATTCCTACTGTTCTCCAATGACCATCTTGCCAATTACCACCTAAAATTCTATTCCATTCTCCATTTACAATTCTAACTCTTCTTAATCTTTTTGACAATATTTCAAACCATTCTTTTATATTTTTATATTTTTTTGATGCGTGTATTCCAGTGCCGTTATTAACAATATGAGGTATCCCTCCTAATGTATGATAATTAATTTCTTTATTAATATGAATAGATCCTCCAATAAATGTTGATAAAACATAAATTGAATAACCAGCTATTTTAGCATCATAAGCTTCAGGATTATTAGCTAATAATTTTTTTAATTTTCCGCTGTTATCATAGATATATTTATTTTTTGCATACATATCGATATGACAAACAATATCATCAGCATATTTAGCTGTTTCATCTGGTGCATATTTTATAGCACGCCAGATATTAGCAATAAGAAAATCTTTATCATTTATAGTTTCAGCATAATTATCAGGAAGATTTAATCCATTTGGTCTTTTAAGTAATACTGCACAGCTACCACAAAATGGTTCTAAATAATGCTCAACATCACCTAATAATTCCCAGATTTTATCTGCGATTTGTCTTTTACCACCGAAATAAGGAAACGGTGCTTGTAGAAATTTTTTATATTCTCTTGCAATTGCAACTTCCATAATTAATCCTTAAAATGTTGATAATGCACTTCTTTTCCATCCAGCTGATGTTTTAACATAAATGTAATTACTATCCCAAGCTATATCTCCAACATTTCCATTAGTATCATCAGTACTACTTGGAGTATAACTTGTTCTTAATCTTAATTGATTATAACCAGTAGAACCATTAATATCTAATTTAGCTGTTGGTGTTGAAGTAGAAACACCGATATTTCCTGCAGTGAATATATGTTTTGTAATACTACTATTACCATAAGTAGCTGAATTAGAACCATTACCTATAGCATAAGCACCAATTACAATTTCATTAGTATCACCATCAGCAAGAGCACGAGTATCACAACCTAAGTAAACCGAGCTATTGCTGGTTTGGTTAACTCCACCACTTTGAGTATAACGACCACTATTTGTTCCAACTGCTGAATTATTGCCACCTGTTGTATTATTATTTAATGCATATGTTCCAACTGCTGAATTATTGAAACCTGTTGTATTGTTGTATAAAGCATTCACTCCAACTGCTGAATTATTGAAACCTGTTGTATTGTTGTATAAAGCATTCACTCCAACTGCCGAATTAGAATACCCTGTTGTATTGTTGTATAAAGCATTCACTCCAACTGCTGAATTATAATACCCAGTTGTATTGAAGATTAATGCATTATATCCAATCACTGTATTTGAATTGCCTGTTGCATTATATCTACCAACATCTGTTCCGATAAAAGTATTTAAATCACTACTACTTCTTATTTCTATAATATTGCTATTAGCATC
>FWPU01000311.1_pt1 | contig 17571 bp, 17 predicted proteins | sample 2228361 | NCBI WGS metagenome assembly FWPU01 (sample SAMEA103939777, study PRJEB20133) | metagenome
TTCCTTTGTCAACTCGGTAAGTGTCTCAAAAGCATTCGTCCATTGTTCGACTTTGTCGCTTTGTGAAGGATCAATCCGAGCAAGGTCATTGAGCCCATCGCCGACCATCCCCAGCAGTTCCATCACGCTGGGTGCTTCAGGTGTGCCATCGTCCAATATCGCTAGAGCGTTTTGGACGATGGTTGCAATGGTCTCTGCATTTGCCAAACGCGTGCGCTCGGAACGCAAGGCATCCTCCTCATCGCTTCGTAATTTAGAAGATCAATTCGCCGTTCGGCTTCGCTTTCTATACGATGTAGTTCGTTCAATGAACGTCTGACCGCCTCCAATGCTCGATAGGCTCTCACATAGTCTTCTTTCAATTCGCCAACCCCAGCATAACGATCGAGTAAATCAACATGTTCACGAACGCGCAGGAGAGAAAGGTGTTCAGATTGACCATGAAGGTCAACAAGAAATTCGCCGAGATCACGCAAAAGGCTCACATGAACCGTTCGACCATTGAATTTCCCTGCAAAGGCTGAGGTATTCCGGGTCGTCGAGTAAATCTTCGTTTTCCAGGATGGTACATACCTCCGAGCGAACTCCTTGTGGAATTTGAAAAATAGCCTCCACATGTGCTCGTTCTGCACCACTACGAATCATGGTCGTATCTGCTCGACCCCCAACAAGCATTTCGATCGCATCCATGATGATGGATTTCCCTGCACCGGTCTCCCCAGTGAATGTGATCAAGCCTGGTTTGAGTTTCAACTCTAGATGATCTATGATCGCAAAGTTGTCTATGCGCAATTCACATAACATTTCACTTGCCCTTTATATTTGTATACCTCCTAACCGATAATAAACTGCAGAACCTACCATCAGAGCATAGATGCCATGCCAAATCAGAGGTAGCAATCCACCCATTCCACTAAACCCACCCTCCGATAGTACTAGGATTATCCCAACCAATTGAAGCAGTGCTTGAGGTAACCCCCCAAGTATAGCTGCAATAGCACTAAGATAAAATAGCCTTCGAGAACGACGCTTTCGCACTGCAAATCGAACTACTTCTGCGATCACACCACCTGCAATAGGGGCTACGAAGATCGTAAAAAAGCCAACGAAGGGCACCAACAAACTACCTAGAAAGGATAAAAGGACAGAAAGCATGAGTGCCAATGGATAATCATACCATTGTGCTGTATCAAATGCCTTCTGTTGCCCTCGCACACACTGCGGACAACGATAACCCGTCGGAGTACGTACAGCACACTTGCTACAAATTGGGCGTTCACATTGGTTGCAACGTAGTGATGTCTCAACCTGAGGATGGTTGACGCAATAGAGTGTCGGAGGTTGTTCAATCATCGGGTCAATCCTGTTATCGGGTTTTGATTCATGTGCGGTGTGAGGTTGCGATAAAAATACCCAGGGTCTTGAAAACGAACGAACTTAACCACATGATGACTCGCATGGACATCAACGCGATCGCCATCCTCGAAATCCACCGGCAATTGCCCATCTACACTTAGGACGGCTTGATGTTTGGTGTGTACAGTGATGGATACTTGTGAGCCTTCGGATAATACGATAGCGCGATCAACAGAGAGGTGCGGTGCAACCGGCACCAAGAGAATATTGCGCGATTCGGGCGGAAGAATTGGACCTCCAACGGCTAGGGCATATGCAGTTGAACCTGTTGGAGTCGCAACGATCAGACCATCCGCAATATACGAAGTTAAAAACCTCCCATCTACACGAGCATCCAACTTGATCGGACGTACGATCCGACCCCGACAGACTACAACATCGTTCAATGCCTCCCAGGCTCCCAACATCTTGTTCTCACGCCACTGTTCTGCCCATAACATCATCCGATGTTCCAACCAATATTCCCCGCGCAACATCTGTGGCAAGAATTCCCGCCATTGTTGACCTCGAATCTCGGTGAGAAACCCAAAATGACCGACATTCACGCCCAGAACAGGGACGCCCACTGGCGCACATAACCGACCAGCACGTAACATTGTGCCATCACCACCCAAAGCAATCAACAGGTCAAACTCGCCAGACCTGAGTCGTTGGTGGAATATTTCATCGTTCAGCATTCGATGATCGCAGTGCACTCCATAGGAACGTAAAAACATTTGGATTTGACTGCCTTCATGAAATGCTTCCTCGATGTCTGGGTGTGAAGCAATTGCTATCTGATGAAATTTCAGTTGGTCTGCCATAATCTAATTATATTGTGAAAATCCTTTCCCCAAACTATCGGTTCCGAGTTAGTTTGATTATGCCAATCTTTCATCACACACTTCGCGAAAGCCGCAATAAAGGCAACGTGAACGAGACGTATGCGAACGTCTTGGTGCTGTCCCTTTCATCTTTTTATCGCGCATAGCCATTATTGTGGAGATAACTTGCTTTTCCATCTTCGAACTATATCGAATCGCATAGGTACGATTTGGGTAATGTAGGATTCCATAGGGAGGACGATGACCATAGCACTGTTGGACCAAGAAACAATAGGCTGCCAATTGCCAGATGTGTCCCGCGATGGGCGTTTCTTCGACTTTCTTGCTTTTGACCTCGATAGGGATCAGGGCATCGCCATGCCGAATAAGATAGTCAGGCTTGCCGGTTAGGTTATATTTGGAATCAAAGAGAGGGTGAACTATTGGTTGCCATTGGTTTGAATCAACATAAATCAATCGTCCTGTAGGCAATCCACTTGCCCTTCTCAATCGTGTAGACCACCATAACATTACCAAGGCTAATAACAACAATATACCAGAAAGGATTAACATGCAAGAACGATCTATAACAACAAGTTACTTAGTAAATATATTCCGAACATTAGACAGGAAATCATCATAAGTAAAACTGCGAGGTGTTGCAGGCGCTCACTCCAAAGGACTCTTTGCGCATGTTTATGATGATGAACTACTCCATTCTTCATCTCTGCTTGGTTGGTTGGCAGAATACCCTGGCTCTGATACCACCAAGCACGTTGGCAATAATCATATGTGACTAACTCTGAGACGCGAATGACCTTATCCAAATCTTACTAGCCTAAGACAAACTTAGGAATTGGAAGGCGATTCTCAACACTCAGCCAAGCGATTTTCTAAATCGCGAAGGCTAATTTCCAACTGTTCTTGTCGCCAACTCAACGTCAAATCGCCACGTGTGCGTTCTATCAGGCTACGGACGACATCGGTTTGCCTACGTAAACCCCCTGTAATGGCTTCAGGATAATCCATGGTGATTAAAACAGCATAAATTTCATCCATGTGTTTCAACATCCGTTCGGCTTCCATGGAATATCCATGGCGTAGGATATCCAAGCAGCGTCGTCGCAATTCACCTACTGCCTCCGCTAAACCGTTTAAATAGGCTGCATACTCAACACTGAGATCCTCTGGAGTGGGCAAAATGTCATTGGTAACAAGAGCATACACAATGTTTGCCTCCGCGAACTCTTTGAACGCATCTTGAATATAACCTGCATAATATAAATCGAGAAATTGAGCCAATTCTGTTTGCAAAGAATGAACAATTTGACGCGCATTATCGAGATGTTCACGTGCTCTTTCAAGATCGTCACAATGAATAGCACGAATAGCATGAGCACAATGACGAGTTAACGTACGCGCTTGGGCAAGAGCACGTTCTCGAGCAGAGGTCCTTGCTTCAAAAGAACGATGGATGCATTCGGCGATGTCTTCAAGTTTTTTCATAACATTACACTCTCTAGGACGAATTTTGTGGAGGTTGGGGTGGCTGAAAGAGGAAATCGGCAAGCGATTTCTCTCCAGGTACTTTAATTTCACCAAAATTACTTTCATACTTGGACAAGTTATCACTCAAAGCGCGTAATAACAACTTCGCACCTAATGGCGACATAATCACACGCGTACGCACACGAGGCGTCCCACCGCCAGGGAGCATTAGAGCAAAATCGAAGGTTAATTCAGAAGGAGTATGGGCAATGCGAACTAGATTTACATAATTCACCTCCACATCTTCGGGGACTACAAGGGGTGGAAAAGGCATTGGTTGCGACGTTTTTTCGGACATAAATTCGCTCCTTATTGATTCAACAAGTCCATTTAAAGTAAATGGTTGAATGAAACACAAAATACTCCCCCAAAATAGAAAAATATAAGACTTAAACTCAAGTGTTGATTGTAGTTGACTCGATAACCCAACCAATCAATAAGATGATCATCCTATTTAAAATGGAATGTCCTCCGATTCTGACTCAGAATAAGGACCTGCACCTTCTTCAATACCCAGTTCTTCTTCACCGCGCGGTGACAGGAACTTTACTGTATTGGCAATCACCTCGAATGAAGCACCCGTCGTTCCATCATGTCTTTTGAATACACGCGGACCGCCCGTGTTCAGGTCGGGCGATAAACGCCCTTCCACAAGCACCATCCTCCCTTTTTTCAAATATTGATTGCACGTTTCTGCCAATTTTCCCCAGGTCGTCACGCGAAACCAAATGGTTTCCTTAACCTGTTGTCCGCTTGAATCGGTATACCGTCTATTGGTGGCAACGTTGAAACTGGTCACCGGTTGACCGGACGGAGTGTACCTCATTTCCGGATCCCGTCCTAGATTTCCAATAAGGATGATCTTGTGAAAACTCATGAAAAACCTCCATTTTCAAACGAAAAGCACGCGAAAACCATTGGATAAACCCAATGCTTAGACCCAATATACTGTAAAACAATTGTAAACGATTATCCCTTCCTTCGCAATCTCATAATTGAGCCTATACTTTATTACCTCTTTCATTGGGTTTATCCGTGGAAAAATTAACGATACTATTCATTCCAAAATTGAAGGCAATAATGATGAAATGTATTGCTTACCCACGCTTTGCCCATTCCAAAGGGTGATAATCGTTGATTATCCTGACACCAGATTTTTTCATCTTTCAATAGATATGTTCCATCCAAATAACGGGCAATATCCCAAGCAAGCGGATACATCCTTTTGCCCTTTTTTATATTCTTTACGATGATCGTTAAATATGCACCTCGGCGTAGATAAGGTTTCAACCCCTTGAAAATCTGCCCAAGTTTCTCAATGAACGTTTTGTAGTCTGCGATATTACCTAAATCCTCATCAGCGTCCGAATAATATACATCTAACCCAGCGTCCGATCGTCGTTTTCTTTGCGTATACGATCCTTGTGCGTGAAGCATATTCCAATATGGAGGGGAAGTGATGACATAATCAATGGGTGGAATCTTATACTGTTCAACATATTCAGGCATCTTAGCTGCATCTCCCACTATCACCTCTGCCACTAAATGCCCTACAGATGTACCTAATTTTGCTCGTTCCTGCTTAACAATCTGACTGGCTATTGAAGCATATTTGGGGTTGAGTTCGATACCATAACTATGCCGATGGGCACACAGTGCTGCCATTAGAGTGCTCCCTGTCCCAACCATTGGATCAAGCACAACTTGTCCACGCTTGGTGAAAAACTCAATAAATTCCTGAACCAATGTCTCCGGAAATTTTGCGGGATGGAGCAAGACCTCCTTACGACGTCGAGGTGGATTATGAACAAACCACGATTTCTGAAATTTAATCCATTCCTTCGGACTTAAATCATTTAAATTATTTCGAAACCTCTTCTCTCCACCACACCGTTCTGTTGGTTTCATTGTCCCTCTCTCCCATCACACTCCTCACGCCCCTATAGAAGTGGGGAATTTTTGCCTACTCGATCTCCCAGACGGTCAGACTTGAGAAATTCACCGTAACCGCCGCTTGATCGGATGAACGAACGAAAACACCTAAGTTCCCACTCTGTAGAGTGGAATCACTAACCACAAATAATGGATAATCATCAATAAAAAAACGCATCTCTTTACCTGAGACCCAAATAGATATATGCACGGTGTTTGGCGCACCCGGCAAAACGACTCCGCTAGGTATCCATGGTTGCAAAACCGAAGGTTTATCCTTGAGTACGCGTTCCATTTTGACATTGCCATCACATGAAATCACAAAGCGATAGTAATCTGCCATAGAGGAAACACGAAACAATACACCATATTCATCACCATTCTTACAAAGCATCGGGCTTGCCGTGATCTCTAGATAAAAATCGGTGAGTTCGGGTTGTTTGCGAATACTGTATAAATAAGTCATCGGTTGAGCGACATGAATGGTCAATTCGTTTTTACCGATCGCGATGCTTCCACCTGAAAACTGACCAAGAAGCCAATCCTCACCTGTCGAGAAATCATCCTCCAACAACATCTTTCCCAAATTGAGGGAAATCTCAACATCTGGGCTGGGTAATGCAGTAGGGAATGGGGTAGGGGTAGAAGTTGGGGGAAACCAAACAGTTGTGGCTGTTGCAGTGCTAGTAAAGGTTGGTGTGAGAGAAGGCTTGGGAGGCAAAGGTGAGGTCTGTCTCGGAATGCAAGATGCAACCATCAGAGCGCCCCAAAGAAATAATACCAAGAGGTTGAAAGATAAAATAAAGAAGTTTCCTCTATTTAAATTAAACAACCTCGTTTTACAATCTATACCGTTCAATGACATTCGGAATCAGATATTCGTTGAACGTCCGTTCCAAATCATAGGTTGGTTCCCAACCCCAATCCCTTCGTGCCAACCTATCTTCTAAATCTGCCGGCCAACTATCTACGATGCGTTGTCTCTTTAAGTCTGGTTGGAAGGTAATCTGCGCGTTCGGAAACGCTTTAATCACTAAATCACGAATCTCGCTCGCCGAGATGCTAAAACTCGTCACGTTATACACGGTTCGTGTTAGAGATTCCTTAGGTGCCTTTGCTAACCATAGTAACGCTTTGATGGCATCGGGCATCGCCATGAAAGATATTGTGGTATCTTCACGAACGAAACATGCGTAAGGTTCTCCCTTTGCAGCAGCATGAATCATCTCTGGAGCATAATCACTTGTGCCGCCACTGGGTAAGGTGATTGCACTGATTAAACCGGGGAATCGCACACAACGAAAATCAAGCATGACCGGTCGCTCGGCGGCCAATTGACGATAATGTTGACTGAAATAAGTCCCCAACATTTCTCCATAGAGTTTGTTACAACCATACATGGTGATCGGTGTGTTCCATTCCCACTCCCTCACTCGTGGAAAGCGTGCCTTTGTCTCCAGATCGGGGATGCCGTAAACGGCAATAGAACTCGGGAAAATGAACAACACCGGTTCACCGCGCCATTCCGATTGCTCGGCAGCCAATTGTAGCAACGCCATGGTCCCCTCGACATTGACCTTGTGAGCAGCGAAGGGGGTAAACTCACCACGGGTTGATAGCAGAGCAGCCAAGTGATAAATTGTCACAATTTCATACTCGCTCACCAGGCGTGACATCATGGCTTCATCTAAGATATCTCCTTGAATGTGAATCGAGCGCCCTCTGATGGTTTCGGGTGCAGGTTTGACATCGAGGGTAACCAAATCACTGACACCTTGTTCACTCAGTGAGATCACCAACGCTTGCCCAACCTCTCCCGATGCTCCGGTGATGAGTGTAATCTTCTTGCGCATGATGTCCTCCAAGGTTAATGGGATTTATGTTGACTAACTCAGAGAATCTCGATGATTTGCCCACGTTCAGGTCCTACGGAGATGTGTCGAATCTGCACACCACACAACTCCTCAATACGTAATACATAGGCACGTGCCTCTTCGGGTAAATCTTCCCACGATCGGGCAGAACGGATATCCCGATCCCAACCCTCAAGTTCCTCATAAATGGGTTCAAATTCACCTAGATACTCTAAACCAAGGGGTAGATCTTTGTAAATTCGATCGCGCCAACGGTAAGCATTGCAAATGTATAGAGGATGAATTCCAGTCAGAATGTCCAATTTCGTCAAAGCCAGTTCGGTCAAGCCATTGATACGGGTGGAATAGCGTAGTAGAACCGCATCCACCCAACCAACACGCCGGGGACGCCCAGTTGTTGTTCCAAATTCATCCCAAGGGTGTTCACCCGTTCCCCGCAACCGTGTGGCTACCTCACCCTGTTGCTCAGTTGGAAAAGGACCCGCTCCGACACGGGTTTGGAATGCTTTCGTTACGCCAATCACCCTCTCCACGCAACCAATACCTAACCCTAAACCGAGCAACGCACCTGCAGCAGTGGTTGATGAACTGGTGACATAAGGATATGTTCCGTGGTCCGTATCTAAAAGCGTCCCTTGAGCACCCTCAGCCAATACGCGGCGCCCTCGTCTGATCGCCTCATATAAGAGTTGAGAGACATCTCCAATGTATTCAGAAAGTTGTGCAGCATAGAAGCCGTATTCTTTAGCAATGTTCTCTGCATCGAGCGGTTGGGTGTGATACAAATTGACCAATTGTTCATTGATCTCATTCACATGACGTACAACCGCCTCACAAAACTCCTCTACATCAAGCATTGCCGCCATGCGTAAGCCTTGTCGAGATACTTTGCTAGCATACACCGGACCGATTCCTCGCAGAGTAGTCCCTATCTGACCTTTACCACGCGCCTGTTCTTGAGCAGCATCCAACGCCCGATGAGCCGGTGTAATCACGTGCGCCGCATGGGATATTCGCAATCTCGATGGATTGATTTCAATGCCCGCCTCCCTCAAAGACTGCATCTCTTTCAGCAAGACTTGCGGGTTGATCACCACCCCATTGCCGATCACTCCAACGGTATGTGGATGGATAATACCAGACGGGATCAAATGCAGTCGAAAGGTCTTATCACCCACCGTAACTGTATGTCCGGCATTATCTCCTCCGTTGTATCGAGCAACGTAATCCGCCTGGGCAGAGAGCAAATCTACCACACGACCTTTTCCTTCATCCCCCCACTGCGTTCCTATAACCACATCCAAAGGCATTCGATACTCCTAGATCAAAAAATCGAATTTTTTATGTAATATAATCATGATTTGTAGCCCTGCTCATTCTAGCATAAACGTTGAAAAACATACAATGGAAACTCATCTCTAAATAATGACATCTCATTCAAATACAAGAAAAGATTACACTTTTATCGAAGATTTACCTGCAATAGAAGAGGTTTATCTAGGACCTATCGCACTGTTTGGTTCAGGTGAAACGACGCCCTCCGGAAGAAAGATTTTCGAGGCTCTATTTCGGATTGTACAAGATGAGCGCGTCGCTGCTTTCCATCGGCAAAGCACAAAACCCTCAACGAAACCGTTGAATATTGCTCTGCTAGAAACACCGGCTGGCTTTGAACTGAATTCATTCCATGTTGTAAAAAGAATTAGCGATTTCATCTGCCATCATTTACAAAATTACAATCCCCAGCCCGAGATTATCCCAGCAAGAAAGCGCGGCACGCCATTTAGCCCAGACGAGCCCCGAATTCTAGAACCCATATTAACAGCCGACGTGGTCTTCATGGGTCCTGGCAGTCCCACTTACGCAGTGCGACAATTACGCGAGAGCATAGCGTGGTACTATCTGATCGCCCGTCATCGTATCGGCGCTGCCCTGGCACTATCCAGCGCGGCAACGATAGCCATCGGTGCCTATGCACTACCCGTTTATGAGATTTACAAAGTCGGCGAAGAACTCCATTGGAAAGAGGGTCTAGATTTATTTGGTGCTTTCGGTCTTCACCTAGTATTTATCCCCCACTGGAACAATCAAGATGGTGGCGAAGAATTAGATACCAGTCGTTGCTTTATGGGGCAATCGCGATTTCAAACCCTACTTGAAATGTTACCCATGGAGATCACCGTCATAGGAATTGATGAAAAGACTGGTTTGATCGTTGATTTCAAATCACGCCAATGCATGGTTGTGGGTAAAGGTCATGTTACTATCCTAAAAACCAATGAGCAGATCGAATTCAAACAGAGACAAACTTTTCCCCTCAATTGGTTGGGGAATTTTCGAATCCCACCCATCGAATTTGGCTTGCCGCCCGATATATTACGGCGAGTACTTGAAACCAACCAGCAAACGCAAACGAACGAGTCGCAAACAACATCCATTCCGCAGGAAGTACTGCAGATGGTCGAACAACGCGAACAGGCTCGAAAACACAAAGATTGGCAGAGTGCTGACCAACTCCGCCAGAAAATTGCCGAAATGGGCTGGCGTGTATCAGACACCCCTAACGGTCCCAAATTAGACCCCGTTCATGATTAGCGAACCTCATAGAATTAATTAGGAGGAATTTTCACCGATTTATTCTTATTTTTCATTCATTTCACTTGGAGGTGCAAAGATGGCAGAGAAACCAACGATTGGATACATTGGTTTAGGGCTTATGGGGAAATCCATGGCACGTAACATCCTCAAGGCAGGCTTTCCTCTAATAGTTCACAACCGCAGTCGCGCTCCGGTGGATGAACTAGTTGCCGAAGGAGCCAAACCTGCATTTTCACCAGCTGAAGTCGCGAGACAAGTGGATATTGTATTTACTAATTTACCTGATTCCCCAGATGTTGAAACCGTTGCACTCGGGGAACAAGGAATCATCGAAGGAGCCCATGATGGTTTGATTTATGTAGATAACTCCACCATCAAACCAACCACGGCTCGCCAGATTGCGGAACGCTTGAAGGAGTCGGGGGTGCTATGTCTAGATGCTCCGGTGAGCGGTGGGGATGTTGGGGCGCGACAAGGTACTTTGGTCTTTATGGTTGGCGGTCCTATCGAAGCCCTTGAACGTGTAACACCTGTTCTCCAAGCCATGGGGAAGACCATTACCCATGTAGGGGATACAGGGGCTGGTCAAATAGCCAAAGCCGCTAACCAAATCATGGTAGCAGCCCAGATGGTTGCTATGGGTGAATTGTTGATCTTCGCGAAAAAGGCTGGTGCAGACCCAAGAAAAGTGATTGAAGCAATCCGCGGTGGCGCAGCACAATGTTGGACGCTTGATGTCAAGCCACAGCGTCTCTTCGAAGGTAATCGTTCCCCAGGGTTCAAAGCAAAGTTGCAATCAAAGGATTTAAACATCGTCCTCGAAACAGCACGGCAATTCGGCATTCCCTTGCCTTCAACAGCAATCCATGCTCAACTCTATCAAGCGATGATAGAAATGGGCAAGGGAGAATTCGATAACTCAGCAGTGATCGAAGTTATAGAGACCTTAGCAGGGACCAGTTTATAAGGAGTTGATCTTTAAAATGGTCATTAACGCTCTTTCCGTTTGGTAAAAATACAAAAATTTAACACTTTAATAACCGTTTAATCTTCTCAATCACCTTGACTTAGCATGATAAATAGGCTATAATAAAAATGTTATTGATTTGGGTTGTGGGTACTGAGGGAAGTAAGAGGATCCACCTTAACATTCACATATACCAAGATACCCTTTCGTTGAGTGTGTTAATTCCCCCGGTTTGGGGTGAATATCTCAGGGCAATTGACCCCAACCAGAAATCTTACTTCCTTCGTAGGCGATTCAATTGCCCGGTAAACAGGAGGTGCATTATCGAAGAAGCAGCAAAACAAATCATCCACTTTACCACACCCACAAACTTCATAACTACTTACATTCCAAATGCATAAAAGGAGAAGAAAGAAATGAAGAAGATTACATTGCTCGGTGTTTTGTTCGTTTTTGTGCTTGCCAGCATGCTTATGGCAGCGGCGCCAGGATATAACAAACTAGCAGTACTCACCATCGTTAACAAGAGCGAGTCAGCCGTAAAATTAAGCCTGACCGCCTGCGATGATCGTGCGGGCTCTGCCACTTATGGGAAGACCTTCTTCTATTACTTCGTTGTCGAACCCTGCGGTGTTCCAGGAACCTGCGAATCCGGCGTAAAGTCCTTCGAGGTTGAGCGATTGGTCTACAATCGCAAGACCTGGACTTGCCAGATTCCGCCTTTCGGTGGGCTCTATCGCAGCGGTACATTGGACATGACCGGCAATGTCCGCTTGGTCTTCACCTCCTGCTGGCACAAGGTAGCCCCCAATGCTGGTGAGCCAACCCAGGAGAAGGTGCACATCAAGGACACCCCTGGCTATCGCGTCGCTTGGCGCTATTGGAGATAATCTCGGCTGAGTAAGGGTGTCTGAGTGGCTAGAATTAAACCTCCAAATCTCTAACAACACCCAGATCGCCCTTCATTCACTCCGAGTGAGATAATCACGAAGCTCTGCCTAACATAGGCAGAGCTTCGATGTTTCATATAAATTTGTCCTGCTTTTGGCAAAAAACTATTGCGAAGACCTTTTAGCAAACCATGTTCCTCAACTGGCTGTCTCTTGATGCACGATGGTTTCCAACATAGCAGTGGTAATGGATTTCGGTCGTTCTATAGGTTGCCCTAATGCCCTCGCCCATACCGCATTTGCTGTAACACCCAATGAACGACTGACGCCGAAAATCACAGTATAGAAGTCCAATTCCTTTACACCATAGTGGTATTGCAAAACCCCACTGATGGCATCTACATTAGGCCATGGGTTTTTTGCCTTTCCCTGCTTTTTCAGAACTTCCGGGACAACCTGATAAACAAGTTCAACGAGTTGAAAGAGTTTATCTTTGGGCATATGTTTCCGAGCAAACTCTAACTGGGCTGTGAAGCGAGGGTCTGTCCTTCGCAGGACGGCATGCCCATACCCCGGAATGACTTTGCCTTGTTCAAGAGTATCCCAGGCGAATTGTTCAATCTGCTCTTTGGTTGGAACACCCCCGAACTCCTGATAAACCTTCATCAACCATCGTAGGCATTCCTGGACAGCCAGCCCATGCAACGGACCCGCAAGTCCATTGATCCCAGCCGAAAAGGCGTAATAGATATCCGAGAGTGAAGAAGCAACTAAGTGAGTGGCATGGGCACTCACATTGCCACTTTCATGATCTGAATGTAAAATGAAATAGAGCCGTATGAAGTTTTGATAGTCTTCATCTTCCACTCCCATCATGTGGGCAAAATTCCCACCCCAGTCCAAATCAGGATCGGGAGGAATAAATGTACCCCCTTTGTACTTCAACCGATAGATATACGCAGCCAAGGTAGGTAATTTGGCGGTTAGGTTGAGGCTATCTTCCAACATCGGCTGCCAGTATTCTTCTTTAGGCATTCCCTCCAAGTAACGAGCAGCAAATATCGAAGTGGGTTGCAGAGCCAAAATACCTATAGAGAATAACAACATCGGGTGGCTCTCTTTAGGCATGGCACGCAAAGTCTCAAATACGTAGGGGGGAATCTCACTTCGGGCTTTCCATTCCTCTTCGATAGCCAATGCTTGGTCCATTGTAGGCATTTCACCCACCAACAACAGGTAATATAGACCACCGACCCAAGGAATGGATGTTTCCGATTTGCGTGGAAGCGTTTTCAAAACCTCTGGGATCGTAAACCCTCGAAAACGAATGCCTTCGATGGGGTCTACATAGGAAATGTCAGTAACCAATGATTGGACGTCACGCATGCCACCATACACCTGAGCGACGGTAATTTCATCCACCGTGACATGACCATAATCCTTGATCAGCCTTTGAACTCTGCTTCGCCAAGCAGGTAGTTGCTCCCGAATTTTGTCTTCGATGAGACTCATCCCTTGCTCCTTCAAATCTTCATCAACATATGAAGTGTCTCGATGGACTGTTTGACGGCAGCAGCCGATTTATCCAAGGCAGCCCTTTCCACTTCGCTCAACTTGTATTCAATGATTTTCTCAACACCACGACGCCCCAATTGAACAGGTACCCCGAAGAATATTCCCTCTAGACCATATTCACCTTGCATATACACCGAGGCAGGCACGATCAGGTGCTTATCCTTTAAGATTGCCTCCACCATCTGTGTAACTGCAACGGAAGGAGCATAATAAGCACTCCCTGTCTTCAACAGGCTGACGATTTCACCTCCGCCTTTACGGGTGCGTTCAACGATCGCATTTAGCCGTTCACTTGGTAGGATCTCATCCAAAGGTATCCCCGCAACGTTCGAGTGATGCACAAGTGGGACCATCTCATCACCATGTCCCCCAAGTACATAACAATGGACATTCTCCACACTAACCCCGAGTTCCATCGCCACAAAGGTGCGCATACGGGCTGAATCCAAGATGCCTGCTTGACCAACAACTCGGTTTGGAGGGAGATTACCAACTTTCATCGCCAGGTATGCCATGGTATCCAATGGATTCGTCAACATAAGGATGATGGCATCAGGCGAATACTTCAAAGATTCCTCGGTGGCTTTCTTGACGATTTCGGCATTAGCAGTAAGCAAATCTTCACGGCTCATGCCCGGCTTACGTGGTAGCCCGGCTGTGATCACCACGATGTCAGAATCTTGCGTCTCTTGATAATCGTTGCTCCCAACCACTCTGACATCTTTACCGATGACCGGCATTGCTTGCTGCAAATCTAACGCCTTACCCTGAGGCATCCCCTCAACAACGTCCACAAGCACTAAGTCGGCGATTTCGCGCTCAGCAAGCCAGTGTGCGGTTGTAGAGCCGGTCCACCCCGCTCCGATGATGGATACTTTGTACTTCATTTTCAACCTCCATGTTCATCTAAAAATCGGCTCGCCTGTATGGCTGCCGCTGCTCCCATTCCTGCAGAGGTGATCACTTGGCGAAAATGAGGGTCTGCTACTTCACCGGCAGCAAAAACACCGGGGACGTTTGTTCTCATCAAATGGTCTACTTTCAGGTATCCACTTTCATCCATGTCCAATTGCCCTTTGAATAGATGCGAATTTGGTGCATGACCAATGAAAATGAACACACCTTCAATCGGTTGAACACGCTCCTCACCTGTTGCAGTATCTTTCAATCGAACTGCCTCGACCTTTCCGTTGCCTTCAATTTGACTGACAATCGTATTCCACTGGAAAGATATCTTCGGATTGCTGAAGGCGCGTTTCTGTAAAACCGCTCCAGCACGCAACTGATTACGACGATGGACAATAGTCACCGACTCGGCATAGCGGGTCAAAAAAATCGCCTCCTCTAAGGCACTGTCACCTCCGCCCACCACAATGACTTTCTTCCCTTTGAAGAACCAACCATCACAAGTAGCACAGTAAGATACACCCCTGCCTGTAAATTCTACTTCTCCTGGCACATTGAGATGGACCGGGCTGGCCCCGGTAGCAATAATCAGTGTATGGGCTTGATAAATTAACCCACCTTGCGTATTCACAGTGAATGGTCTTTCCGTTAAGTGGACTTCAGCAGCGGAATCGAATTCTACACGTGCACCAAAGCGTTCCGCTTGTTTTTGAAATAAATCGACCAATTCAGTACCCCCAATACCATTTGGAAACCCAGGGTAGTTTTCAACGGTATATGTCAGTGATACTTGTCCTCCCAATTCCATTCCACTCAATACAACTGGATTCAAATCCGCGCGTGCAGCGTACAACGCAGCAGATAATCCAGCAGGACCAGAGCCAAGGATTAAAACCTTAACCATTTCCTCTCTTTCACTCCGACCGTGTGAAGGTTTATGGCTCATATCAAAACCGAACATCCCTGCTCACTCCTTTTATGTTATTCCCACAAGTTAAACCATCATCACTGCACATCTCTTTCATGCAGTAAGACAACTCTATATTTAGATGCATAAATCCTCCATTATGTCACATCCATTCGAAAATAAGTACAAGTATGTTTACCGATTCGCTCTTTTCTTGTAAATTAGCCCACTGCGCAATCGTGGGAAAATAATAAACTAGATAGCACGAATACCATATAGAAAGAGAGCCAGGCTTTCCTTCACCTGGCTCTGGTCTTCAAGGCTTTCAAATGATTTTTGCCTACACGCTCGCATTCGAGTTACCTCATCTTCGACCGCGACCAGGTGCACGTTTTCCTTCCTTACGTGGGGCATTATTTGGAACGCGTGGAGAACGTTTACCAGGGAAACGGTCATACTGAGCTGCTTCTTCCGCAGTCCATCCTTCTAACACCGCAGTACGAGATAGTCGAATTTTGCCGGAGGGGTCAATATCTGTGACCATCACGGTGATTTCATCGCCTTCCCGTACAACATCTTCAACACGCTTGACTCGACTGCTATCTAATTGAGAGATGTGGACCATACCATCCGTATTGGGTAGGATTTCAACAAAAGCGCCAAACTCTGTTGTGCGTACAACCTTACCTGTATAGATGCGTCCAACTTCTGGCACTTCAACTAGGTTCAAAATCTTCTCCCGTGCCAATCTTTCGCCTTCCACATTTGTTGCCGCAATGTAAATCGTACCATCCTCTTGGATGTCAATGCGTGTATTTGTCTCTTCTTGAATATTGCGAATGATCTTTCCACCTGGACCAATCACTGCACCAATCTTGTCTACTGGAATGTGAACTTGAGTGATTCTCGGTGCATGTGGTTTGAGTTCCCGTCGCGGTTCAGCGATAATCTCTCTCATTTTATCCAAGACGAACAAACGTGCTTGGCGTGCTTGCTCAAGGGATTGTGCAAGGATTTCCCTTGTAATTCCCTTGATCTTGATGTCCATCTGCAAGGCAGTAATTCCTGCATGGGTGCCTGCCACTTTGAAATCCATATCCCCAAGGTGATCTTCCATTCCAAGGATATCGGTCAGTATAGCATACTTTCCATTTTCACCTATGACCAAACCCATCGCAATACCTGCTACAGGGGCTTTTATGGGGACACCTGTATCCATCAATGCCAGGGTTGAGGCGCAAACGGATGCCATTGAAGTAGATCCATTAGAAGATAACACCTCAGAGACTAATCGTAAGGTGTAGGGAAACTCCGATTCGGGTGGAATCACTGCTACTAAGGCACGTTCTGCGAGTGCTCCGTGCCCGATCTCGCGCCTAGATGCTCCACGCAAGGCTGCGGTCTCACCCGTTGAGAAGGGTGGGAAGTTGTAATGGTGTATGTATCGCTTATATTCAAAAGGCGTTAATGAATCTAATTCCTGTGCCTCGCGTGGAGTTCCAAGGGTTGCTAGGGTAAGCACTTGTGTCTCACCACGAGTAAATAGACCCGAACCATGGGCGCGCGGGCTTACACCTACTGCTCCCCAAATGGTTCGTATATCCGTCAAGCCTCGCCCATCTGGACGTTTACCCTGTGTTAGAATGCGTTCGCGAACCACAGTTTTTATGGCATATTCAAAAGCCTCTCTACAATTGTCTTCGGTCAGCCCTTCCTCTGGAGAGGTAAATTCAGCAATCACATCTTCACGCAATTCATTAATCGCCAGATCAAGGTCCGCCTTACTGTAGGGCTGGTCGAATACCGCTTCAATCCGAGATTTCGTTTGCTCAAGCACCTTTTGTTTGAACTCTTCGGGGATGGAGTACCGCGGATATTCTCGTTTGGGTTTACCCACTTCCGCAGCCATCCGTTCTTGCATCTCAATGAGCGGCTGAAGCGCTTGATGTCCATACTCAATAGCAGCAACCATCACCTCCTCAGAGACTTCATTTGCCCCACATTCAACCATCAAGATGGCATCTTTCGTCCCAGCCAAGCGTAAATCCAAGTCAGAGGTGGATTGCTGAGAAAAAGTGGGATTGATGACGAATTGCCCGTCAATTCGCCCAATGCGCACCGCGCCAATGGGTCCATTCCACGGGATATCGGAGAC
>FWPU01008435.1_pt1 | contig 17567 bp, 14 predicted proteins | sample 2228361 | NCBI WGS metagenome assembly FWPU01 (sample SAMEA103939777, study PRJEB20133) | metagenome
GAAAAAGCGCTGGGGCAAGGGCCAGGAGGACATCTACCCGGTGGCCCAGTGGGAAAAGCTGTGGGGAGACATGACCGCCTTGCCGGAGGTGGACTGCCAGTTCGTGGCCGTCCCCCGGGTCCGGGGCCAGCAGCTCAAGGAAGTGGCCCAACTGGACGGTTGGCTGCGGGACGGTTCAGCCGCATATGTGGAGTCCCTGTGCGACTGGTAAAAAGGGAGGCCGCCTGGTGAAGGCGGCCTCCCTTTTGGAGCAATTTGGATGGTGATGTTAGGCCCATCAGGCGGTGGCGGCTGCGGGCGCTTCCTCCAGGGACTTCATCAGCTCCAGCTCGATGGAGATGTCCACCTCATCGCCCACAAGTACCCCGCCGGCCTCCAACGGCGCATTCCAGGTCAACCCCCAATCCTTGCGGTTAATCTTGGTCTGGGCGCTGAAGCCCGCGCTGATGAAGGGGCCGAAGGGGCTCTTCACCTGGCCGTGGTAGGTGACATCCAGGACCACTTCCCGGGTCACGCCCCGGATGGTCAGGTCGCCGATCAGCTTGCCGTGGCTGTCATCCAGCACCTCCACCCGCTTGCTGCGGAAAATCAGGTGGGGATGGTTCTCCACATCCAGAAAATCAGGGGAGCGCAGATGGGCGTCCCGGTCGGGCTGACCGGTGTTGATGCTGGCGGCGTCGATCTCCACGTAGACGGTGGAGTTCTCCGGATGCTCCTCATCCACGTGGATGGTTCCCTCGAACTTCTCGAAACGACCCCGCACTCGGCTCACCATCAGGTGTCGCACGGAAAACTCGATCTGGGAATGGGCGTAGTCAATGGTCCAGCTCATGGTAGTTTGCTCCTGTTGACGTGATGGCTGGTTCACTTGTTGATGACACGGCCAACATACCGGTCGGTCGTCAACAGCCTGTCAACAGGAGCGGCAGCAGAATCGTCAACAAAACCATCAACACGCGCCCCGTCGTCAAAACACCGTCAAAGCACCCCGCCGGGGCCGTCGCCCGCCTGGTCTTCCCTGGTCAGCGCGTCCAGCCGATCCTGGAGGTGCCGGTAGCCGCCCAGCTCGATGAGGGTGCGGGCTTCCTCCAGGCGCAGGCGGCGTTCTTCCGGCGGCAGCAGGGGCGCCAGCCAGAGGCGAACTCGCGCGGCCAGGTGGTTGTGATGGAGGCGGTCCGCGTGGGCCAGGGCGGTAGAGAGGCGGTGGACCGCCAGGGTGTTCTGGCCTTTGGCCAGGGCCACCCGGCCCAGGTTGGCCGTGAGGCCGGCGATGCGCTCCGGGTGGGCAAGCCGTTCCGCCAGGGCCAGCCCCTGGGTGAAGTAGCCTTCGGCCACGCTCCATTCCCCCTGGGCCAGGGCAATCTCGCCAGCCGTGGAAAGGAGGTAGGGCATCAGGCTGAGGGCCCCTGTCTCCCGGGCCAGGGCCAGTCCCTGCTGCACGTAGTCCGCTGCGCCGGGATCGCCCAGCAGGTGAAGATGATAGGCCAGGTTGTTGTGGCTCAGGATGTGCCAGCGCTGGAGCTCTTCACTGTCCGATTCAGCGGTGAGTTGCCGGGTTTTTTGATAGTGGGCGATGGCCTGGGCCAGGTCACCCATCTGGGCAGCAATGTTGCCCAACTCAAACTGGATCTGGGCCAGGCGTACCTGCTGGACAGGCCTGGGGGCAGCCTGGATCAGGGCCTCGGCCCGGCGGAGATGCCGGGCCGCCTCCTGCAGTTCCAGCCCCTCCTGGGCCAGGGCAGCGCCCCAGACGAACTCCACCCAGTAGTCCACCTCCGGCTCCTCCTGGTGGGCCATCTGCCGGGCCAGGTCGATCAGCTCCCGGTAGCGCCCCTGCAGGAGCAGGGCTTCGGCCAGGGCGTACAGGCCGCGCACCAGGGCCGGCCGATCCTTCTGCCGCAGGGCCAGCTCCACCGCCTGACGGGCCGTTTCGCCAGCCTGGGCGGAGGTCCCAGCCTGGAGCTGGGCAATGCTGAGGGAGGCCAGAATGCCGGCTCGCTGGGAGGGCGGCGCGCCCGCCAGCGCCTGGCGATAGAACTGGATCGCCTCGGTCCAGGCAGCCAGGCGTACGGCCCGGTCGGCGGCCCGCAGGGCGAACTTGCCGGCCAGCTCCGGGAGCCCCCCTTCGGCGTAATGGTGGGCGATCAGCCCGGCCACCTCGTCCAGCCGATGGTGGTGAATGCTCTCCAGGGCGGCGGCCACCCGCCGATGCAAAAAGCCTTCTCGGCCTCCAATGACTTCCCGGTGGACCACTTCCCGGGTCAGGGTATGATCGAAGGCGAAGATCTGGGCGCCCACAGGGGAGATCAGGCGGGCCCGCTGCAGCTCGTCCAGCGCGTCCAGGGCGGCGCTGTCGGAGAGCGCGGCCGCCCGGGCCACCACTTCGAAATCGAACTCCCGCCCGATGATGGCTGCGGCATCCAGGACCCGCCGCGCGGCGTCGGACAGGGTTTCCAGCCGGGCCTGGAGTAGCTCATAGACCGTCTGGGGGACCACCGGCGCGCCGGGCAGGCGATTCAGGTTGACCGTGCCATCGGGCAGGAGGAGCTGATGCTCCCGAGCATAGCGGATCAGCTCGGCCAGGACGAAGGGATGCCCTTCCGAGCTCCGGTTGAGCCAGTTGCCCAAGGGGTAGCCATACTGGGGGCTGAGCTGTTGGGCCAGGGCGATCACTTCATCAGGCTGCAGGGGGCCCAGGGCGATCCGTTCCAGGCGTCCTTCCCGCAGCAGGGAATGGAACAAGAGGGCCAGTTGAGAACGTTGGGATACAGGGCGAGCGGTGGCCAGGAAGTACAGGGGGACGTGGGCGTGGCCTGCCTGCCGGATCACATAGCCCAGCAGCCCTAGGGTTGAGGCGTCGGCCCAGTGCAGGTCATCCAGAGCCAGCAGGAGCGGCTGCTGCCGGGCCACGGCGATCAGGAACTGGGAAACGCCTTCCCACAGGCGAGACTCGTCCGGCGACCGTTCCCCGGGGCCGGCTATCGGCTGCTCCACGGCCAGCTCCGGAATCAGGCGCGCCAGTTCTGCCAGCCAGAGGGACGGCATATGCAGGCGCCGGTAGAGCTCCGGCCAGCCGGGCCAGGCCAGCAGGCTGCGCAGGGCCTCGATCATCGGCTGGTAGGGCAGCCGGCTCTCCAGTTCTCGGGCGCTGCCCCGCATGGGCAGGCAGGCATGGTCTGCCTGCCCCACGGCAGCCAGGCTCGCCAGGAACGTGTCCACCAGGCGTGTCTTGCCGATGCCCGCCTCGCCCTCGATGAGGACGAGTTTGCGGCTGTGGTAGAGTCGGTGGAGCGCCTCCAGATGGGTGCGACGGCCCACGAAGGGAGGGTCCGTCGGCTCGTTCGGGGGTGGCGGGGGCGGGGGTGCGGCTACGGCCGCCGCCTCCCCAGCGGCCGTTTTTTGTCCTTGAGCAGGGGCAGCGCTGCGCCCGCTTTCTTCCGGGAGCGCCTGGTCGGTGATGATGGCGTCGTAGAGGGCCTGGGTCTCCGCCATGGGGGGGACGCCCATCTCCTCGGCCAGCAGCTGGGAAAATTCCTCAAAGCGACGAATGGCGCCGGCCCGGTCACCGGCCAGATAGTGGAGGCGCAGGCAGGCACGCTGGAGATCTTCCTGGAAGGGATCCAGCCGGAGGGCCTGTTCCAGGGCTGAAAGCGCGGCGCAGTAGTCCCCTTGTGCCTCGTACAACTGGCTGACCCGGCTGTAGCCGCGGATGGCCAGGCGGCGCAGCCGTTCCCGCTCCAGCGCGGCCCAGTCGTCGAAGTCAGGGGCGTCCGGCAGGTGAAAGTCGCTCAGGAAGTCGCCCCGGTAGCGCTCCAGGGCAGCCGTGAGGGTATCCAGGGACGCATCGGCCCCGGTCAGGGCCTGCACGAAGGCGTGGATGTCCACCTGGCACCCCTCGGCCAGGGCCAGGGTATCGCCGTCCACCACCAGGGCCTGGTGGGTGGCCCGGCGAACGCTGTGGATGGTACTGCGCAGGTTGTGGCGTGCGGTGGCGGCCGGGTGACCCGGCCAGAGGAGGGCCAGCAACCGGTGGCGGGGCACCGGTTTCACCTGGGCCGCCACATAGTAGAGGAGGGCACGGCTCTTGCGCCTGCGCAGCACAAGGGGCCTGCCATGCCACAAGATCTGGGGGGTGCCGAACAACTGGATCGATAACATAGGGCTGGATAAAAATCTGTGTTCATCGGTGAAAGCTGTGGTTCGACGCCATGCACCGGTGACCATTCTGGCAGCATCTGGGTCTGGTGGCAAATGGAGCAGCCGCCCATATGATGTTATAATCCCATGGCGACAACCTGGCTGCCGCCGTCATCACCGTCGCTCCTCTGGCCCACGCCACGGTGAACCGTTCCGGCTCCGGAACGGCGGCGCCGTACCGACTGTCCGACTCGTCCCGGGTATCAACAGACCCGGGCTTTGACGCCCCAAGAGAGGCACAGAGATGCAACGCACGTCCTGGGAATATCTCATCTGGGCCGGCTTTCTGCTGGTATGTCTCGTGTTGGGCCTTGTCCTGGGCCAATGGGCCGCCCCCCAGCCGGCCATCGGCCTGGTCCGCTTTGAGGGCACCATCGACCTGGAAACCTCTACACCCCTGATTGACCTGCTGGAAGCGGCCCGCAAAGATCGGCGCATCGCGGCCGTGGTCCTGGAGCTGGCCAGCCCGGGCGGCCTGGCCACCAGCAGCCAGAATATCTTCTACACCCTGCTGAAGGTGCGACAGGAAAAACCGGTGGTGGTGGTCATTGACGGCATCGCCGTGAGTGGCGGCTACTACGTGGCCGCGGCGGGCAACCGCATTTACGCACCGGCCAGCGCCTACGTGGGCAACATCGGCACCCGGGGGCCGCGCCCCCCGGACCCCAGCCTGGCGCCGGAAGAGCTGAGCAGTGGCCCCTACAAGCTCACCGGCGGCAGCCGTTTCGACCGCATCCGGCAGTTGGAGCTGGTCAAAGAAGCGTTCCTGGGCCATGTGGTACACATGCGCCAGAACGCAGAGCTGAATCCCCTGCAAGTGACGTCGGAGGTGCTGGCCGAGGCCCGCATCTACCTGGGCAGTGAGGCCGTGGCCATCGGCCTGGTGGATGTGGAGGGAAGCCGCTCCGACGCCATCGCAGGGGCCGCGGAGCTGGCCGGCATACGCCGTTACCAGGTGGTGGAGCTGGAAAGCTACCTGGGCGGCACAGCCGTCCCCACCCCCCAGCCCCTGGATGAAGCGGTCCAAACGCTGGTGGAGACCGCCCCGCCCGATGCGGTTTTCCTGTTGGATACCCGCATTCCCCTACCCGGGGTTTTGGAAGGCACCGAAGTCGAGCAACATCTCCTGCGGCTGCGGTCCATGGCGCCCCTGCCCACTTCCCACACCCTGCCCCGGCCACCGGAGTCTTCCGGCGTGGCCCCATTCCCAGCGGGAGATTGATGCCCATGCCACTACACATTCGTCGTCTCCTGGTCCTGATTGCAGGGATCGTGCTCCTGCTCCTGCCCCTGGTGGTCCGGACATTGGTGTGGGGGTACCACCGTCGTCCCTATTCGCCCGGCGACGTGGCTGCCCTTCGGGTGGCGGCCACGCCCATCCCCACGGCCACCCCCATGGCCCTGGCCCGGGCAGCGGAGCCGGTGGGCCGGGATCTGCGCCAGGGGCCGGTGGTGGTGGATCTGGCCCACGGCAACCGGCTGGCCCGCAGCCAGTTTGAACCCCTGGCCGCCGCCCTGGCCCGGCATGGCGTGGGGATGCGCTTCTGGCTCACCGACATCAACCTGCTGGAGATCACCAACTTCTATGACTTTCCCGACCAGTCGGACAAGCTGGCGCCGCTGCTGGCCGGGGCCAGCGCCCTGGTGGTGGTGAGCCCCTTCTTCCTCTGGTCTCCCCAGGAAATTGCCCTGGCCGAACGTTTCGTGGCCGACGGCGGACGTCTACTCCTGATCAGCGATCCGGATGTGGTGGGCGATCTGGCCCAGGATATCAACAACCTGGCCGAACCCTTTGGCGTGGTCTTCCACGACGACTACCTGTATGACACGGTCCACAACGACGGCAACTACATTCATATCTTCCTGGGCGAGTTTCTGGACCAGGCCGCCGAATTGGCCGACAGCACCATCGCCTTCTACGGCGCCCGCAGCCTGGGCGGCGCCATCGTGCCCCAGGCCATTAGCGCCGAGACCACCCTCAGCAGCGTTCGCCTGGGCGTGAACCGCTTCACCCCCATGGCCCTGGCCGGTGACCCCACCCGGGGGACGGACGGCCGGGTGCTGGCCATGACTGACTTCGACGTCATGACCCAGCCTTACGTGGAGCGCCACGACAACCGGCGCCTGGTGGAGTTCGTGGCCGGCTTCCTGGCCGGCGCCAGCCGGGAAAACACCATCGTGGACTTCCCCGCCTACCTGGGCAAAGAGGTCACCCTGATCTTCGGCGGCAGCGCTGTCGATGCGGAGCGCCTCCAGGAGGGGGCCCGGCTCCAGCGCCACCTGGATCAGGAGGGCCGCACCCTCACCCTGGGCAGCCGCTCCCTGCTGTCCGGCCTGACGGCTGAGGAGCTCAGCGAGGCTACCCCAGGGCCGGAAACGGAACGGTCAGAAGCCGCTCTGCCAGAGACCGATCTACCGGAGACCGATCTAATCGTGCTGGCCGACTATGGGGTGGCCGAGGACGAGATGGATCTGCTGGCCCTGGCCGGCTTCCACCTGGTGGAAGAGATGGTGACCCCGACCCCGGCGGTGGCCCTCCCCGCGCCCGCCACGCCCCTGGTCGATACGATCCCCCTCACCGCCACCGGCACTGTGACGACGCCGTTGACAACTCCGGTTCCCTCGCCGGTCGACCAGGCGGCGACGGTGACCGCGACCCAGGAGCTTACTTCCACGGCCACGCCCACTCCGACGGCCAACGGAACCGTGACCCCCACGGCGCCGGCCACGCCTGCCGTCACGCCCACGCCCCAGCTTCAGGTCTACCTGGAACAGGAAGGAGATGGCCTGCGGCTGCTGGCCGCGGAGACGGTGCTGATCTTCCAGCGGGAATTGCCCGGGGGGAACCGCCTGGTGGCCGTCTTCGGCCAGGACACGGCGGGCATCCGGGCCGGCGTAGATCGGTTGCTCTCGGGGGATTACAGTGACTGTGTGACCGGGCCGGATCAGGCCATCTGCTCCTTCCGGCCGAAGCTCGCCGTCACGCCGGATCGTCGGGTGCCCGCCCCGGTGGCAGGAACGACCGAGACGCCCACGCCACCGGCCCCGGCTGCGGCCACGCCCGTCCCTGGCGGCGAGGAAGACATCACCATTCTGCTGGTGGACGACAACGACCAGGCCGCGGCTGACGAGGTGAGCGAGGCGGATCTCTACCTGCAGGTGTTGACCCGGTTGGGATACCAGCCCGACCTGTGGAGCACGGCCAGCCAGGGGCTGCTGGAGCCGGCGGATCTGCTCGGCTACACCTGGGTCATCTGGAGCAGCGGGGGCTACGCCAACGGCGGTCCAGGGGTGCCGGACCTGGACGGGCTCCTGGCCTATATCAGCAATGGGGGGCGCCTGACCATTAAGTAGGTCCGGCCCTTCCTGGGCATGAGCAACCAGGAGCCCTCGGTCATCGTGGATGTGGTGGCCACCGACGAGATCCCGGAGCTGGTACAGGGGTTGCCCAGCGATCCCATCCAGTTGCCCAACGGCCTGCCGCCGGTAGTCCCCCTGGCCCAAGACCCGGACCCGGAGAGCAACGGACCGGCGGTGGCCCTGCGCCGTGGGCCGGACAGCAATAATGCGGGTGCCCCCCTGCTCCTGGTCCTCACCGATGAGGGGGAAGAGAATGCCACCGGTGCACGACTGCTGATCCTGGGCATGTCCCTGACCTGGTTCCCCGACGAGTACGGTGCCCAGCTGGTCCAGAACATGGCCAGCTGGATGCTGGCGGAGTAACCCCCTGCCCCCATGGCCTGTCCATCATGAGGGCCGGGCCACGTTGACGCCCCATTCGTAGACCAGCCGGCCGCCGTTCCAGCCGCTGGCCACCACCAGCGCCGCGCCCAAGAGGAGCAGCCCGGTCACCCAGAGCCGGGCATCGGGCTCATCCAGCCAGTCCTGGGGAAAAGCGCCGCCGGTTCCAACGTCTGCAGGCTTTCCCATCCCTCGGTTTCGACGCATCTGCCACAGCCAGCGGCGGTAGAGTAGATCGCCGTAGACGACCAGCATGGCCAGCCCCGTGCCGATGTGCCAGTTGAGGATGGCGCCATAGGGGGGCTGGGCGGGCAGGTTGCTCTGGGCCAGGAGCCCGGTGAGCACTGCCAGCCCGCCACCGATCCAGCCCAGGGCCATGGGCCACCAGGTGAGGACACGAAGTTCCGGCCGGGGCTGCCAGTAGAGGTAGAGCAGTCCCGCCCCGCTGGACAGGAGCAGGAAGGCGATGGGGAAATGGACCACGGCAGGGTGAAGACGGATGATGAGATCAGGCATCGGATTCACAGCTGATCGTCAGGGTTGTGTGGGCTGATGTCGATCCAGATAGGGGATATCATACCACAGACGCGGCCCCGGGCCTCAGCTACACTGATACAGGAGCCAACCCTGTTTGTCCAGCAGCCGGATCATCCGACGACTTCGCGGCAGAAACTGCCGATTTCACAGATGGGCACAGATTTGGCCAGATTTCTTTCTGGAAATCCTCTGCACCTCTGGGGTGTTCTTGCAATGGATTCATGCCCTTCTCGCAGGCGAATCATCCGATCCATCTGAGGGCGCCGGCTGTGTCGTTCTATTACGTGGAAATATGATACGTGGAAATATGACGGGGAATGAGGATCTGTAATAAACCTGTAAGCCTGCATTAAGCGCCCCTTCATAGAGATGTGATATCCTGTCCACCCAGGATGAGTAGGCCGGATGGCTCCTGGGGAGCCCGGCCGTGTATTTGCCGGCCATCGGCAGTGGAGAAGTTGAAGGAGGGTATGCACCATGGTTCCCATTCGACCTTCGGAAATCACCCCAGAACATGTCTATCTCAACCGCCGCAAGTTCATGGCCGGCGCTGGCGCGCTGGCCGGTGCCGTGGCCCTGGCAGCCTGCGGGTCATCCCTGCCCACCGCCGGGGGCGGTGCGGCCGGAGCTGCCTCTGTCCCGGCCGCCGCCATTTCCCTGGAGGATCTGCCCCCAGCCCTGGCCCATCCGGAGCCCTTTGCCAGCCAGCAGGCGGACGAGTTGGGCGATCCCCTGAACGCCTACGACGAGATCACCCACTACAACAACTACTACGAGTTCACCACCGACAAACAGGGGGTGGCTCGACTGGCCGAAAAGTTCCGCAGCCGGCCCTGGACGGTGAAAGTGGGCGGCCTGGTCCACAACCCCAAGACCTACGACGTCGACGACCTGCTGCACAAATTCCCCCAGGAGGAGCGCATCTACCGGCTGCGCTGTGTGGAGGCCTGGTCCATGGTCATCCCCTGGGTGGGCTTCCCCCTGGCCGAGCTGCTCAGGGAGGTGGAGCCCAAGTCCGAGGCCCGCTTTGTCCGTTTTCGCTCCGTCTTCCGGCCAGATGAAATGCCTGGCCAGCAAGCCCGGTGGCTGGAATGGCCCTACACGGAAGGCCTACGCCTGGATGAAGCCATGCACCCCCTGACCATCCTGGCCACCGGGATGTACGGCAAGCTACTGGTCAACGCCAACGGGGCACCCATTCGCCTGGTGGTGCCGTGGAAGTACGGCTTCAAGAGCATCAAGGCCATTGTCGAAATCGACCTGGTGGAGAAGATGCCCGTCTCCACCTCGATGGCCGCCGCGCCCAACGAGTACGGCTTCTACGCCAACGTCAACCCCAACGTGGACCATCCCCGCTGGTCCCAGGCCACGGAGCGCCGGGTGGGCGAGTTGGGACGCCGGGAGACGCTGATGTTCAACGGCTACGCGGAGGAGGTGGCCCACCTCTATGACGGCATGGACCTGCGGGCCAACTTCTGAGGCATCGGGCTGAACCCATGGAGACCTTGGGGCGGATCCTGGCCCGCCACTGGCTCTGGCTGGCTGTCAATCTGGGGGCGCTGTGGCCCCTGGCCCAGCTCCTCTGGGATGCCTGGGCCGGCCGGCTCAGCGTTAACCCCATCGCCGACCTGACCGCCCGCACGGGACAGGCCGCCATCATCCTGCTCCTGTTGACCCTGGCCGTCACCCCCCTCCAGATCCTGGCAGGCTGGCGCCGGGTGACCGTCGTGCGCAAGTCCCTGGGGTTGTGGGCCTTTTTCTACGCCAGCATGCATCTGCTGATCTTTGTGGGGCTGGACTACGGCTTCAATCTGGATTTCATCCTGCGGGATGGCCTGCCCCAGAAGCCGTACATCGTGGCCGGCCTGGCCGCCTTTCTGATCCTGGTGCCCTTGGCCATCACCTCTACCCGGAGCTGGATGAAGCGCCTGGGCCGGCGCTGGAAACAGCTCCACCGATGGGTCTACCTGGCGGCCGGGCTGGCCGTGGTCCACTACCTTTGGGTGGCCAAGATCGACCTGGGTCGGCCAGCCCTCTACGCCGCCCTCCTCCTGGTGCTCCTGGCGGTCCGGGTGCCTGGGTTGCGACGCGCGCTGGCCAGCCGGCGCCGCCGGCGGCCAGAGGTCCGCGCCGGGTCCAGCCCCGGGAGGTCGCAGCCCCGGGACGCAAGAAGGCCAGTTCGGTGAAAGCTGTGGTTTCCACTTTGCCCCAACTTGCACCCGGCTGCCTCCTGTGCCAAACTGACAGGGACACTTTTCGCACAGGAGGTTCCATTGCGTCTATCACGGCTGATACCATACTTCTTTGTTTTGACCCTGATGGCGTCCTGCGGGCGGGGCCCTTCCTCCACGCCCGCAGCCACTGCAACGACGCCCCCAACAACGACGGCACCGGCGACTGCGACTTCCACCGTGCCGGCCACGGCTACAATCTACGACACCGAGCTCCTGGACGCAGCCGGCCTGGAGATGGGTTGCGACCACCCCGAAGGGGTGCAAATGGCCTGCCAGGAAAGCGCCGGCCGGCCCCACCTGACGGTGGCAGTGGACGCGTCCACCTACGCCCGTTGGACGCTCCAGTGGGCCGATGCAGACCGGCCCCTGACGGGTGACGAGACCCTCTACCTGCGGGCCGAACGGACCGGCACCCTCACGCCCAACCTCTACCTGGTGGAACGGGAAGGCCGGCGGGTTCCAGTCAACCTGGCCCGCTACGGCCTGAAGGAGGGGCGCAGCGAAGTTCGCATCCCCCTGCGGGAGTTCAAGGACGACCAGGGCCAGCCCCTGGCCTTTGACCAGATCACCGGCGTCCAGATCGTCTTCGAATGGGCCGACATGGCCGGCGAGCTGACCCTGGAAAGTCTCCGTTTTGATTCGGTCTGGGAGGAACCGGTTGCCCCCTCGGCCCAGGCCCAGGAGCTGGCCGACAGCCTGCAGGTGCCCGACGGCTTCGCCGTTGCACCTGTGGCCGACAACCTGTTGCAGATGACCCAGATCGAATTCACCCCCGAGGGCGAGATGCTGGTCAGCCTGCAGGGGGGCCGTGTGTGGTGGTATGTAGATGACGACGGCGACGGCCAGTATGACCGACGACGCCTCTACGCAGCGGGCTTCACCGAGATCGTGGGGCTGCTCTACGACCCGGTGGACGGCGCCGTCTGGATCGGCGGACGAGGGCAGCTCTACCGCACCGCAGACCACGACGGCAACGGCGTGGCCGACGAACGAAGCCTCCGCATCGATGGGCTGCCCTGGGGGCGCCATCAGAACAACGGCCTGACCTGGAACCCGGACCCGGATCCCTTCAGCGGCGAGCCCGGCTACCACTGGATCTACTTCGGCCTGGGCTCTACCGATGACCTGGTGGTGGGCGGCGAGCTCAACGCCACCATCCTCCGCTTTCCCCGGGACGGCCAAGGCCAGGCCGACCTGGAGGTGGTTAGTCGGGGCGTACGCAACGCCTACGACGTGGTCTGGGCGCCGGTACCGGTGGACCTGGACAACCCGGACGGCGAGACCCGCTGGCAGCTCTTCGCCAGCGAGAACGGCCCGGACTTCAACGACGCGCCCGACGAGGTGAACCACATCCGCTGGGGCCACCACTACGGCTTCCCGGAGCAGTTCGGCCCGGTGGAAGACGGGGTGGACGGCGATCCCTACAGTGGGCCGGTCTACCCGGTCACGGCCCACGCCAGCGCCGACGGCCTGGCCTACATCACCAACCCGGCCTGGCCACCCGCCTACCGCACCCTGTACGTCTCCCTTTTCGGCGAAGTCTTCAGCCCGGAGCCGGTGGGCCACATCGTGGAGCGGGTGACCCTGCGGGCCGAGACGACGGCCGGTGGAGAGACCTACCGGGGCGAGCCCAGCGACTTCGTCGTGGGCCTGAACCGGCCCCTGCCCCTGGCCGTGGCTCCCTCTGGCGACCTGATCGTAGGCGATTACGCCACGGGCGTGATCTACCGGGTTTACTACGCGGGCGACTGATCGATCCCCCTTACGGGGCCGTCACGTAGTCCCGAAGCTGGTCAATGGTCTTGGCGCCGATGCCGGGCACCCGCTCCAGGTCGTCCACGGTGGCATAGGGGCGGTTAGCGATGATGGCCTGGGCCTTGCTGGGGCCGATGCCGGGCAGGCGCTCCAGCTCCTCAGCGCTGGCGGTGTTGAGGTTGATCCGGCCGCCGGGAACCCCGCCCAGGGCCATGGCAGCGGCCGTGGGTGTGGGCAACAGGCCGGAGACACCCGCCGGCGGCCCATCCACAACCATCTGGCTGCCATCGGGCACGTGGACCTGGGCGCCATCCCACAACCTTTCCGCCTGGTTGATGGCGGCGCCGCTGGCCGAAGGCAGCAGGCCGCCGGCCGCCGCGATGGCATCCCCCACCCGGGCCTCGGGCGCCAGGGCGTAGAGGCCGGGCCGGGCCACCGCACCACTCACAAAGACGACAATGGGCGCGGGGGTGGGCGTGGCTGTGGCCGTGGCGGTGGGCAGGGGCGTGGGGGTAGGATGAAGGGCCATGGGGGGCGGCTCGGGACGTCGCACCAGCCAGAGCCCGCCTCCCAGGAGGGCCAGCGCGGTCAAGAGACCCAACAGATAGGAAAAAAGGTGAAATTCTCCGGTGGCAGCCTGGACCGCCACCTGTCGCTCGGGGGATTGCATTGCTGATTTCTTTTCTCCTGTCGATGTTACATACCTCTGGTGGGCACTGCCGACAAATTGCAGCCGGGATCTACGATTCAGTTTTCCGCAACTGGGCCAACACCTGTTGCCCCAACGTCACCAACGCCAGGTCGTCGTTCATGGGATGGTAGAGGCCGCCCCGCACATCCCGGTAGTACCGCTCCAGGGGCAGCCGTCGGCTCATGCTGGCGCCGCCCACCACCCGCATGCAGTGATCCACCACGGCCACCGCGTTGTTGGTGGCCGTGTACTTGGCCACGATGATGGATTCCCCCAGCTCGCCACGCCGCCGGGGGTAGCGCTCCCAGAGCTCCGCCGTGTGATAGAGGTGGACCCGGGCCTGGTGGAGGAGTAACTCCGCCCGGCCCAGCCGTCGCTGGATGCTTTCCACCTCGGCAATGGGTCTACCCAGCCCGGTGGGTACCCGCTCCAGGGCGTACTTCCCTGCTGCCTGGAGCGCGGCGGCAGCCACCCCCACGTAGACGGCACTCACCGTCAGGGGGAACCAGGCGTTAAACTTGGGGGCCATCCCGTCCTTGCGCTGGGGCGGGATGAAGTGCTCGTGGGGCACCCGCACATCGCTCAGGCAGACATCGTGGCTGCCGGTGGCCCGCATGCCCAACGCATCCCACGTTTCCACGATCTCCACGCCAGGGCCAGGCGTGACCACAAAGTGGCCCACACCGCCGCTGCCGTCCTCCAGGGCGGCCATGATCACCATGTAGTCCAGGGTGGGGCTCATGCTGGCGAAGTTCTTGCGGCCGTTGAGGATCCAGGCCGTGGGCTGCCCGTCTGCCCCGACGACGGGACGGGCCGTGGTCTTGGGCCGGCCGCCCCGGCTGGGGCTGCCCAGCTCTGGCTCGGTGGCGATGGCGTTGATCAGGGCCCCGCGCTGGACCGCAGCCCAGCAGAACTCCTCCAGGATGGGCTGGGGCCAGGCTCCGCTTTCCAGCGCGCCGCCCAGGGTCTGCATGTGCATGGTGAGGCTCAGGGCCGTGCTGCCGTCCCCCATGGCCAGGGCTTCCATGACCATGACCGTCTCCAGCAGCGATGCGCCCCAACCGCCGTACTCCTCAGGCACCACCAGGGCCGGCAGGCCCCTGGCCCGGATGTCCTCGAAATTTTCGAAGGGAAAAGAGCCATTCCGGTCGTAATCGGCTGCCCGTTCTTGAAAGCGCGCGGCCAGCTCCCGAGCCACCTTCACCAGACGCTCTTGCCTGTCGGTCAGTGGATACAGCACGAAACGCCTCCTGGTCAACGGTCGGACAGGGCCACACTAGCCACGGCCGCCGCGCACGGCATCCACCGCAGCCCGGATGTTGGCCACGGGGGTGTCGGTGGGGATAACGCAGCCGGGCCCCACCACCAGCCGGCGCCCCTGGGTCTGGGCCAGGGCGTCCTGCACTTCGGCGCGCACCTGATCGGGCGTGCCGTGGAGCAGGGTCTGGCGGTCGTTGATGCCGCCCACCACGATGCCGGCAAAACGGGCCTGGGCCTCCTGGAGGGTGGGCCAGGTCAGGCGGTCGTGCCAGTTCAGGAGCTGCACCGGGTAACTGGCCATCAGGTCAAACATGATGTCCTCACCGTGGACGTGCAACATGTTGAACTCCGTCCGGTCTTTCACCGCCTCCAGGACCAGGAGGTCGTAGGGTTGGCCGAACTCCCGGTATTCGGCCTCGCTGAGGAGACGGTAGGTGCTGCACTGGGTGGCCAGGAAGAAGCCGTGGGCGCCGGCCTCCACACAGGCCTGGGCGAAGCGGGCCGTGGTCTCAGCGATGATCTGCAGCCCGGCCTTGAATTCGTCCGGATGCTGGCGCAGGTCGGCGAAGATGCGGTCCCCGGCCAGCTTGCGGGCCGTGGTCAGGGGGCTGAAGAGGGTCTGGAGAATGGGGACGCTGTTGTCCAGGGCCTGGGCAGCCAGGCGCAAGGCCTCCAGTTCCTGGCCATACTGCCCCTGGCCCACGTCCAGTTGGGGCAGCTCGGGCCACTGGTCTGGGATGGTGACGCCGAAGTGGGTGACCACCCGGGTGCCCACATTGCCGGGCGCGTATTCGGTGGCCGCGCCCCAGTCGTGGACGCCGTAGGTGCCGGTGGGCATGAACTTGACCAGGTCGAAATCCCACTCCCGCTGCCAGCGTACCATGGCGTTGGCCAGGCCTTCGGCCGTGGCGTCTTCATGGGGCCAGTGGCGCCACAGGCTGATGGGCGCGTGGTCCACGGACTTGCCCTGGGCGGCGGCCCGCAGCCGTTCCCAGTGGGTCATGGGTGAGGTCATGTCAGAGACTCCTTTTTGGGCTTTGGTTTGCTTGGCTTCGGTTGTCTATTCTCTGGAACGTCACAGGGTTTTCTGCCGACGGGGATCCAGGACATCCCGCAGACCATCCCCCAACAGGTAGACACCCAGCACCAGGAGCATGATGGCGGTGCCCGGTGCGATGGCGTACCAGGGGGAGTAGATCATGTAGCCCCGGCCGATGCTCAGCATGGAGCCCCAGGAGGGCGCCGGCAGGGGGACGCCCAGGCCCAGGAAGCTCAGGGAGGACTCCAGCAGGACCGCCTCGGCAAAGGAGACCGTGGCCTGGACCAGGAGGGTGGCCAGGATATTGGGCAACAGGGTGCGAAACAGGATGCGCCCTGGTGGAGCTCCCACGGCCCGGGCCGCCTCCACATACTCCCGATGCTTTTCACTTAACACGTTGGCCCGGGTCAGACGGCCAAAGACCGGGATGTTGACGATGGCCACCGCCAGCATGGCGTTGAAAATGCCCGGCCCCAGGACGGCCAGGATGACAATGGCCAGCAGGATGGCCGGGAAAGCCAGCAGGGCATCGAAAAAGCGCATGCTGACCGCGTCCAGCCACCCTCCGGTGTAGCCCGTCACCAGGCCGATGCTCACACCGATGAGGGAAGCCATGACCACGGCGATGGTGCCCACGCTGAAGGCCACCCGCCCCCCGTAGAGCACCCGGCTGAAAAGATCCCGGCCGAACTCATCGGTACCCAGGAGATAGGTGCGGGAAGGCGGCGAAAGCTTGTCCGCGGCGTGCATCTCCAGGGGGTCGTAGGGCGCGAGGATGGGCGCGCTGAGGGCCAGGAGCAGTAGCGTCAGGGTGAGCAGCAGGCCGGCCATGCCGGAGCGGTGGCGCAGCAGAGCCCGCCACGCGGCGGAAAAGAGGGTTTCCGAAGGGCGCAAAAGCGCCTGGGCCGGCGGCATGGCCGCTGCCCCGACCGGGCGGTCAGGGGCAGGGCCGGTCACAGAGGGCATGGAACCTTTGGTGCCGGCTCCCGGCGAGACAGAGGGCGTTGGACGCTGTTTCATTGTCGATCCAGCCGAATGCGTGGGTCGAGAAGGCCGTAGGTCAGGTCGGTCAGGAGGTTGACCAGGAGAAACGCGCAAACGATAAACAGGACGTTGGCCTGCAGGAGGGCGTAGTCCCGCCAGCCGATGGCCTGAATGGTCAGCCGGCCGATGCCCGGCCAGGCGTAGATGGATTCCACGATGATGGCCCCGCTCAGGAGGTCCCCCACCTGTAGGCCCAGGATGGTCACCACCGGGATCAGGGCGTTGGGCAGCACGTGGCGCCACATCACCACCCGCTGGTGCAACCCCTTGGCCCGGGCCGTTCGCACGTATTCCTGATCCAGCACTTCCAGCAGGGAGGAGCGCAGGTAGCGCACCAGTTTGGCCGCCACGCTGATGCCCAGGGTGAGGGCTGGCATCAGGATGGATTTGAGGTAGAGGGTCGGGTTCTCGCTGAAGTCCGGCCGGCCCGACGGCGGCAGAAGCTGGAGCTGCAGGCTGAAGAGGAGGATCAGGAGGATCAGCAGGTAAAAGCCCGGGATGGCGAAGGAGAGGGCCGAGAAGGCCGTGGTGATCAGGTCGAAAATGCTGCCGGGGCGCAGGGCGGCCAGGATGCCCAGGGGAAAGGCGATCAATACACCGATGAAGGCCGAAGCCAGGGCCAGCTCCACCGTGGCCGGGATCCGTTGGGCGATCATGGCACGGACCGGATATTTGTTGATGTAGGAAGTGCCCAGATCTCCCGTCAACACGTTGCGCAGCCAGATGAGATATTGGGTCCAGATGGGGCGATCCAGCCCCAGCCGCTGTTCCAGCGCCTGGACCTGTTCCGGTGTTGCGTTGGGACCGGCGATGATCTCAGCCGGGTTCCCCGGGATGAGGTGGATGATGGAGAAGACGGCCATGGAGACAATGAACAGTACCGGCACCATCTGCCACAGCCGCCTCAGGGCATATTGACCCAAAGTCGGTACCTCCCCTGGGCTGTATCAACCCGACTACAGTCGACGTCAATACCACGGCAAAAATTCCGGGTGCCCTCTGGGCGCGCTCCCTCTGGTGGATACGATCGGCGAAGCCGCGGGCCAGAGGCCCGATCGACGAATTTCTG
>FWPU01008441.1_pt1 | contig 17562 bp, 19 predicted proteins | sample 2228361 | NCBI WGS metagenome assembly FWPU01 (sample SAMEA103939777, study PRJEB20133) | metagenome
CCTCTCTTTTTCTTAGGTTGTGGGGCGGTCGTCGGACTGCCTCACTCCCATTTAACCATGCTTTTACCAGCTTTGGAACGATCACGGAAATGCGCTCGCCGTAAGTGCTTTTGTTATAATTATTCACTCTCGATCCGCATCCTTTTCTCCCAATCCAGCATCACGGGCGCGCATGGCTGCTTGAAACCTGTCCGAGACTTGCAACTTGTTGAGGATGCTCGACACGTGGTTGCGAACGGTTTTCAAACTCAAGGTTAACTGACTGGCGATTTCAGCGTTTGAGGAACCCTGCGCAATCAAACCTAAGATTTCGAGTTCCCGCCCGGTCAGTTCAGGGAAGGGGGTCTCCACCTCTCCCGAAGGCGGGGCCGAGATAACCTGGGTCAACCTCTCGGCAATGGACGGGCTGAAGATCGCTTCACCATGTGCTACGGCACGGATGGCGCGCAGGGTCTCCTCGCCGTCGGCGCCTTTGAGCAGGTAGCCGCGCGCTCCGGCGCGCAATGCGGGAAACAGCGAATTATCGTCCAGCATTGTGACGATAAGGATGCCAATTTTGGGGTGCCGATCCGAGATATACTTCGTTGCCTCGATACCATTCATTCCTGGCATAGTGATGTCCATCAAGATCACATCCGGGCGAAGCTCATCCGTCAAGGCGATCGTTTCATCACCTGTTGAAGCTTCACCAACCACTTCGAAATCCACCTCCGACTCGAGTAGAGCGCGCATCCCGAAGCGAAACACCGGATGATCGTCGGCAATCATAACCCGGATGGATTTCACGCTGCCTCCCTCGATATTGGCAATCGGACGGTCACACGCGTACCGCCTTCAGATGGCAAAATGATGTTGAAATCACCGCCCAATTCGGCAGCGCGTTCGCGCATGGAATTTAGCCCAACCCCGTTACGGCGATCTTGTGGTATCCCTATTCCATCATCCACAATTACTAATCGCAATTCTGAACCTTCATCCAAATTGTGATAATCGATGCGCACTGAACAACGTTTCGCCTTTGCATGCCGGATCACGTTCGTCGCTGCTTCCTGAATGATGCGGTAGGTTGCCACCTCAACCGCAGCAGGTAAAGGGGGCATATCCGCGGTGGCTTGAAGCTGGAAGCTCACCCCGCTCCTTTGGTGACCTGCAAGAGCTTCTCGGATTGCTCCGACCAGGCCCAGGTCATCCAGGGCTGGAGGCCGCAGGTCGTAAATGATCTGGCGGATATCCTGCACGGCGCGCTGGGACTGTTTTTTTAACTCTTCCAGCAGCCGAACTGCGGAGGCCGGATCCTTATGCAGCCTTTTTTCCAAAGCATCGATGATCAAGGCCTGGCTGGCGAGCTGCGGACCGAGTTCGTCGTGCAGGTCGCGCCGCAATCGACGGCGTTCCTCCTCTCGCGCGGTCACCAGGCGCAGACGTGAGCGCTGCAGTTCGTTGGTGAGGTGAACGGCGTGGGCTACCGCGCCCGCCTGGTGGGCTATGTTTTCTAACAACTGGCGATCTGCAAGGGTGAATTCTTCCCCTTGCGCCCTGTACGTCACAATCAGGCTGCCGACCTCTTCCAATTGGTACACCAGCGCGAAACGCTCGATCTCACCTGAAGGATTGCCGTATGCAGCAACAACCTCCCGATCCCCTTCTTTGCCCAGTTCTATGGCGGTATAGGGCAGCTTGAGGGTCTGGGCGATCGTCTTTACCAATCCGGGCAGTGTTTCCTGGTGACTGGCGCTGGCTTCCAAAAGATCACCCAAACGGGCGAACACCGTCGCCGGGTCATCGCGTTCCCCGTACATCATGCGGTTGATGCCCCGCTGCAGGCGCGCTCGCAGAGGCTGGAAGAGCACTGCCACCAAACCGGTGGCGAGCAGCGCAATGATGAGGTTGCCCTGGGCGTGAAGCAGGGCGCCCAGCGCACCCACCAACAGCGCGTACATGGCCACCACACTGGCTGTTAGCGCGCCGTAAACCAAGGTGCGGTTGATGATGGAATCAATCTCGAAGAGACGGTAGCGCATCACGGCGATGGTCAGCGTGACCGGGATGACGGCAAGAAAGAGTACCCAAAACAGCCCTGAGACGGACAGCCACCAGGGGTACGGCGTGCCTGGAGGCAGAGAGAATGAAAAAATCCAGGGGACGGTCAAAATCATCTGTAGGCTGAGCCATATCCCGGTTCCATACACAACCCATTTGGTTTGCTGCCTTTGCTCAGCGGTAGAGACGTACCGGTAGCGGTAAATTTGGGCGAAGAGCGTGCTCAACCAGATCGCCGCCACGAGAACGGTGACCACCCCGGCAGAAACCAAAACGACCGGTTGGGAAAAATCGAGGGGTCCCCGGGTGTAGAGGGAAGTCCAGAAAAGAGCAAAAGGGACTGCCAGGAAGGCTGCCAGCACGGCCCAGCGCGTCCAGCGCGGCACGAAACGCCCGTCCGGAAAGACGGCAAATAAAAGCAGGCTGAAAGGCACGAACGCTGGCATAAGGAGGTTATATGCGAAGCTGGCAATGCCGGGGAAGAAAGGCTCCAGCGCTTCGAGGGGCCCCGCCATAATCACGCCGTAAGCCAACAGGTAAAAAGACGTCATCAGCGCCATGGGGTCCCCAGAGCGGCGCCGAAAGAGCAACGCGGCAAGAAACAGCGAGAGCAACCCGACAGCCATGGCGCCCAAAATGGTGATCCAGTCCAGGACTCCGATCAGCGGCGAGGGGTTGGCGCTGAAGCGGGGATCGGCGACGCCTCCCGACCCGATGATGAAAAATCCGGGGATCGAGGCGATGAATAACCCCACGGCGGTGGCAAAAGTCGGATACCAGGCCAGGCGGGCGAATCTCAGCCAGCGAGCAGGGGAACGGAAGACAGTCGTCGCTGCTGGCGAGGCCTTTATATTCTGAGTGAGATGTTCTCTTGGAGTTGGGTGGTGGAGCGATAAATTGGGAACCACTCCCAGCTTGCCATACATCAGGCGGTCCACACCTCGTTGGAAGAAGGCGTGCATAGGGCGGTAAACCACGCCAACCAGAACGAGCGTAATCAGCAGTGTTGCCAGATTCAAGTTGGTCTGGACCACCAGGCCAGCGCCCCCAACGATAAGAACATACAGGCCAACCACGCTGGCGGTGAGGGCGCCGTAGACCAGAGCGCGATTGATGATGATTTTGATGTCGTACAAGCGGTATTTGAAGATGGCGAACGCTACCGCAATGACAATCGCTGGGACACTGACTAGGTGTAGGCCGACTCCAATCTCTAAAAGGATTCCATCTGGATCATAGTAGGCAAGATCATCAAATAGGATCCCGATCCAATAGATTACAGCTGGAAGAACCAGCCATTTGACTTGGTGGACCTCATCCCCTCGTGCCCGGCGCAACTGCAGTATCAAGGAGACGAGCCCAGCCAGATTGCAGAACGTCAGAACCGCAATAGTGGCGAGGTAGAGGGGCACAAATATAGCCCAAGCAGGTTCGCTCACGGCATTTGGATTATCGAGGTTGGGAAAGAGGGACAGAGGACCTGGTTTAGCCATCCGTAAGCCAATAATGACTGGAAGCACTCCAATGCTTATCCAGGAAACAGAACGCCAGCGTGGAGATTGAAGCTTTCCGGTTGGGAACAGCAAATACATCAAGGTGAGAGCGACGATGGCAATGGGCATACCGGTATCATTAAGCCAGAAAAGAATTACTCCAGGAATTGGCAACAAACCTGGAGCAAGGAAGAAGGCATAGGAGGCATAACCAATCGCGAACATGACTATGGCAATCACCGGGAATGTGACAAACAAGAGCCAGCCAACTGGATGGCGTGGGTGATGGGAAATAATCTGGGCTCCAATGGCAGGCCAGATACCCACAACGATCACGGCAAAGAAATATGGCAAAAGCGGAATCGCAATATCCCCAGGTGAGGTATTGGATAAAGCCTGTAGGTATAGCCCGATTGAGGATAGGATGATGTATACTGCCACCAGAAACCAGGCAATTCCCCGGGCGATACGCGGACTCAGGCTTTTCATATAGTAATTATAGGTCAAAATTGTCTAGTTTTTCCACAAGCCGTGCCTGATGGCGTCCCAGCGATCCGTCAGGTGACCGTTGCAGGCTCGAGGGTTGGCTCTCGCCCTTCAGCGCCACGCCATACGGCTACACCAAGCCACACGGCCCAGATTGGAATTAGAAAGAGGAAGGGTGTTTCGATGACGATGAGTGGCTCGAAGCGGAAGGCCTGCTCAAACCACACACCGAACGACAGGAGCCCCAGGATCATCGTCACGACCCCGAGGATGCGCCGTTCCTTTCTCAGGATTGTCCCTGTCCCGAGCCACCAGAGCCCACCAAAGAGCCATGCCAGCGGACCCAGGCCGTAAAACAGCATGTCGAACAAGCTTTGGGCAACGACCAGCAGTACATCCCTTTGAGTCCCCGTGGCGTCTGATAACGCCAGCATCAGGGGCGGCACCGCGCCGCTCATAAGTGTTACCGTGATCGCTCCGGTTAAGATGTGGGCAAATCCAAACAAGGCATAGAGGGTAACGAAATTGGGGCTTCGAGGTTTGAGCCAACGCCATAGATAGAGGACCATAGGCGTAAGGAGGAGGAGGTAACCGAATGTGTCCGCAATTGTCCAGGCCAGGTGCATGTACCCGGCTGCGGGTGCTCCGAGGGTGATCACGTCTGCAAAACTGGACACCGCATCGGAGCCAGACCCAACCGCCAGCGCGACCAGGACCCAGGCTGAGAGGGCTACTGGGGCAGAGATAATTGCAGTGATCGCTGCAAAACGTCTGAAAGTAGTTTGGTCGTTCATGTGTTTCTCCTTTCGTGAAAACCCATACGGGACCGTTTTTCGTCAGGCGTAAACATAGGGTGAATGACACCGCTCAGGTTGAAGCGAAGTGTTCGGCAGTCGTTGCCGGTTCTATCGCCGGTTCAGCCCTTTTCGGATTCTGCCAGATGACGATGCCGAGCCAAACAGCCCAGAAAGGCAATACCAAAAAAGCCAGCGCGCCCAGGGTTATCAGCGGCTCAATACGAAACCACTCACCCGCTCCGTAACCGAAATATGCCAGGCCAAGCATCACCGTAAGGATGCCCAGGAGGCGCCGCTCGCCCCTCAATACCAGCCCGCTGCCCAGCAGCCACACCCTGCCCAGCAAGGCTTCGAGCGCACCTAGCCCGATAAAAATAACCACAGTCATCGTTCTGAAATCTGCTGCAATAGCCGCCTGGTCAGCCGCTGGCGCCTCGGCATACGCCGCCATCATCGCCGGCAAGACGCTGGCGCGCAGGGCTGCGCCAACTGCGCCGATGAACAGGTATGCCAGACCCAACACCGTATACAGGTCGACCAGGTTGGCACTCTGGGGCCGGAGCCAGCGCCAGAGAAAAAGCGCCGCGGGCACCAGCAGAAGGTAGAAACCGAAGGCGCCCAACACTTCGCCCCAGCGGAAGATCTCCGCCGCCTCCGCCCCGAGCGACAACAGCGCGGCGGTATCATTCATGAGCTCAAAGTCGAACGCTACGGCCAGCGATACGATAAAGAAGGAGGCCAAGGCCGCCGGCCCAGCGACGATGGTTGAGATGGCGGCGATACGTCGGAATGTAGTTTGGTCGTTCATGGGTACTCTCCTTATCCTGTAAACGAATTTATTACATCTTTTTGCATTAATTAACCAGGGTATTTAGACCATCTTACATCTATTATTCTTGGGTTGTCATGAGGCAGCGATACCATTTATTCTGGGAAACATGCCTACTCGGGCCGGGAAGATATCCCGCCTGTCTGCTTCAGCCACAGCCAAGAGAAGGCAGGCTGCATGGTTTGATACACAACCTCCGGGAACGTCACAGAAAGGTGTACCAATCCCACTATATATTGAATTCGAGCACTTAAGTTCTTAAGGGATCAATAGACTATCCATAATCGCCTGGATGTCGTTGAGTGACTTGGAGGGTAGGTCTGAATCGCGGCAGCAAGCAATGCGATAGAGCAGGTCTTTGGTATACATCCAGGTTCTCACACCAATGCCTTTTGCTGCTCAAGCAGCGCTCCAGACACTCCCGGCAGCCAGCCTGGGCGCAGCCAATTTCGCCAGGATGCTCAGCCTGCCGGTGTTGTCCAATACCCATGCAACACTCCTTGGGTTTCGGTTCCGATAAACCTGATTTGCGCAAAGAGGTGTCGCTTGTTTAGTGAGTTGAGTTTGCCCTGCTGCTTGAGTTGATTTTTATCCCCCGACTTATTGCGCTATCCCACAATAACTCTCATTTATTACACCCAGGAGTATGAAGATTTTAATACAAACATCTCTAACCCATCGTAATTACCAAGTAGCTCAGATAGTGATGCACTTAGGGATTTTGAGGACAATTCAGTCGAGAACAATTTTAAATGGCAACTGGGCAATTCTCCTAAAGCCCAGCTGCCATTTTCTTTTTACTTACTTCTGATTGGGGTAGTTGGGCGTAAAGTGCCCACCAGTACCATCTGGGCGTTCTGACCAATGACCATTGGGACCGTATTGGGTTATTCGCCAGACCCACTGTTGGAGCTCCTTATCGAAACCCCAGAATAATTTACCACCTGTGGTTGGATCTACAGGCCGATTTGCATCGTACAGGGTTCCGCCTGGAGGCAATGGACCGGGATCAGGATGCTGGGACATTTATCTCACCTCCTTTCTTCAAATATTCCAATGGCACAGATGATTTGGTTACGATGGTCATAACCCTTGATGATTGGCTCAAAGTAAAAAAATGAACCACTCTCCTTATACAAAGAATTTAGTTTGTGATAAAGGGGCAAATGGAAAATCTGGACACGTACCTTATTAGGGGTACAACTTAACGAATTCTCGTACCAACTTCATCTGGGCGGGTATAAGACCCGATATCAGTTTATATGATCTGTCAAGGGCCTGTGCAAAAGATACAAATACAGCTATCTGGAATTACCTCTTATTCGACTCGTAAATGGTACACCCTCCCTTTAGATAACTTCGCTATCTCTTCAGCAACGATTGATCGATGACATTCACTGTGATCAGCCTCATAACACATAATACAAATAACCTTCAGAGATGCAAGAGCAGCAACCCTTTCCAAAGTCTCCACCTTAGTTAGAAGAAAAGCTCTGTACTTGTCGAAATCCTCATAACCGCCGCTATTTCGTACTACTGCCATGATGTCAGGTGGTGTGCCAAGGTCCCTTTCGTGTTGGTAAAGAATGTCACCCGATTTTAGATGTGCTTCAAGACTGTTTTTCGAAAAACCAGCTTTCCGACTTTGTGGACGATATCGAGCGTCTACGAGTACTTGAATCCTATTTTTAACCAAACAAGTTACCAATGCCTCAGGGGTCACGCCTTCATATCCAACAGTATAGATATTCAAATTATTGGTTTCATTCATATCTGCCTCCCGGGATAATCGATAAGCCAACGGGCAATTATCGATACATGGATTTCGCGTTCATTCGAGTGAACATAAAATCAGTCCCATAATCCATTTCCATCACGGAATATCCATTCTATTACTTCAACCACATGGATGCGGGTATTGGAAAAGTTACTTTGGCTTTAGCCTTGAGCGGATCACTATTCGCGCGGATACGACCTGAAGCTAGTTTCGTATTAATCCAAAGTTGCTCAAAAGTCTCTGAGCCAACCGATATGGGAACATCGGCAAGATGGGCAGTCATCGGATCATTATTTAACTCGCGAAATGGCATATCTGGTTTATACGGCTTGACTCTTATTGCCAATTCGGTAAATGGACTAAGTCGCGTAATTGCTAGAAAGTGGAATGGCCCAAATCCGAGCACCCACGAAAGAACACCCTTATTGTTTAATATTACCCGTAAAGATATATAAACGGTAGAATCTGAAGAGCTAACTTGCTCCAATCCTTTAATAGTCGTGATCGACCAATCAGGAAGTTGCTCTAATGAGTAGAGCAACGAAACGAGCGCTTCAGGCGTGGTTACTTCGGGGAAAACCAAACTAATCATCTCTATTTGACGGTCATGAATTGCCGAACATACCACACGTTCTATCTGGTTAAGTATGCTTGACGATACACCATTCTTACTTGTGCCATTAACGACTTCCATGTGCCATCCGTATTTTTGCGGATCCTTGCTCAGGATTTGAGCAAATTTGCAACCGGTCTGCCCCAAACCATGCCAGTGTCGCTGGATTGCTATGATCAGATCGGGCTGGTTAATCATATCGGACTCATTTTCAATGTGTCCTCTGGCAATTAGGTGATTGATGTAATCCTGGCGAACAGGATATACCCACTCCTTGCCTTCTTGTGTTATGGTGAGACTTTTGTGTAGATATCGAAAATCAGATTGTGTTGTATTGTACATGTGCACTCCTATTTGGTCGTCTTACTGGTAAAAGCTAATACCCTGCCAATTTACCTGATAACCGCAATTGATCATGTGGTAAGTGATATGGCAACTGGTGTCTACCAATTCATAAGCCAATAACAGCGTTATATGCAAACTGCTTGACCGATCCATCTGCGTACACCAGCACCAAACGATAATCTACTGGCTCAATGGTAAGGGTTTTCTCTATCGCTATGACAGGAACCCGACCTGATTTCCAGCGCTTCAAAGTCGGACTCGACGAGTCTGCAAAAAATCCAATTTATAAAAAAAACGAACCACTTTCTTATAAAAGGAAAGTGGTTTTGGATAAAGGGGTATTTGTAAAAAGTTGGTATGTAAATTTATAGGGGTACAAATTAATGCAATGTTATTCCCCTCTCATGGCTCGTCGTCAAGTAAAACATTTGGATAATTTTTCATGTACCATGCAACTATGCCAGCTCGGTTTTTTTGATTTGTTTTTTGTAATATCCTGGTAATTCCATCACGTATACCCAAAGGGGATTTCCCAAGTCTACTCGCGATTTGTTTGTTAGTCAGACCTTTTGAAATTAATTGCGCAATTTGCTGCTCATACGAAGTTAATGTTAATGAAACATTATCAATAAGCAGTTCATTAAAGTATGTGGTTGCTGTTTGAGAATAAACTACATCGCCCTTTAATGCTATATTGAAATAATTAGAGAGCATTTCACCTGATTTTACTTCTTGTTTTATTAAGTACGATGCCCGAAAACGTAGCGCAGCAAGAACGATCTCTGGTCGGAGGTAACCAATTGTCGAAAAAATTATTATTGGAATATGTGGAAATTTCTCACGTACATACTTTATAAATTTAATACACAAGTCTAAATCCTGAGGATACTTGTCGTCAACACCTTGATCGAGAAGAAGTAGATTTGGGTTTGAACTTCCAATTTTTATCTGAGCCTCTTCCCAAGAAGTAGCAACAATGATTTGATACTCTGTATTACCTTCAAGAAACTTCTCGATGCCAGCGATATGAGCCATATTATCTTCTACATACAAAATTCTATACATGACCGATATCTCCCAACACTGGATAAAAATTATTCAACTGGAAGTGGGATAAGTGGAAATGTTGCATATACCCTTACCCCCCTCTCCTGAGCATTTTCAATAATGAATTCAATATCGTATTCGCGTCTTAAAAGTTTCTTATAGGCGTAAATACCATAAGGCTTGTCTTTCTTATGCCCTTCACTAAGTCCATTACCGTTATCGATGATTTCAACAGATAGGCTGTTCCTCTGTCTCGTAAATGCTATCTTGATAAACGTAGCATTCCCATGTTCGATTGCATTTACCATAGCCTCAATCGTTATTCTATACATTAATTCAATAAATATTGGATCCTCATCATCAACTAACTCTGTCCCTCGAATATCCACAACAGGCCTTTTGTCTCGCCCGATTGCGAGACGGCCTGCGACTTTGTTTAATCCCTCCCCAAGCGTATGTATATAGGGATGGTAGGTGTATTCCAATCCAACCGTTGATAACACAATTTGTTCCCGAAGACGCTGTAAATGATCTTGGACATTACTAATTAACTCAGGAATTTGATCTGGACTCTCTCTTTTTTTTCGAATGTCATCGAGTTCTGCAACTAGGTACTGAGTTTCTGACGCCAACATTTCATGTATCCAAGACCCCCAATCTTGAACGTCAAGTGTGCTGGGAGATACCTGTCGGTATGAGCTTTCTAAAGCTGTTGCAAAGGTGGTGAGTGCCAATGTATCAACATTACCGAATATGTGTGGTTTGCAATAAAGAACAAAAATTAAAGCTAATCTATCATATAAACCAACTGGTATAAATGCTAACGCCTGTGTATCTGTTTCCATTAAGAAGTCTAATCCCCATTCCTCACGAAGAAAGTCTCCTTTCAAACGAGATGGAGATATAAACTCTGGCTCCCAACGTCTTATTAATTCCCAGATATAAGATTTTTCTGGTATAGGCCAAACAATATTGGATAACTTTATAGTACGCTTCGGCCTGATCATTGGAGGATTTATTGGATATCCTGTCCCTGGTGAAAGACGAAACATAACAAACCCATCGGCCATTAAATGTTTCTTGCCTGCATCACAAACTTCGTCAAACCAAGAAGCTAGAGTAAAGTCATTTTCGCCTGCTTCGAGTATTTTATGCGCTAATTGGTAGGCATCGGAAACCCGACGATCGAGATTCATCGAATTGGCAAAAGCAACACCCAAGCTCCCAGATAGTGTCTTTAGCAACCGTACATCCGCATCAATAAATGCATTTTCCTTAATACTTTGAACTGTGAGTACACCAAGTCTTGCATTTTGATATATTATTGGAACAGCTAACTCTGACCTAATATCCTCGAATCCTTTAGGACAAACGTATTGATCTGGCGGTAAACTTGTCACGTCCGGCTCGTAAATATAATCTCCCTCGACAAAGACACGCCCAGTTATACCTTCACCGGGAGCAATTTCGATATTTTCCCATTCGTATCTCTGTTTACCAGCTCCACCAACAACCTTGAGTCGATTGATATCATCAAACCAACGCATGATATATACAAAGGGATAGTACTCAACAGAAAAAGTATCGAGTTTATGGATCGCAACAGCTGCATCTGTATAACCATCCTCAAGTGTCACACCATTAGCCAGTTTATTCGCTACTCGTAATTCAATTTCCGACTGAGCGAGAACATTTCGTCGCCATCGAAAAGTAAAGTGAATTCCTAACCCAGCCAACAAGATGATGTAAGCCTGTATAATGATCGAAATGTAAACTTCTCTGGGATATAATACATCGTTTATCCCGAAGAGCTGTTTACTTTGTACAAAATCTCCAAGCTCAAAGTAATACGCTAAACCAATTCGTGAGCTAAGTTGCAAACATAATGCTAGAATCAATTGAAAAACCCAAGCTCTAGTCGTTCCATAACGACTTACAAGGCCAAGGGGAATTAAGAGTAAAAGCCATAGGTTAACCGGATCCAATCCACCTGATCCATAACCAGAGAGCCCGAAGGCAATTCCTGTAAGAGCAAGCCCAACTATGCCTACAATTCCATGATAAGAGACCCCCTCTTCATTCATCAACCAATGCCCCTTCGCTTTAAGTAATCTACGAATGTAAAGGTAAGATAAAAATAGTAACACCCAACATAAGAAAACGAACAATGTTCGAATATTGGGCGAAATTATTACCGCTGAAGTGATGACTCCTATGACGGCTAAATAGACTCCTCTTCGAAAATATTGAGAGGCCCTTCGAAGTCGTTTTCTATCTGGGGGTTTATCTGATGGTAAAAGACGTTTGTGATGATCCACAATGATAGTATAGGCTTAGATGGCACTTATATCAAGAATTTGTTACGTCTACTTATGTAGGGGTACATTTGCCGTAATCTTTAAATTATATAATGCCTTCATCTGGTAAATGCCCTAATTTCTGCAAAACCCCTCTCTGTGACAATTACATCCGGCACCACGCTGGGAAACAACCTATCCAAATTCGCCGAGACTTGCACCAATACTGTGTCCTCCCCAGCATCCACCGAGATCCCCGTCACCACCGCATGCACCCCATATTGAGCCAGGTAGTTGTTGTTCATGCTGGCAAAAGCCTGGGCATTGGCCCAGGTTCGGCTGGTAGGTTGTAGATCCCCGGTCTCCTCAAACACCCGCTGGCTGATCTCCGCGGCAGCTGCCAGCGCGGCAGCATCAGCAGCCTTGGCGATCTCCGCCCGGGCGTAGTAATAACGACCCAGCTCAATCCCTAAAGCCATGATCGGGATCAAGATAAAGCCAAAGAAGACCGTCCAGAAGGTCAGCGAGTAGGCGCGCTTATCCTTCAGCAACTTGGGTTTCATCACCACCCCTCCTGCCGGAATGTCGCCTCCGCCGAAACCGGAAAGCTTCCTGGCAATCCAGGTACTAACGTGCCAAGGAAGCTGGGGATCGTGCCTGAAACGCGCACGCTCAAGATACTGCCAGCCACCCCACCTGGAGAAAGGATGGCCACGCTGGGTTCTTTGACGATCGGGTCGCTATCAATCGCGCTGCTGGCCGCGCTGGCGGCATAGCAAGCGCCGCACTGCTGCGCCACGCTACCCATGCGCGCCCCATGCCGGGCAGCAGCCTGTACTGCCTGCTGGCCGTAGACCACCATACCCAGGTTGACCGTTGCCAGCATGACCAGTATGGCGATTGGAAATGTGATGGCAGCTTCCAACGTCTCGATTGCTCGTTTAGAGAATAGAAATCGCATTTTTGACCTCCTGCAAATCAATAAGGCGCTGGCAAGGGCAGAAACATCAACCTGCCCCTGCCAGCAGGGTGTTCATAACCGTCCAGCGACATCCTGGACGACCTGGGCGATGCGGGCGCCCAGGAGCTGGTAAGCTCCGTAAGCGACCAGCACCACCACCGCAATAATCACTGCCACTTCCGATGTTTCGATGGCTGCTCGATCCCGTAAGAAACGCATGGCTTGTTCACCTCCTTTCTTTTGAATTTTGCTACCATGGATAATTGACCATCCAAAGCCAGGCGACCGTCCCCAGAGCAATCGCGACGGTATAGGGAATGGTTTTCCGCCTGGAAATCAACCCGACCAGCCCCTGGACGCCTCCTACCAGAACAATCGGGATGAACAGCAATCCATCCGCGAAGAACAACACCAAGGCAATGATGATCTTGGCGTCTGCACCGCCGGACGCACCGATCTCCCACAGCGCCCAAACAGCAAAAACAACCAGCATGGCATACACGATTTGTGGCGACCCTGCGATGGACAGCCCCAGGATCGTCGCAACGCAAGCGACCGGTATACGCCATTTTGCTCCGGGCAGATCGGATATCAAAACCAGGAGTACAACCAGTGCAACAAGCTGCCAGCTGCCCTGGACTAATTGCCATAGTGCAGCCAGGATCAGCGGTAAGACGGTAAAGAAAGCCGGCACCTGCCGTGAGCGCAGATCGAATATGACGCACACCGCCAGCCAGGCCAGCAGAAGCGCCCAGGCTATTATCTGGGCTGGTAAAGTCGATGGCAACACAACTCCTCCAGATCTGCATCTGAGATCCTTGATGGAATTGAATAAGTCGTTGTATCGGTATCTGTGATCGTCATTGATGGCGTGGGGACAGGAAGAAGAATATAGCCTAAATTGCTTTGAGGCAAAAGTTCCTGTTCTGGGAAACCCTGATACCGGTTTTGCGCCTGCTCTTGAGACGCTAGTGAACCAACCCCGGATTGTGAGTCTATGTGATTTTCCGAGACATGGGTAACCGTTTGAATCTGGAGCCACCACGGACCCTGGACACCGATCTTGTTCAGAATAGGGGACAAAGCGAGCAACAGCAGGAACACTGCCAGGACCCGCCTTGGCCAGTTGTTAGTGAGGGTGATATAGAGCAAAAAGCCGGCACTGATCATGGCAAATCCGAGCCATGTAACCGTGACGTAACTCGGCCAGGCGGTAAAATGCAGAGAGATGCCGTTATAGGTAAGAACGATGATTGCCGCGAAGATGGCTGCTCTGACAATACGCAGATAAGGCCACACATGCTCCTTCGTCAACATAAACCGGCTGGCACGATCCCACTTTCGACCCGCGCGCTGGTGCAGCCGGTCAGCTACCAGCACCAATGTAGACGCTGTTTGCCTGTTGATGTGTTTCATAGTGAGTAGAAATTCATCCAGGTGGGAGTCGATCCCACGTAATATCGCAAGGCATTCCTCTGTATCTAGCCCACTGCGACGCTTATGTAAGGCTTCCCACAGCGCCCGTTTTACCTCCCCCTCGGGTAAATCCTGAACAGCCTTAGAGAAGACATCGAAAAGATCACTCTCCGTTTCTGAATAAGTGCTGATCCGATCCATCAAAACAGCGACTTCCAGCAGATTCATTACTTTTCGGGACGGGCGGAACTCCTCGCTCAAAACCATCGCAGCCACCAATACCAGGATAAGCCACTCCCTGGATATCCAGGTCACCACCCAGTTTGCGATGAAAATACCGATGGCTGCAGCAAGGATTTTGAGGAATATTCCAAACCGATCGTTTGTTTTCCGCAATGTGCTCAATGACAGGACTCTACCGGCCGCCTTGCGCTGGAAAACCCAGGCGCGTAGCTTCGCTGCAAGCGACCAAGACTGGTGGAAGATCCAGGCTGTCATGTAAGCTGCGGCAGTGAAGTAGCTGATCAGGGGAAGCAGTCGCAGCTCCATTACCAAACTCCCGGGATCAGCCGGTACCGCACATGGCTGGCGTAGTTGTTGTAGGCGTAGATGATGCGCTCTTCTCGAAGGGCGCGGATCACCTGGATGATCACAAGCGCAACCAGCAATGCACCAGCAAGCAACGGATGAGGCGAAGTGACAACCAGGGCGGCGCGTAAGATCAGCTCTCCCAGGTACATAGGATGACGGACAAAGCTATAAGGTCCCCGAGTGACCAGGCCACGGTCAGCGGGTGCAATGCCAAAGCTTCGCCCCAATGCGAGCAAGGACCAGAGCACCAACCCGTACCCAAGCAGACCGATAATTAAGACTGGCACAGGCATCACGGCAGGATAAGGAGCTGCCAGCGGCAGCACAGCAGCCAGAATCCCCAACCATAAGCCACGTTGGTCGTAACTGGTTGCTGGCTTACGGCGGGAGTAGAGCGCAGCCAGGATGGCGTTATGCAATGCAGCCAGCCAGGCCAGGATGGTCGGCTGTTCCCAGGCAGCCAAAGCCGAAACAACCGCCGCAAAGGTAAAGAAAGCCAGCCCAAGGCGGTCTTTCATTTGCTCACTCCTCGTCATGATCTCGCTGGTTCGATGAGCTAGATGAACCGCCGAAGTGCAGGGTTGCCAGAATCCACCCAAAGGTAAGACCCAGTGCAAAGGTGGAACCCGCAATCGCTACGGCACGCGCCGCGAAATATTCTGTAATCGTCATTGGCATACCCTCACAATCCTCTATAACGTCGCCAGTATTGGCCAGCCGATCAAAGCCAGGATGACAGCAATGAAGGGCAGGAAGTAGAAAATCACCATAGGTATTACTAGCTCTGCGCCAACTCGCTCGGCGCGTTGTTCTGCCCCACCAGTGTATTCTGCAGCGATGCGATTGGCCATCTGCGCCATCAGTTCCTGCTGGGCGGTGCCCAGGCGGACGAATTCCAACTGCACCGCCAGCCCGATCAGATCCGGCATGTTTGACGCCTGGGCTTCCTTCTGCAACTGGGTAAAGATCACCCGTCCCTGAGACATCTGCAGCACGTGGCGCATCCACTGCGCTGCCAGGCTGTCCATCTGGGCGGTACGCCGCAGAGCTTCCTCCAGGGAGACGCCGGCAGCCATCTGAGCCGCAATGAGCTGGATGAATTCGGGGAGCTGCGCCTGGAAGCGCCGGCGCGTCCGGCGGGCGACGCCCCCCAACAAAACCACAGGCACCTGCCAGCCCAATAAGGAGGCGATCACACTCGGAATCAGGTCGTCATAGATCAGCAGCCCAAACACGAGCGCGCCCAAAGCCAGGGCAATTCTGAGCGAAGTGAACTGGACCTCATCCCAACCGTGCCACTTACCGGCAAGCTGGGCAAAATACAGGTCGGCTTTCGTCCGCCTGAGAATCGAACCGGGAGCCCAGCGCGCCGTGGGGCGATCCAGCCAGGAAAGCCACTTTCGCCAACCAGGCAGCTCCGGTTCTGCCGGTTGATCGCTCTCGCGAAGGTAGCGCGCCGCCTTACCGGAGGGAAGGCTGGGTACAAACTCCACCCAGAGCACAATCAGCAAGGTTGCGGTCGCAAGCCCAAGCAGGTAAATAATCGTCATACAGCCTCCGATACAATGGAACGAATCAGCAGATAGCCCAACACCATCATCCCAATTCCAGCCGAGATCACCATCTGAACGGGCAGGGAGAGAAGCGCCTCCTTGATGAGCGGATCGCGGGTAAGAAACAGGAAGACGATCAGCAGTACGACCGGGATGATGCGAGCAGAGAGCAGCGCATCTCCCGCCTTGGCGACAGCCCGGTTGCGCGCCACCAGGATTTGTTGGATGCGCTGGGAGATCTGCTGCAATACTTCAGCGTATTTACTGCCACCGGCTTCACTGTATCCCTCCAGCAGGTAAGCCAGGTTGGAGAGCGAGGTAGAGGGTGAACGGGCAGCCAGGCCGCGCAAAGCTTGCTGGCGTTCTTTGCTGCGCAATTCTGCGGCGGTGAGCATAAGCTCCGCAGTCAACGGGTTGGGACCTTCGACTTCCAGTGACTCGCCGGTCTTCTGCAGAACCTCGGGGATCGAACTCCCCGCCAGTAGACCGGCTGTAATCCGCCCCACCGCAACCGGCAGCAAGCGATCGATTTCCCTGCCGCGGCTCTTGACCCGGTCATCCAGCCATGCGTACGGCAAATACCCTGCAACGACGCCGATGATCAAGGCGGGCAAACCCGGCAGAAAGGGCAAGGTAATCACCCCAGCAGCAACCCCAATCGCGAGGGTCAACAATCGGAAGGTGACTGGCTGCATGCGCACTCCGGCAGCGAGCAGCTTATACTCCAACGATCCCGACTTCAACTCACTCAAGGAACGCGCCGTTTCAAGGGAATACAGTTCAGCAATGCGCTGGCTGGCTTCGCCGCGTCGGACGCGACCCGGCGCAAAGAGCACATAAATCAAAAAACCGACCAGAATACCTACCAAAGTAATCATCGTAAATTCACCTCCTACAGACTGGTTTCCGCCAGGATGCGCGGGCGTAGATCGCCAACTTTCGTCCAACGCGGCTGGCTATCTGGCGATGGGTCGTCCAGGCGATAGATTGGCTCAAAGCGGATATCACCGTTCTTGAGTTCCTTGGCGACATTGGCGATCACTGTCACCCGGCGCACTTCTCCCCGGATGCCAATCTGCACCAGCAGGTCAATCGCCTCAGCGATTAACTGCAAGGCGTCCGATGGGCTAACGCCAGCGTCTGCTCCCAGTACAGTGGTTAGCCGGCGTACAGCTTCGCGCGGGTTATCGGCGTGGAAGGTGCAGGCGCCGGAGTGTCCGGTCATCATTGCCCGAAACAGGCTCAACCCGGCATGCCCATCCCGCACCTCGCCCAGGATCAGGTAGTCGGGCGACATGCGCAAGGCATCGTCCACAC
>FWPU01005954.1_pt1 | contig 17556 bp, 14 predicted proteins | sample 2228361 | NCBI WGS metagenome assembly FWPU01 (sample SAMEA103939777, study PRJEB20133) | metagenome
TACACTACTTCTGGCGCAGTTCCTCCTTTTTTGCAAATCTTTACACCTCTGCTCGCAACTGCTTTGTCAAAAGTCCAATTACATGGAGCCAGGAGATTCATCCCCCGGCGGACTGCCGGCACAGACAGGATCAGGGCCCGGGGTGCGACGATGTGCCATATGCCGTGGTCGCACCCCGGGCCCTACGATGAGGCTCACCGGGTTGTTGGGAAAGAAGCTACCAGCGGGTGGCCTGGAACTTCCAGCCGGGCTGTACCTTTTGCATTTCGATCTCGTCGTTGCGTTCCGTCAGGCCACATGCCTTGTACTGCTGGTGCAGCCGGGCCAGGGCTTCCCGGTCCAGCTCGATGCCCAGGCCGGGCTCGTTGGGGATCACCACACAGCCTTCGTCGAAGGGGATGCGGCCGCCCACCAGCACTTCTTCGGACTGCCATGGGTAGTGGGTATCGCAGGCGTAGGTCAGGTTGGGCGTGGCCGCGGCCAGGTGGGCCATGGCCATGAGGGAGATGCCCACGTGGCTGTTGGAGTGCATGGAGAGCCCCCGGCCGAAGGTGCGGCAGATGCGGGCCAGCTCCACCGAAGCCCGCAGCCCGCCCCAGAAGTGGTGGTCGCTGAGGATAATGTCCTCGGAGTGGAGGTGGACACTGCCGGGGATGTCCTCGAAGGAGGTGGTGCACATGTTGGTGGCCAGGGGAATGTCCTTCAGCGCCGTTCGCACTTTGGCCATGTTTTCCTGGCCCCGTACCGGGTCTTCGTAGTATTCCAGCACGCCCCGCAGCCGCTCGCCGATGCGGATGGCCGTCTCCACCTTCCAGATGGCGTTGGGGTCCAGGCGCAGGGGTGTGCCTGGGCCGAAGGCTTCCCGCAGGGCCAAGATGGCATCGGCCTCTTCGTCCGGCGGCATGGCTCCCCCCTTGAGCTTGATGGAGCGGAAGCCAAAGGCATCGCACATGGCTTTGGCCTGGGCCACGATGCCCTCCGGGTCCAGGGCAGCTCGCTGCCGGGCTGCGGCCCAGCCGGTGGCGTTGGGGTCGGTCTCGAAGCCCAGGGCGCCGCCGGCGCCTTCGTACTTGTAGAACAGATAGGCGGAGAACTCCACCCGATCCCGCACCCGGCCGCCCAATAGGTCGCAGACGGGGCGGCCGGTGGCCTTGCCCATGAGGTCGAAGCAGGCCACCTCGATGGCGCTGTAGACGTGGACCATGCGGCGCTTGTCCCAGGGGGCTTCTCCCCGGGCGCCGGCGCCGTCCTCGCCGAAGCGGGCGATGAGCTCGGCCTGGATGGCATTGAGCTGGAAGGGATCTTTGCCCACGACCACCTCCCGGGCCGCTTCCAGGGCAGCGGTGGTGGCGGCGCTGCCGGGCACTTCGCCCAGGCCGTAGAGATTGTCCTCGGTCACAATCTCGACGATGGTGCGCAGGGCATAGGGGGCATGCAGGCCCGCCGCGTTGAGAAGGGGCGGATCGGCGATGGCAACAGGCGTGACATGCATGTCGGTGATGCGCATACGTCTTAGCCTTTCACGCTGCCAGCGGTCAGGCCGGCGACCATGAAGCGCTGGCCGTACATGTAGAAGATGACCACTGGGATGGAAATAACCAGAGAGGCCGCCATCAACATGCCCCAGGGATAGATATCCCCGAAGATACTTTGCGCCAAGCCGACCGGCAGGGTCATCAAATTTTGGCTGGTGATAAAGACGAAGGCGAAGAGATATTCCTTCCATGCTGCGGTAAAGGAGAAAAGGGTGACCGCCAGGAGGGCAGGGGCGGTCAGGGGCAGGGTGACCAGCAGGAAGGCCTGGAGCCGGGTGGCGCCGTCCACCATGGCGGCATGTTCCAGTTCTTCTGGGATGGACCGGTAGTAGCCCATGAGCAGCCAGGTAGCGAAGGGAATCATGCCCGTCGGATAGGTTAAGATCAAGGCCCAGCGGGTGTTGATTACCCCCAGGTCGGCCAGGATGCCGTAGAGGGGGATGAACATGAGCGCAGCCGGCAGCAGGTAGGTGATCAGGAGAATGGTCTGCAAGGTCTGGGCGCCCAAGAAGCGCAGCCGGGCCAGGGCGTAGGCACCCAACGCTGAAATCACCACGGCCAGGGCAGTGGTGGTCACGGCAACAATAGAGGAATTGCGGAACCAGATCCAGAAGGGTTCTCGATAAAAAAGTCGATCGAATTGATCCAGCGTCCACGGCGTAGGCCAGAAGATGCCAGTACGCTGGCTGATCTGAAGGTCGCTTTTGAAGGCCGTGATGATGATCCAATAGAAGGGGAACAATACGAAGACGAGCATGATGAGCAGGCCAATCCCTCGCAGGAGGTTGCCCACCAGCCGATTGCGTTTCTGGCTCCCGGGACGCCGGGGAAACAGGCTGCCCACTGCGCTGGCCACAACCAAGATCGGATAGGCAATCACGTTGCCCAGGAGTCCCACAGCCCAGGCTATCCCGTCAATGACCCGATCTTGCCAGGTGACCGTATCCATCTCCCCCTGGGAGACATCCCGTCGCATGTAACGGGAGAGCAGGAGAATGAAGACGGCCAGCACCGGTGTCAGGCTAAAGGCAACGGCCGTCCCCGGACCAAATTGCAGGGAGCGAATGGCCTTTTCGTAGGCCATGATGGAGTAGACCTTGGTCAGGTTGCCTGGCCCACCATTGGTGAGCAGGAAGATGGTCTCAAAATTATTGAAAGTCCAAATGGTGGACAGGAGGGTAGCCACCGCGATGACATAGCGCAGCCCCGGCAAGGTGATATGGGTGAAACGTTGCCAGGCGTTGGCGCCGTCGATTTCGGCCGCTTCGTACAGCTCCTGGTCGATGGAGGAGAGGCCTGCCAGCATGTTGACCGTGAAGAAAGGAATCCCAGCCCACACGTTGACGGCAATGACGGACGCCATGGCGTATCGAGGGTCTGAAAGCCAGGAAATGGGCTGCTCAATGATGTGAAGGGCCATCAGGATAGGGTTCAGGCCGCCGTAAATGGGATCGTAGATGGAGCGCCACGTCAAAGCCTGGACCACCGAAGGAATGATCCAGGGCAACAGGATCAGGCCGGTCAGCAAGTTGCGCAGCCTCTTTTGTCCATGGAGCAGGAGCGCCGCGATCATACCGAAGACCAGCTTGAAAATAATAGAGCCGGTGGTAAAGATCACCGTCGCTTTCACTGCCTGTCGGTAGAAGGGGTCGCTGTAGAGGCGAATGTAGTTATCCAGGCCGACAAATACTTCCCGCCGTTCGGCCAGGTTGTAAATGGTCAGACTGGTATACATCGCCTTGAAGAAGGGCCAGGCAATGAAAACCACCAACAGGAGGATGATGGGCGCGACGAAAACTGCTGCAATCTGCCAGTCGCGGCCAAAGATGCGCTGCATCATCGGGCGCCGCGGAGAGGGGCTGTAGGCAGAAGGTAGTGGTTGTGCTTGTTGGGCCATGGATTCTCCTATCCAGACTCAGCCGTTGTGCTGACGAGTCTTTAACCATTGTTGGTAGTCCGCTTCGATCTCTTCGGACCAGGCTCGGTCAATTTCGCCAGGAGTATATTTCCCTTCCCGGAGACGCAACTTGCCGAATTGATCCCGTATCCGGATATCCTCTGACCGTTCGACCACGGCCTGAGCCAGATGGGGAGGGATAAAAACCACCCCGGTGGGGGTTCCCAGCACCACGTCCCCAGGCAATACGGTTACTTCACCGATGCGGACGGGTATGTTGATGCCGACCAGGGTGACATTGGCAATGGCGGAAGGGTGAAGTCCCCGGCAGAAAATGGCTAGGTCCGACATTTGGTTGATGCCGGCGAAATCACGGATGCCACCATCAATGATGGCCCCGGCCTGGGTCCTGGTACGCAGCGACGTGGCGAGGTTGTCGCCCACAAAGGTGCCCTCTTTGACTTTGCCGAACAGATCCACCACCATCACATCGCCGGGCTCCAGGGTATCGATGACCCACGAATTTTGTCCGCCGATGCGCCCCTCGGCCTTGCCAATTTCTTCGATCAGCTCATGCAGGTCGGGGCGATGGGGGACCATCATGGCGGTGACTGCACGCCCTACCAGGATGCGCTCTGGATGGGTACGGAACCAGTTTCCTTCAAATTGAAAGGGATAGCCATGGCGGCGGAGGACGCCCCATGCCTCCTCGGTGGTGACCAGCTTCATCCGTTCCAGGATGTCATCTGGTACTCGGGGACGACCATCTGGGAAGCGATCAAAGGGATTCAGCCGTGTAAGCTGGATGAGGGACTCTTTGGGATTGGCGATGAACATGGGAAATCACTTTCCAGGGTGCTGACCCTGTTGCCAGGCGACAACGAGGCTCCGATCGAGCAGATCGGAGCCTCGTCTCGTTACCTGGCCAGGCCCTTTAGGCGAAGAAACCCATTTCCTGGCCAATGCCCCGGATACGCTCGGCTGCCTGGGCCACGGCATCAGCGGGAGCGACACCCTGGGCAATGATCTGGGCCATCATGTCGGTGAGGACTGCCTGGGCAGCGATGGCGTCGAAGAGGGGGCTGGGTTGGGCCGGCCAGGAGGCGCCGGGATGGTCACCCAGGGCCTGCTCGCCCATACGAGCCAGATTGGGGTCCTCTTCAAAGGCCTGAACCACCTCCTCCATCTCGTAGTAGCCTTTGTAGGCCGGCAGGAAGAGGCCTGCCGAGATCAGGGAGATGGGCAGGAAGATTTCGGGCTTGATCATGTGCTTGGCCAGCTCTTTGGATAGGTCCTGATGGGTCGCTCCACGCGGGATGATGAACTGGCCGCCACCGCCGCTTTCCAGTTTGCGTCCCAAAGGTCCGATAGGCGTCCCCATAACCACCGTATCCGCGAAGACGGGATTCTCTTCGGCTTTGGCCTGGGCATAGACGCTTGCCGCGTTGTGGGTATAGCCGATGGCGCCCGACAGGTAGGCCTCATTATTGCTGGCGTCGGTCCAGCTCATGATGCCTGGCGGCAACATGGGGGCATACTGATCGCTGGTATAGATTTCAGTCAGCCATTCCACGGCTGCTACCGTTTCTGGGGAATTGAAGGTCACCTCGGTGATGTTTTCATCGGTGTAGTGGCCACCCCAGGACTGGATAACACTCTCAATGAAGCCGGTGGCATCACCGCCGCTGTTGACAGTCAAGCCCCAGCCGTAGAAACTTTCATCCGGCTTGGAGATGGCTAAAGCTGCATCCCGCCGCTCATCCCAGGTAGGCAGATTCAGAGGATCGAAGCCTGCTTCCTCAAAAGCACTACGCCGCCCAAACTGGCCGCCGCCGTGCATCATGTAGGGGATGCCCCACCACTGGTCTGCAATAAAATTCACCACATATTGGCCAAAAGGCGGATCGCCGTAGAGGGAGCTGGTCTCGGCCACGACATCGCTTACCGGTTCCAGTGCATTCTGGGAGTAGAGCAGTTGGGTCAGGCGAATGTGGTAGACGAGATTGGGGGGATCGCCAGCCTGGACCTGGGCCAACAGTTTGGGGACGAAGTCTTGGGTGGCCTCTGCGGCTACCGTGGTCGTCTCGATCTCGACGCTGTTTTGTTGCCCCCAATCTTTGACTGCCTGGGCGAAGAGATCTTCCATCTGTTTGAAATACTCGCGGCGGTGGGCCACCAGCAGCTTTGGCATTTCCGCCGCCGGCTGGGTTGCCCCTTCACTGCCGGTAACCGGTGCCTGGCCTGGTGCAACAGGTGCTGCACAGCCGGCCAGGGTTGCCAGACCGGCCAAGCCGCCCATGAGTTTGAGGGCCTGGCGTCGGGATATGGATGGGTTGAATGGCTTACGGGTTTGCTCAGACACGGTTGCCTCCGTTTCGAAATGGCTGTTGCAACAAAGGTGGCCAAAGCATGCAGAGTAAACAGTTACACCTGGAGACGCAGCTTCCTCTCCTGGCGAACCTTTCCTCTACATGGGAAAACACAAGATACAAAAGGTAGCCGAAAACAAAATATGGACAGGCTTAGACTGGGGAACGGCGGCCAACTTGATGAATGGACGTCTGTTCGTTAAAATGAAGCAAGTATGTCAACCGTCTTTTGAACCGGGTTGTAATTATAGTGGATATTAAAATTTTGGTCAAAGAGCTCAGCAGAGCGGGTATAGTTTATCATCGTCGGCGCAGAATGTAGGGCAACCGCCGATGCACTGCACCCCTACAAATCTGGGACACATCCGGTGCGGGCGGGTTCATTTCAGCTTGGGGACAGTCCCGTCGGAGGGGACGGCGCCCAGGCGGACAGATCTGGCAGAGGGCGAGGCTTGTCCAGCCCGCTTGCCCCAGAGCCGAAATACACCCAGCGCAGGCGGGCGACCAGTGGGTAGGGGGACAAGCCCGGCATTCAGGACCGCGGATTGGGTGCTACGCTGCGGGGCGATTTGGGCCAGGAATGGCCTTCATGACTTGCGCAACAGGTTCCGCGTGCGGTAGACCTCAGCCGCCTCGCGTACAAAGGCCGCGGTCACCGGCGCCTGGTAGGTCTCTTCCAGGGTGTGGGCCATCTCCAGCAGCTCCTCGTAGGTGCTGCGGCCCGGCCGCAGGCGTTCATACATGCGTAGCAGCTCCTCGTTGGGCACCGCGGTCAACTCGGCCGCCCGGGTCAGGTTGGCCGCCAGTTCGGGGAAGCCGGCCTCGGCGGCAATGGCGGCCTGGGCCCGCAGGGTCTCTGCCCCCACCTGGAGGTCGGCGGGGTTTAGCTCGCCGGCTGCGGCAGCCTCCAGGTCGATGTCGTTGAGCTTGCGGCCGCTGGCAGCCTGCAAGGATCCCCGGGCATTTTCCATCAGGGGGTATTGATAGCGTCCGTTCTGGCTCATACGTCCGGCTCCCAGTCAAAGAAGAGTTCGGCAGGTGGCTCATCCCGGACCTGTTCGGTCTCCCGTTGGTGGAGGAGGGTGGTTTTGACGATGAGCTTGAGCCGCGCCCAGTTGTCGATTTTGACGGCCACCGGTTTGGGCTTTTCTCCTTTCGCGTAGCGAGCGGCATTGCGGCCCATCTCCCGGTAGGTTTCCAGGGTCAGGCTGGGAGACTGGGGGAAGAGCTCCAGGTTGTTGAGTCGGGCCAGCCCCCGCTTCTGGATCATGGCCGTGCCCCGGGACTGGAGGCCGATGGCAATGCCGGAGCCGCTCAGCTCGGCGCCCACGGTGGCGATGGCCGCGCAGTCGGAGCTATGCTTGACCTTGACAATGCGGGCCACTAGTCCCTCGCTGGCTACCCCGGTGAGGATGGCGGCCAGTACCTCCTCGTGGCCCAGGCCGCCGATGGTGCGGGTCAATTCCCGGCCAAAGGCAGGCCCCACGGCCACGATGATCTCCTCCGGTTGGGTGCCCGGTTTGGCCGGCCCGATCTCCACCAGCCGTTTGCACGGCTCGCCCACCTGGTCCTGGATAAAATCCTGGGGGGAACGGGCCTGGGGGATGGCTTGGATCTCCTGCCAGCGTTCCCCTTCTACCCGATAGCCGGTGCCCGGGCCGGTGTAGTCGTTGGGGTCGTTGATGGCACTGAGCACCCGGAAGTGGCGGTCGAAGATGGCCGACGGCTGCAAGTAATCCCCGGCCACCCGCTGGCGCCCCATCTCCAGGATGTTCTGGGCGGTGCGGGTAAAGCCCCGGCGGTGCAGGGCCTGGACCACGGTCAGCATGCCCTCTTCGCCGGCCAGGAAGCGGTCCGCCGCTTCCAGATCGGCCACCAGGTCCCGCTCGGGCATGTCGTCGCTGCTGTGGGCGATGACCGCGGCTTCCACCTCTTCGTCGCTGATGGGGGGGAAGCCCAGCTCTGCGTAGACGGCCTGGATGGCCCGGGCGGCCTCTCGGCGGATGGCCAGGGCCTCTTCCTCGGTGATGGGGCGCAGGCCGCCGTCCACCTGCATGTCCCGCTGGAGGACGTTGTAGTCGTCGAAGTCCTCGGCGTCGAAGTTGCCGCCGCCGAAGAGGTTGTCCCGCTTGGGCACGGCGCTGTAGCCGGAGAAGATGAAGTCGGTGCCGGGGATGAACTGGAGCATCAGCTTGGCCGACTTGCGGATGGCCGAGTGGGAGGCCAGGGCGTCGTTGCCCGAGGCCACTTCCAGCCCCAGCATGGAGGCCAGCAGGTTCTCGGCCAGCACCGCACGCACGCCACCGGGCAGGGATTCGGGCAGGGCAATGCAGGAGATGGAGCCGTTTTGGACCCCCTGGCTGCCCGCGCCCCGCACCACCTGCAAGCAGCGGGCCTCCAGGTAGAGCATGGAGCAGCCTTCCGCGTTGCCCATCAGAGCCTCGGAGCCGGTGCCGGAGGTGAAGCGCACCTTGACCCCCCGGGAGGCGTAGGCCGAGGCCAGGAAGGCCTTGGACCAGGGGGTGTCGTCTCCGTCTACGAAGGTGCGCTCGGTACCGTAGACGGAGAGGGTCTCCGCGTAGGTGGTGAGCCCCTTCATGGCCAGGCGTAGGCCCAGGGCTTCCTCCACCGCGCACTGGGTCAGCACGCCGCCCCGGCCCGTCTGAGTGCCGATGAGCACGGCCAGGGCGTTGAAGGGCGCGTTGCGGGCCACCCGCACGGTGGTCTCCACCTCGGCGAAACCCCGCAGGCTGGCTTCGGCTGCATCTGCCGCCAGCAGGGCGGGATGTTCCCGCCAGTTGGTGACGTGGGCCTGGTTGGCCGGCGTGCGGCGCACCCGCATCTTACCCAGGCCCATCATCATCTCCAGCACGTTCATGTGGCGGATGATGTCACAGAGCTTGGCCGGCGTGCAGCCCCGGGCCAGCCGCCGGACGGCCGCGGCCGGGACGTTGATGTCTACCAGCATGCGGGCGATGGTCTGGGAGGGGGTGGCCATGGCCTCCTCGGCCACGGCCAGATCCAGGCTGTGGTCGGCGATGAACAGGTCCAGCATGTCGAAATCGGCCCGCCGGCGGCCGTCCATCTCCACGACCCGGCCCCCTTCCATGCGCAGGCTGGGCTGGGGGTCATACGGGCTGTCGGTCACCACCAGGCCGGCTTCCGGCCACGGCTCCACGTAGGTTTCCTGGTTGATGTCCCGTTGGGCCAGAATGGCAAATCGGCGTGATTGCCCCATCATGTTCCTCCTCATCGCGTGTGGTCGCGTCCGTGCCATCACCCCACCGTGCTCCATCACCCCACCGTAAAGACAAAGACGCCGCAGAGGCACAGAGGGCGCAGCGGGCGCGGCGGGTTCCCAGAGAGAAATCTGGCAAAATTTGTGTTCATCTGCGAAATCTGTGGTTTCTGCGGTAGCTCTGCATGAGACCGCGGCCGGCCTTGGGCCGATGATTGAAATCATCTCTACCCATCTGTAAGGCCGGTGGCGCTCCCCTGTTTCCCCTGGGTGCAGCGTCTATCCCGGCCCGCCGGGGGTTAGCGGACCAGGGCCGTGTGGCCGGCCTGGATCAGGGACTCCACTTCCTCAGGTGTGGTCACGATCATATCACCGTGTTGGCTCAGGGCCAAGGCGGCCAACACCACCCCCGTCTGCAGGCCCCGGCGCAGGTCACCGTCCAGCCAGCCGTGGATGACGCCCGCGGCCAGCCCATCCCCGGCGCCAGGCCGGTCGATGATCTGGACCGGCCTGGCCGGCTCGTGGTGGAAGTCCTGCCCGTCATAGGCCAGGACGCCGGCCTCCGCCAGGGACATGACCACCAGCCGCGCGTGGGTGATCTCCGCCAGCCGCTGCACCATCTCCTCCGGCGGGCCATCCAGGCCGAAGAGGTTGCGGGCGTCGCCCCGGCCGCAGAAGAAGAGGTCGATCTCCTGAACCAGGGGGACGATGGTCTCGGCGGCTGCTTGGGGCGTCCAGAGCTTGCTGCGGAAGTTCACATCGAAGCTGATGGCCACCCCTTGCTGACGGGCCCGGCGTACCGCTTCTTCCACGATGGCCTTGCAGCCGGGGGAAAGGGGCGGCGTGATGCCGGTGAGGTGGATCAGGCGGGTGTCCAGCAGGTAGTCCCAGGGGATGTCCCCGGGGGTGAGGCGGGCCGCGCAGGAATTGGCCCGGTCGTAGATGACCTGGGTGGCCCGAGGCGGTGCGGCGAATTCCACGTAGTAGGTGCCCATGCGCCCCTCGTCGGACCAGACGACCCCTTCCAGATCCACGCCGGCTACCCGCAGGTGGTTGGCCAGGTTGCGGCCCAGGGGGTTCTTGGGCAGGCCGCCCACCCAGGCGCTGCGACGGCCCAGGCGGGCCAGGGCCACGGCCAGGTTGGCTTCGGCGCCGCCAGGGCGCATGTCCAGTCGGTCGGCCATCTCCAGGCGTATACCCACCGGGACGCTGAGGCGCAGCATGGCCTCGCCGGTGGTGGTCACGTGGAAGCGTGGTTGCGTACTCATGGGCGCTTGGCTTCCTCCCATGCCTGGCGGATTTTATGGGCCCGGGCCATCAGATCCTGCCGGGACTGGTCAGGGCCGGTGACCAGGGCGCTCCCCAGGCCGACCGCGGCCGCGCCGGCGCGGATGTAATCGCCCACGTTATCGGGCGTCACGCCGCCGGTGGGGATGAAGAGGATGTCGTCCAGGGGGGCGCGCAGGGCCTTGAGATATTTGGGCCCCACCACGTCCGAAGGGAAGAGCTTGACTGCCTTGCAGCCGGCCCGGTATGCGGTCTCGGCTTCGGTAGGGGTGAAGATGCCGGGCAGGTGGAGGACATCTCGGACCTGGGCCTGCTCCACCGTGGCCAGGTCCAGGTTGGGGGCCACGGTGAACTGGGCGCCGGCGGCCACCGCTTCTTCAAACTGGGCCCGGGTGCGCACGGTGCCGGCGCCCACCAGCATACGGTCGCCGAAGCGTTCCCGCAGGCGGGCGATGGCGTCCAGCGCGCCGGTGGTGTTGAGGGTGACCTCCATGACCAGGACGCCCGCGTCCTGGAGGGTGTCGGCGATTTCCAGGAGGCGCGGGGTGGGGAAGTTGCCCCGCACGATGGCGATCAGCCCTTCCTGGCAGATCTGTTGGAGGTGTCTGTCTATGTGGGTGGGCATGGTGTGAATCCTTTCCCCTACCGGCTTGCGTTCTGTTTGGCCAGCTCGAAGGCGTCATCCTGGGGATCGTAGCCCAGGATCTCCCGCGCGTCGCTGATGTCCAGCCGCTTCCACCGGTTGTTGGAGACGCCATGGAAGACCCGGTAGTCCAGGCTGTCATCGGCTTCGATGGCCGCGGTCACCAGCCGGGTCAGGTCTTCGTAGGTCAGGGTGATGTCGATGTACGGGTGATCCACCCGGATCTCAGGGCTGTTTCGGTCCACCACCCAGCCGAAGCGCAGGCAGATGGCCGAGAGGGGCGTCTGGGTGCCGTAGTAGGCGGCCACTGCTTCCCCCCAGGCCTTGCTGGCGCCGTACAGGTTGGGCGGGCGCACCGGGTGATGGGTGGTGGTCACCTGGACGTCCGGCGGGTAGGCGAAGACGGCGTTGACGCTGCTGGCGAAGATGACCCGGCGGCAGCCGGCCCGCCGGGCGGCCTCGAAGACATTGTAGACCGCGATGACGTTGTTGGGCAGCAGGCTCTCCCAGGTGGCCTGCATGCTGGGGTCGGCGCCCAGGTGCACCACCGTGTCTATCCCCTGGCAGAGGGGCACCACGGCCTCAAAGTCAGCCAGGTTGGCCTGGATGAAGGGGAAGCCGTGGCTGTCGGCCGGGGTGCGGATGTCCGTCAGGATCAGGTCGTAGCGGTCCGCCCACTGTTGGGTGAGGAAGCTGCCGATGCGGCCGGCCGCACCGGTAATCAGAACCTTGCGCTTGCTCATGGGCTCCTCCTTGACAAAGGTGACTCCCCCTGCAAAAAGCGTTCTATCACCGCAGAGAGGCAAGAGAGGCAGAGGAGACAGGGGATTGCCAAAGAGCAATCCCCTGTGTTCATCTGTGAAACCTGTGGTTTCTATGGCGACCTCAAAGCTGTCATCGTTATTCGAACCAGGTGGTGCCTGGGAACTGGTGTTGGCGGGCCACCTCTTCGTCCAGCTCCACGCCGATGCCGGGCCGGTCAGTCAGGGCGATGTAGCCGTCCTGGATGATGTCGGTCTTTTCCCGGATGATGGTGGTCCAGTAGTCCCGGTGAAGCCAGTGGAACTCCAGCACCAGGAAGTTGGGCACGGTGGCGCAGACATGGGCCGAGGCCATGGTGCCGATGGGCGACGAGACGTTGTGGGGTGCGAAGGGCATGTAGTAGATCTCGGCCAAGTTGGCGATTTTGCGGCACTCCGACAGGCCGCCACACTTGGGGATATCCGGCATGATGATGTTGACAGCCTGCTTCTCGATGAGCTCCCGGAAGCCGTGGCGCAGGTAAAGGTTCTCTCCGCTGCAGATGGGGGTGCTGGTGGAGCGAGTGACCTCTCGCATGGCGTCGATGTTTTCCGCCGGCACCGGCTCTTCCAGCCAGAGGAGGTGGAACTGCTCCAGGTCCCGGGCCAGGCGGATGGCGCTGGGCACATCCAGCCGGGTGTGGACATCCGCGGCCACGTCCACGTTCTTGCCTGCGGCCCGGGTGACCATCTCCACCATCTCCACCATGCGCTCGTGTTCCCACTGGCCCGCGGTGTAGTTGAATTTGTCCTTGGTGAAGCCGGCCACCTCGCTGCCGGCGTGGCCATAGGCGTGGATGTCCAGGTCGATCTTCAGGGCGGTGAAGCCCCGCTCCAGCACCTGGTCCACCACCTGTTGGATCTCGTCGAAATTCATGCCGGGCTCCACCTGGCAGTCGGCGTAGACCCGGATCTTGTCCCGGAATTTGCCGCCCAGCAGCTCGTAGACGGGCACGCCCAGGGCCTTGCCCTTCAGATCCCACAGCGCGATCTCGATGCCGGTCAGGGCGGTGATGAGGGCGCCGGCGAAGCCGCCGTCGAAGACGTGGCTGCGCCGCAGCTCCTCGAAGAGGGCGTCGATGGCGAAGGGGTCCCGGCCGATGAGGCGGGGTGCCAGGTTCTGGATAATGGCGATGGCCTGCTTACCGCCGTGGACACATTCGCCCAGGCCGGTGATGCCGGCGTCGGTCTCCACTTTGACCCAGAGGTGCATGCCGTGGCCGCGGGTGGCGGCGGTTTTGACAGATGTGATTTTCATGATGATTCTCTCCTACCAATCGATGGCCGTGCCGTCGTCAGGGTGATAGGTTTCGGGGTTGCGCCAGTCGTGGCCGATCTTGTCGGCCAGGGCTTCCTCGTCCAGCTCGATGCCCAGGCCGGGGCCGATGGGCAATTCCAGGTAGCCGTCCTTAAAGGTGAAGGGTTGTTTCAGGTAGCCTTCCCCAAAGGTGGTGTGTTCCTGGGCCAGGAAGTTGGGGATGGAGGCGTCCAGGTGGATGCCCGCGGCCAGGGAGATGGGTCCCAGGGGGCAGTGGGGCGCGATGGCGGCGTAGTAGGCTTCGGCCATGCCGGCGATGAGCCGGGCTTCGAAGATGCCGCCCGCGTGGGAGATGTCCGGCTGGAGGATGGAGGCGGCCCGTTTCTCCAGGATTTCCCGGAAGCCCCACTTGGTGAAGATCCGTTCGCCAGTGGCGATGGGCAGGTGGGTCTTGCGGGCAATGTCGGCCAGGACATCCACGTTCTGGCATTGGACCGGCTCTTCCACGAAGAGGGGCTGGTAGGGCTCCAGGGCCTTGATGAGGAGCATGGCCGTCTGGGGGCTGACCGCGCCGTGGAAGTCGATGGCGATGTCCACCTCCTTGCCCACGGCCTCCCGGATGGCGGCGAAGCGTTCCACCACGTGACCCACGAAGGCGGGCGTCTCGATGATGCGGGCCGGCCGGGGGCCGCCCACGCCGGTCTTGATGGCGATGAAGCCCCGTTCCACCGCAGCTTTGGCATTGGCCACCGCCTCCTCCACGCTGCCGCCGCCGACGCCCTTGTAGACCTTGATGCGGTCCCGCAGGGGGCCACCCAGCATCTTATAGACCGGCAGCCCCACGGCCTTGCCGGCCAGATCCCACAGCGCGTGTTCGATGCCCGAAAGGGCACTGGTGAGGATGGGGCCACCCCGATAGAAGGCGTGCTTGTAGATGGCCTGCCAGTGATGCACCACCCGGGTGGGGTCCTTGCCCACCAGGTAGGGCTCCACCTCGGCCACCGCCTGGGCTACGGTCAGCGCCCGCCCCTCCAGGATGGGTTCGCCCAGGCCCACCAGCCCTTCGTCTGTGTGAATTTTGAGGAAAAGCCAGCGGGGTTTGACCAGAAAGGTTTCCAGTTTGGTGATCTTCACAGCAATACCCTGCTTTCTACGGATTGGATGGCGTTTTTTGGGCCGTGCCGGGCATGTGGCAACGGGGGAGCGGCGTGACAGAGTCACTCCACTTCAGTTTAACCGTAGCCAAGGGAATTGCTCAAACCGGCAACCCCGTGTTATAACCCTGGCTGTCACGATAGCGCGTGTACCCTTCCAGGAGGATCCCAATGGAACTGAGTGCCATTCAGCAGGCGCTACACACCGTCTCAGCCATCCCGGTGACCCCGTTCACCGAGAGCGGGGAGGCGGATTTCGCCACCTACGCCGCCCTGGTGGCACGGATGGTGGACGGCGGCATCACCGTGGTGACGCCTAACGGCAACACCGGTGAATTCTATTCCCTGACGCCCCAGGAGCATCGAGCTGCCGTCCAGGCCGCGGTGGAGGGAGCCCAGGGCAGGGCGCTGGTGCTGGCCGGCGTGGGCTTCGACACGGCCACTGCGGTGGCCATGGCCCGGGAGGCGGCCTCCCTGGGCGCCCACGCGGTGATGGTCCACCAGCCGGTCCACCCCTACCGCTCCGACGAAGGCTGGATCGCCTATCACAAGGCCATCGCCGACGCGGTGCCGGCGCTGGGCGTGGTGCCCTATGTGCGGGACGCGGCCATCGGCGCGGCGGCCCTGGGTGGCCTGGCAGATGCCTGCCCCAATTTCGTGGGTGTGAAGTATGCTGTGGCCAATCCCCAGCTCTTTGCTGCCCTGGTGCGCCAGGTGGGGGCGGACCGCCTGGCCTGGATCTGCGGCATTGCGGAATCGTGGGCCCCCTTCTTCTGGCCCGGCGGCGCGCACGGCTTTACCTCCGGCCTGGTCAACGTGATCACCGGGCCCTCCCTGGAGATGCAGCAAGCCCTGGAAGAGGGGGACTACGCCCGGGCCATGGCCATCTGGGCTCGGGTGCGCCCCTTCGAGGAGCTGCGGGCCCGGCGCAACAACGCCAACAACGTCTCCGCGGTCAAGGAAGCCATGGCCCAGATGGGCCTGTGCAACCGGACGGTTCGCCCGCCCATCTCCGAGCTGCCCCAAGCGGAGCGCCAGGAAGTGGCCCAGATCCTGGTGGCCCTGGGGGTGGCGGAGAAGGCGTAACAGGTCGCCCTTTACCCCCGGCGCTCCCCCAGCCATCCCACTGCCTGGCCCACCAGCTGTCGGTAGGCCGGCAGGGTCCATGCCGCCGGGCCGTGACCCAGGGCGATGTGGGCCACCCGTCCCTGGCCCACCCCTTTGCTCCAGACCATGGGGTAACAGACACCCCGGTCCATGGCGACCATGTGGATGGCCACGTCCGGCTCGTAGCTCTGGATGTAGAATTCGTCGTGGATGGTGAAGGCCTCCATGCCCTCGGTGATGGGGTGGGTCTGGTACAGGGGGTAGACGGTGAAGGCAAATTGGGGCGGATGGCTTTCAAAGGCACCGCCCATCAGCTTGCGCAGGGTCGGGTTGTTGCGGGCGGAGACGGTGGCTGCGTGCAGGGCCAAAAGCCCGCCGCCCCTGGCCACCCATTCGGCCAGGGATCGGGCCTGGCCCTCGTCGATGCCTGCCGCGTCCGGCGTCTCTGCCGTGGGGCCGCTGAGGCAGGTGTAGAGGAGCACCACGTCCACATCGCCCAAGGCGTGGAGGCGATCCAGCTCATAGGTCGCCTCCACCTGCGCCCCGTGCTGTGCCAGCACCGGCGTCAGGGTGGCGGCAAAGCCGTCGAAATCGTGGTAGGTGCCGCCCAGCACCAGCAAGATGCGGTGTTCCTGCATGATTCCTCCTTGGTTTCATCCACCCCGGGCCATGGCCAGCAGGCGTTCCAGGATGTGTTCGCCGTCGGCCCGCAGGCCGTTGTGTTGATACTCGTTGGTCACCCAGATGCGCATGCCCCGGATCTGGCGGGCCGTCTCCTCGGAAAATTCCCGCTCCACGTACATGTCGTCGTAGTAAATGACCGCAGCGCAGGGGACCCGGTTGGCCCGTAGGGTGGCCACATCGTAGAGCTGGGGCCATCCCTCGTAGCCTGCCAGGATCTCCGCCGCCTCCTGCAGGGGGCGCAATGCCCCATATTCCTCGAACATCCAGGGGTAGGCCATCTCGCCGGTGAAGTAGACCGGCCTGCCCTCCACCGGTTCAAAGTCTGGAAATTCCCGGCGTATCCGTTGGGCCGACCAGCGGGACGCCTGGTGCTGGCAGTAGATGGCCTCGTGCAGGATGGCGTAGATGGGGTTGGTGTCGAAGGCCTGGGCATTCTCCACGCCCCGCAGGAAGACATAGCTCAGCGCTCGGCCACGGCGACCCGGCACAAAGGCCTGCTCCAACAGGTAGTGGACCTCCTCAAAGCCGGTGCTGCTGCCGAAGGCGATGCCCAGCTGCTGGAAACGGCGGGGGGTGAGCCGGTCTCCGGTGGGCAGGCGTACTTCCTCCCGGGACAGGTGGGCTACGATCTCCTGGACCCGGGCCACGTCCTCCGGGTAGCGCTGGTAGTAGCGGCGGTTCATCTCCAGCACCCGCCGGTAGGTGGCCCGATAGACGTGGTCTGGCGGGCGCTCCAGGGGGGGCAGCCCTCCGGTGATCAGTACCTCCCGCAACCCCTCCGCCGCGGCCGAGAGGTAGTGGACCGCGCAGAAGCCGCCGAAGCTCTGGCCCAGTACGCTCCACGGCCGATCCGGGCCCACCAGCATCCGGCGGATGGCCTCCGCATCCCGGACGATGGCGTCGGCCCGGAAGTGGCGCAGGTAGTCGGCCTGCTCCCGGGCCGTGGCCAGGTGGGCCAGGGTCTGGGCCGTGGCCGGGCTGCTGAGGCCGGTGCCCCGCTGGTCCAGCAGAAGCACCCGGAACTCGGCCAGGGCCCGCTTGAGCCAACCCTGTTTTTCCAGGGGCCGAGGCGCGCCGAAGCCGGGGCCACCCTGCAGGAAGAGCAGCCAGGGCAGCTCTTTGTCCTCATGTTCGGGCGCCACCACTTCCCGGGCGTAGACGGTGATCTCACCCCGGTCGGGGTTGGCGTAGTCCAGGGGCAGTTGGAATTCGTGGCTGCGAAGGACCAGGCCTGGCAGCCGGTGGGTGTGCAGATGGCGATGGTTCATGGGGGATTCATCCGTTGGGTGCTGGCGGGTTGACCATGGCAGGTTGATTGTTGGCCAAAGTTGACTCGAATCGGGCTGGAGCGGCGGCGCGGCATCACCGCCGGGCGGCCGCCAGGGCTGCGCTGAACTGCTCGGGCGCGTCGGCCACGAACCAGTGCACGCCCAGGTCGATCAGCCGGCGCAGGGATGGGCCGTCGAAGCGGAAGGGCCGCAGCTGGAGGACGGCGCCCACTGCCCGCAGGCGCTCCTGGGCGTATTGTAAAAACGCATCATCCAGCAGGTAGCGGATGGCGTCCCGGTCGGCCGCGGCGTGGAG
>FWPU01008444.1_pt1 | contig 17551 bp, 13 predicted proteins | sample 2228361 | NCBI WGS metagenome assembly FWPU01 (sample SAMEA103939777, study PRJEB20133) | metagenome
TTGCCCACTCGTGAAGATTCTTCCAAGGAAACATCTCAGCAATATTAAAAAGACTTTTTCAGAGGTCTCTTTTAATTTTTACTTCGCCCTAGTTCAGGAGGAAGGGGAAGAGGCGAGCTTCTTTGTTTTCCTCCTGAATTAGCTATGGGTTTCTAAAGTGATCTACGTTCAGTTCTTTTTGAAAAGGTAATAGGTAAGTTTTTCCAAATCCCCGCACCTCATCCCTCTCCCCGGCGGGGAGAGGGGAAGGATGAGGGGATAAAAAGAACGCCGGAAAATAAAACCTTTTGGAAAAACGAAACTATTACAAAAAAAGATTAATCTGCATTTGATAAGCAACGGGGTTGGCTAAGCGCTTGATTAAAAAGGGAATAAGCAAGGTAGGCTGGTTTCAATATAAAAGGGGATGATGCCGCTAGGGCACCATCCCCTTAGTAAGTAAACAGCTTAGCGCATTAACTAAAACTCAACTATTACTTTGCCCACTCCTTCTTTGCCCAAAAGTTCCATTCCTTTGGGCAGATCTGCAAGCGCTACCTTGTGAGTGATAACTTCCTCCACAGGAAATGGTGTTTTTGCTAAAACCGCCAAGGCGTCTTTAAAAATGATCGCCGGGTAAGCCCATGAACCATGAATATCCACATCTTTGTTGCAGATTACCCAGGGATTAACTTCCGTAGATCCCGGATCGGTATAGTGACCTACTTCGACGACCTTGCCACCTCGACGCACAAAAGCCAAAGCTTCTCTAAACGCCAGAGGAACTCCCGCTGCTTCAATAACTAAATCTGCTCCCACGCCATCGGTCACGCCTTGCACCTCTTTAAGTCTTTTTTCTATAGGATCTTGGGCGCGAATAGTCAAGTCCGCTCCCAGGTGTTTGGCCATCTCCAGGCGGCTTTCGATCAAATCTTGGACAATAATAAATTTTGCTCCACTAAAACGTAGAGCTAAAATTACCATAAGGCCAATGGGCCCGGCACCCAACACCATGGCTCGGCTGCCTACTCCATAACCATGCCCCATAAAAGCCTCTCCAGGATTATAGGCGCGCTCTACGGCCCGCAGCCCTGTGGCCATAGGTTCGGTAAGCACTGCTCTTTCTAAAGATAAATGGCTCGGCAGGTGAAAGACCCAAGTTTTGGGATGGAGGTAGATATATTCGGAGAATCCACCCCATATACTTGGGGGATTCTTAATCGAGTTAAAACCGTAAATAGAACGATGCATACAGAAGGTTGGTCGGTGGGGCATATGCAAGCAATACCAACAGCGTCCGCACGATAAAGAACTGGGAGCTATGGCAACTTTATCTCCAGGTTTTATAGGATCTCCGCCAACAATAGCCATTTTCTGCGAGGCTAATTTGCCTACTTCCACTATGGTACCGACGAATTCATGACCAGGGATTAAAGGAAAAGGAGCAGTCTTCATTCTTCCTTTGAAGGCATGGAGATCGCTACCACAAATTCCGCAGGCATCAACTTTTAACAAAGCACAATCCTCCGCCACAGAAGGTATATCAAAACTTTGCATTTCCATCTTTCCAGGTTCGATCATTACCCAAGCACGAACTTTACTCATTTTTTCCTCCTCTTTAAATATTTTAAATTTTTTTCTTAAGCGCTATCATCCGTTAGCGACCTGTTAGACCTGCGGGTGATATAAGGGTGATTATCTACTTTCACCAATAACTAAGTAATTTATAGAGTAGCCAGCAAAGTAAGCCAGACCAGAATTTTATTTTTAGCGGATCACCTTCTTCAGGCGCAGATTAGCAATTTCCGCTTGGCTGTAGCCCAGCTCCATTAAGACTTCTTCATTATGCTCCCCGATGCGGGGCGCGGGACGACGAAGTGCTGAATTAAGCTGAGAAAATTGGAGAGGAAAAGCCACGAGGGGGAGATTCCCTTTCTTGGGATGAACCAGATTCCAGGTCATCTGCAACGCCTGCACTTGTGGATCGGCAAGGACTTGGTCAATAGTATTCACCGGCGCAGCTGGTACCTCAGCTTCGGCCAATTTTTTGAGCAAAGTCTGACGATCAAAGCGCCGCACCGCTTCTTGCACCATTTCATCTAATTCCTGCCGCCGTTTTACCCGCTCCGGATTGGTGGCATACCTGGGATCATTGACTAAAGCCTCCAGACCCAGAACGCCCGCCATGCGCTTCCATAGGCGGTCGTTACCGCCGGCGATAAATATCCATTGGCCGTCAGCACATTGATAGTTCCGGTAAGGGACGAGAGATGAATGCCCGGAACCAAGAGCCCGGCTCACTTCTCCGGCATAGAAGCAACTTTCTGCGTGGTAATTAAGCATGGCTATGGCCGTGCTTAAAAGAGCCGCGTCCAGGCGCTGCCCTTTCCCCGTCTGCTGACGGTGATAGAGGGCGATCATAATGCCGAAAGCACAGAGAATGGAAGTGGATAGATCCAAGAAAGATACACCACAACGCACAGGAGGTCCGTCAGTTTCGCCGGTAATGGACATTATCCCGCCGAAGGCCTGCATCAGCGCTTCATAACCTGCCTCGTTGGCCCGCGGACCAACCACCCCGAAAGCCTTAACGGAACAATAAATGAGGCGCGGATTTATGGCGGCCAGAGTTTCGTAGCCGAGGCCAAATTCTTCCATCGTGCCCGTGCGGAAGTTTTCAATTAAAACATCGCTCTTTTGGACTAAGCGCTTAATAATTTCTGCCCCCTCAGGATTTTTGAGATCGACAGCGAGGCCGCGCTTGTTCCTATTATTGACAATAAAAGCGGCGGATTCTTCGCCATCAACGGGGGGCCAGGCTCGAACTTCGTCACCTGATTTGATATCTTCTACCTTAATGACGTCTGCTCCCAAATCACCCAGCAGGGCTGCGCAATATGGTCCGGCCAGAACGCGGGATAAATCAATAACCCGAATGCCGGCCAACGGTAAATTTGAGGTCATAGAACGTGCCTCCCTCCTATGAATTAGCCAAAGTCTTTTAATAAGTTAACTCCGAAAAAATCTTCGGCAAAATTAATGGCCTATCATTTTTTAGTCTACCACGAGCAAATTTAAAAAAATGATGAAGGAAAGTCAAGAAAAATTCGGCAATTTTTTGCTAAGTCAATGGTCAAGGGTAATATAGATAATTTTTTGAATTCATTGAGCAAAAGACTAAAAATTGCTTACCGCCGACGATAAGGGTGGCGCCAGTAATAATGATGATGATAGTGGTAAGGGTAGCGATAATAAAAGTAAAAATGCCCATACCATGGATAGACATAAATATATTTTGGCTTGGGGGGTATTTCCCATAACTTAATTTCTTTGGCTAAAACCACAGGTACAGTAAGAGTTATTCCTTCCACGAGTATCTTTTCAACGCCGGCAATTTCCCCGAGGGCAGTAATTTCTCTGCCGGATTGAAAGATGGCAGGATCTAAAAATTCTTTGTATTTCACTAAGAAACGACCAAATGATTGATGTAAATCTATTGGCCTTTTTTCATAATCCAATTCCGCCTGGCGCACAATAATTAAGGTTTCCTCTGGTCTATTTTTGGTTTCTATGATGACCCCGCCCCACAAAACTTGTTTCCCTAAATAGGCCAAAGGATCTTTCTTGACCTCTGGTAGAGTAACCCTTTCATCCACGTCGCGCATCAATTCTCTTGAAAAAGGGGCGCAAGAAGTGAAAGAAAATAATAAAAATAGAATGATTAATTGGCGTTTCATTAAAAAGTAAAAAATATCTTTTTAAATTTAATAGTCCTTTTGCTTTAATGATCTCATGGATTTATTTTTGCCTCAAGTATTTTTTATTATTATCTGGTGGCTTATGGTTCAAGCTAATACCGTCCTTTGGCTTCATGGTTAACTTACTTAAAAGGAGGGGTAAGGAGAATTCCCCGAGCATTAAATTTGCGGGGGACGAAAATGGCGTAAACGCAAAGCATTACCCACCACGGTAACCGAAGAGAGGGCCATAGCTGCGGCAGCTAACATAGGATTTAGTAAAAGGCCAAAGAAAGGGAAGAGAATTCCGGCCGCTATAGGAATGAGCAACGTGTTATAAGCAAAAGCCCAAAAAAGATTTTGTTTAATGTTTTTGATAGTAGCTTTACTGAGGGCAATAGCGGTAACTACTCCTCTTAAATCTCCGCGGATCAAGATGATATCAGCGGATTCTATGGCCACGTCCGTTCCCGTACCCAACGCCATGCCTACATCAGCCTGCGCTAAAGCTGGTGCATCGTTTATACCATCTCCCACCATGCCTACTCTTTTACCTTCGGCCTGGAGTTTCTTTATTTCTTGGGCCTTGTCCGCAGGCAAAACCTCAGCGCAGACTCGCTCGAGACCAATCTGGCGGCCAATAGCCTCGGCGGTATGGCGGCTGTCTCCGGTTATCATCACTATTTCTAAATTTAATTTATGTAAAGCTTTCACAACTTCTTTAGCGTATTCTTTTAAGGTGTCTGCCACAGCAATCAGACCCACAATCTTATTATCTATAGCTACAAACATAGTGGTTTTCCCCTGGGCGGAAAGGCCCAGGCTCATTTTTTCTAATTTTTCATCCATCAGTCCCCTGGCGCGCATAAGTTTAGCGTTGCCCAAGAACAAATTTTGGCCATTGAGGGAAGCTTCAAGGCCTAGGCCAGGTAGAGCCCTAAAATCTGTTAAATCTGAGAGTTGAATATTTTCTTCTTTAGCTTTAGCTATTATGGCTTCGCCTAAGGGGTGTTCTGAACCTTTTTCAGCCGAGGCAGCATAGCGCAGAACTTCTTCTCTTTTATAATCATTCCAGGCAATGATATCCGTGACGGAGGGCTGTCCCCGAGTAAGGGTACCGGTTTTGTCCAAAACGATCGTAGTGAGCTTATGGGTGATCTCCAGAGCTTCTCCGCGGCGAAGGAGGATGCCATTTTCTGCTCCCTTACCGGTGCCTACCATAATCGAGGTGGGAGTAGCTAATCCTAAAGCACAGGGACAGGCAATTATCAGCACGGCAACGAAATTAAGGAGGGCATAATTGAGCCGGGGATGGGGACCCCAAAAATACCAGAGCATAAAGGTAAGGACAGCTATGGCCAAAACACCCGGGACAAAATAGCTGGCTAGAATATCTGCCATCCGGGCTAAGGGAGGTTTAGAGGTTTGGGCTTCTTCGACCATTTGGATGATGCGTGCCAGCATGGTATCGCGGCCTACTCTGGTAGCTATGAATTTGAAGGCGCCCGTCTTATTAAGGGTACCGCCGATTACTTCGCTACCCGATATTTTATCTGTGGGCAATGGTTCGCCTGTAATCATGGATTCATCCACTAAGGAATGTCCCTCTTGAACTACTCCGTCTACGGGAATTTTCTCTCCCGGTCTAACTAGGACTAAGTCGCCCAAGACCACTTCTTCTATGGGGATATTCTTTTCTTGACCTTGGCGGATAACCCTGGCCGTTCGAGCCTGCAACCCTACTAATTTCTTTATGGCTGCGGAAGTTTGCCCTTTAGCCCGGGCTTCCAAGAGACGTCCGAGCAAAATAAGGACAATAATTGTACCAGCTGTGTCGTAATATACCTCGGCCTTTAAACTTGGGCCGGTAAAGAGATAAGGGAAGAAAGTAGCCAAAACACTGTAGAAGTAAGCAGCTGAAGTACCTACTGCGATTAGGGTATTCATATCTGCTGATTTTTGTTGCAGTCTCTTTAAAGCTCCTGCGTAGAAGGGCCAGCCAATTAAAAATTGCAGAGGAGTTTGGAAGAGGAATTGCAGATAATAATTGATCTCGTATCCCCTCCAATAAAGATTAGGTAAACCGATCATCTTCCATGAAGCCAAAATAAAAACAGGGGCTAAAAGGATAATGCCCCATATGAATCTCTTTTTTAATTTTTGGAATTCACCTTCTCTTAATACTCGTTCCCGTTCAAATAATTTTTCTTGGCCCAATTCTGGGAGAGCAAGGATTTCATATCCAGTTTCGCGGAGGGCACGCTGAAAATCTTGGAGACTCACTATGCCAGGAATAAAATAAGCCGTGGCTTTTTCTGTAGCTAAATTCACTTGAACTTGAATAACGCCCATTATTTGACCAAGGGCTTTTTCTACTCTGCGGGCACATGAAGCACATGACATGCCTTTAATGGGGAGAATTATTTTTTCAAGGTGCACATCATATCCAGTTTCTCTTATGGCTTGCACTATGTCCTTTAAATTTATGAGAGAAGGATCAAAGATAAGAGAAGCCTTTTCTGAAGCCAGGTTTACGTTCACTTCTAAAATACCTTTAATCTGAGAGAGCGCTCTTTCTAAACGAGCCACGCAACTAGCGCAGGTCAGGCCTTTGATAAGGAGTTCAACTTTTTGGTGTCTGATCTTTTTTTCCATAGATGCCCTGTTTAATTCGGTATTTTTAAAGTCGCTATGCCCTGGTCAACCTGTCAGCGTAATGAATGGGCAGAAGATTAAATCTTATTTATTAGATGTCTGTGTCCTTGATTTGGTTTCACTAATAAAATTTTATTTATTCTTCGCCAGCCTTGATGATTTTATTAATTTGGCGAATAATTGGGCTAATTCGCGGCAGCCAGCCAGAATGTCCTGCTGTTTGAAGCTGCAGGCTATAAAAACCCAAGGGTAGCTCTCCTAATAAGAGATCGATCAGGATATCAGTTGGGCCCATAAAGCGAAAATCTTCATCTTGGAAATGAAGGAGGCCTGAACCTCCTTTAACCTTTCCTTCCTGCACCAGGAAATGGTTTTTAAATGGGCTATCTGAAGCTTCGATGTTGATGCGCATCTTTCGTGGGGCTTTTTGCAAAATAGCTTGTGATTCACTCTTTTTTTCCACCTCCCCGGCTATCCCTTCCCAGAGGAGGTCTGAAATTAAATCAGCCGCCACCGGATTTTGCCTAAATAGTTCGGCCGCATTGTTTTTCTTTATTTGCTTAAACAATAGCTCAAAGAAATTGGGGTAAGCGGTGAGCATTTTGTTTATTCCGCATCTTTTGATTTCCTCTAAAATGGGGAGAATATTTTGGGCTAATTCTGCAGCAGTACTTTGAGGTAGTTCTTTCCAAAAGCTTTTTATTTTTGGCGTAATCATAGCTTTTCTCCTATTCATTTGCTCTCTGCACTCGGCAAAGAATAGCCCTTACTTGGGGCACTCCCACCACTGGATCATAGGGTGGATCAAGAGAAACCAGCGCATTAATATTAGATTCAAAACATCCATAGTCTGGTTTAGGTTTTTCCGGAAACCACCATGCATGAGGGCCAGCAACCACATCCGGATGGAGATCGGGAATTAACTGCGCCCGATATTGCAGACGCCATTTCCCTGCGGAGAGAGGAGTTTCCAGAAAAACCCAATCACCATCTTTGATCCCTAAAGCTGCTGCTTTCTCAGAATTAATTTGTAAGTAAGGCTCTGGGGCTAATTGCCTTTGTCGCTTAATCTGCCTCCCTTCACTATGCATAAACCCGTGGATCCGGTAATGAGTATAGATGAAAGGAAATTCTTTAAAAAGTTCAGGCGTGCTCACAGGACTTTGCGGAGGCTCTTTATATACTGGTAAAGGGTCTACGCCCATGGCCTCAAATATCTGAGAGTAGAGCTCAACTTGGCCGCTAGGCGTATTGAATGGCGGCGTACTTGTTTGATAACGTTTATATCCACGCGGAAAAGTTAAGGTACTATGCGGCTTTTGCAAGAGCTCAGTAAAAGTAATTCCTTGATATTGGAGCAACCAATTGAAATAATCTTCCAAAGTCTCCCAGGGGCGGATATCAACACCCATGCGCTTTGCAATCTCAATGGCTACCTCTCGGTCATCGCGACACTCTCCCAAAGGTTGGACAATTTTCCTTACGGCAGTAACTGTGCTGGCTGGGTGTCCAAAAGCTTCCACTAACTGGTCACACTCCGGGTAAAAAGCAGCCGGGAGAACAATATCAGCCAATTCAGCCGTGGGGGTCATGAAGAGATCAGAGACAAATAAGAAATCGAGTTTATTCTTCAAAATATGCCATATACGTTGGTTATCCATTTCCGCCACAATTAGATTATCGGCAACGCACCACATGGCCCGGACTTTTCCTTCTTCCATAGCCCGAATGGTACTAGGAATATGACAGATGGCCCGTTTATGCATTAAAGGATATTCTTGAGCGCCTAAGCGCTTTTCATTAATGGCCGCCGGTGGTTTTACTCCCCAGAACATTAAATAAGGATGCCACATGAGTGCTTCCCGAAAAGTTCGGTAATAGAGAATGTTGCCACCCGGAGCATCTACATTTCCCGTAATACCGATCAAAATAGAAATGGCGCGGCAAGTCTGCGTGGAGGTAACTTGCTGCGCTCCAGAGCCTAAACGGATATAAATACAACCAGGTCGATGGAGCGCGTAAGTACGAGCAGCTTTTATAATATCTTCTTTAAGCAAGCCAGTAACCTGCGCCGCCCATTCAGGACTATATTTTTGAACATGTTCTTGCAGACGAGTAAAACCCAAACAATATTTTTCTACAAATTCCCGATCGTAAAGGCCTTCCTTGATAATGACGTGAGTCATGGCCAAGGCCAAGGCCATATCAGTTCCGGGCCGGAGACGTAACCAGATATCCGCTCGCTTAGCCATGGGAATAGGCCGGGGGTCGACAACTATCAACTTGGTTCCTCGACGAAGAGCTCGGTGTACCACCCGCGCCTGAGCAGGAGTGGCTACGTCTGGTTCTGATCCCCAAAAAATTATGCAACGAGCTTCCCCGTAATCGGGTCCAAATTCATAGGTAATCGTATCGCCAAAAGTAACGCTATTAGCCATCACATCAGGGTGAATGCAGGTGTAGCGGCCCAAATGGGTATTAGGAGTAGGCCAGAGTCTCTCGGCGATCTTAGTTGCTTGGATGGCAATATGCTTTTGGCCTGATCCACAAGAAACATGAATGGCTTCGGGGCCGAATTTTTCTTTGATGCTCTTTAAGTTTTGAGCGATGGTAGTTAAAGCTTCCTCCCAGGAAATTCTCTGCCACTTTCCTTCTCCGCGAGCTCCAACTCTCTTCAGGGGGTATAAGAGACGATCAGGGTGATACATTACATCAGGAATAGTCGCTCCCTTGATGCAGACCGCAGCGCAGTTAAGACACCGAGCTGCCTCCTCCTTTCCTTGTTCTTCATCATAGCCTAATTCAACTTCTTGCAAACTCCTTAAAGCGGCCGATGGAGAAAGAGTAGGCATTTTACGGCGGCTTCGGTCTGGGGGAAAATCCACCTTGACCGTCTGCCGAGCCCGCTGCAATGTTTCAGTCACCGAAGGCTCTCTCTTCCTCGGTTCCACACCGGTGAGATATTTTATTACCGAAGAAGCTGCTTTACGACCAGAGGCCATAGCCTCTACTACGGTGCGCGCCCCTAAAATTATATCCCCTGCAGCAAAGAGGTTGGGCGGTCCACAACAAAGAGTCTCTTCATTGACCAACACTTTACCCAGGGGCGAAATTCTTAAGGTACTATCTTTAGCTAAGGACTCCAAGGCGGGCTTCTGGCCAATAGCAATAATTACGTTCTGTGCTGCCATAGAGATTTGACTTCCGGGACCTTTTTCCAGGGTCCAGGCAAGCTGGCCATCTTTATCTGTATGCCAGGAAGCGACTCGTTGAAAATCCACTCGGCATACTTGACCTTCTTGATTTCCTTTTATCTTTTGGGGAGCAAGGCCGGCATGGATTATTGCTCCTTCGCGCAGGGCAGCTTCAATCTCCCAGGGATGGGCAGGCATCTTTTTTCTATCTTCCAGGCAGGTTATATAAACTTCCTTAGCTCCCAATCGCCGAGCCGCTCGGGCAGAATCCATGGCTGTATTACCACCACCAATAATAATTACTTTCTCTCCCAAAGATAAAGCTTGGCCTTTTTTAGAACTCTCTAATAAGGGCAAAGCATAATAGATTCCTTTTAACTCTGCCCCGGGAATGGACAGTGGGATTGGCTGCCAACGGCCGAGAGCCAGAATAATTGCTGCGTGCTGGCTCAATAAATCATTAAGAGAGATGGCTTGGCCAACCGGCACATTAACTCTAATTTCAATCCCTAAATTTTTGAGATAGTCGATATCCGCTGTTACGCTCACCTTCGGGAGTTTAAATTCCGGAATGACGCGCGTAAGAATACCTCCAGGCTCAGCGGCGGCTTCATAGACGACAACTCCGTATCCTTCTCTTATTAAATCATAAGCGGCAGTTAATCCTGCTGGTCCAGAACCAATGATCCCAATAGTTTGATTTTTAAGGCGCGGGAGACGCAGAGGTTTTTCTCTTTTTAGCCAAGCCCAATCAGCGATCATGCGCTTGACCCATTGAATAGCAATGGGTTCATCTACAACTCCCCGAAGACACTCTTGTTCACATGGATGATGGCAGATCCTCCCACAGACCATGGGCAAAGGGTTGGTATCGCGAATAATATCCATGGCTCTAGCGAAGTTCCCTTGAGTAGCAGCCATTAGATAACCTGGAACATCCATACTGAGAGGACATACTTCGCGACAAATAGGCGTGCGATTAGCCGCTTGGGCATCGACTACCCCCACTATTTTTCCTTCGATAACTTCGGCAACTAAATGGCATTTTTGATGACAGCGGAGACATATAGTTCGGGCCTGCATAATAAAAAGTTCCTTTCTGCATAAATATTAGGGAAAAGTTCATTGTTATTCCCATCTATAACATAAATTTGTTTAGAGGGCGATAGAAGAAGTATAATCATCTCTTAGGGGAAAGAATCGATATAAATGATTAATGACCTGGGGGAAAAGTTAGGTTGAGGCTGGACCTTCCCAGCGCAGCCAACCCATCTCAGAAGCCTTGCCTTAAATTTGTTTGCTCGCCATTTAAAGCTTGGAAAGAGCTAAAAGAATTTGGCGAAAGATTTTATCTTCATCTTGACGGAAATGAATTTATGGCTCCAATTGGACCAAAAATTCTTCTCTTAAGCTTTCTTTCGCTTAGATTTGCGGAGAGACATGTTTTTTTTTCTCTTTGGGCAGGGGATTTTTTTCAGTTAAAAGAGTTCTAACCTCTTCTTTTGATTTACTTGCTAATTCCGAAAGTTTGGTTATCCTATCTTTGCGCGGACTGAAGCGACCTTTCTCCCAGGAGACAATTGCCCACGGAGTTACATCTATTAATTTAGCCAAATCTCTTTGGGATAAACCAAGCTTCCGCCGTAAACTCTTAAGACGTGGGCCTGTGAAAGAAAATGTTCTTTCAGCCGGAGCTTCTTTCTGGATGGGCTTATATTTGGGGAGAAGCTTAGCTCTTCTCCTGGAAATCTTAGGAGCCTTTTCTCCGGCTTCAACAATGGCCCATTCCGCGCCGCATTTGGGACAAGTACTTTTTATCCACTCGCCCCTGGAGATTAGAGTTTCATTCAACTCTAAATCTGTCCAAAAAACTATCTCACATTTTGCACATTGTAGTTTTTTCATGATTTTCTCCTTTCGTGGAATACTTGGTAGCTAAATAAAAGATATTCCAATATCAGAAATATTGCAAGAAAAATGTAGAGCCGCAAATTTGCTCTGTACCTTCTATCTTCCTTCTCGGTAAAGGAGGAAAAATAAATATCTAAATTTTCCATTTCTGGGTTAAATAACATTTTTATAGTTTGATAGGCTAAGGCAAGGGGGAACAGAAAGAATATTTTACTCTTTATTAAAGAATCAGTATAATTTGTGACCGATGATTTAATTTAAACCGCCTTTAGGGAATGAGCCGAACTTGAAGAAAGGATTGAGCCATGAGATATGATTTATTGATCAAAGGTGGAAGGGTAGTAGATAAATCTTTGGATATGGATAAGCAGATGGATGTGGGGGTGCAGAAAGGCAAAATTGTTGAAGTTGGGGGAGATTTGAATCGCCAAGAGGCGCGGCAGGTACTCGAGGCTAAAGGTTTTATCGTTACCCCTGGTTTGATAGACTTCCACGCCCATGCTTTTATTGAAGCCAGGGAATTAGGGTTAGAGACTGACCCAACCTCGCTTTCAACAGGCGTAACTACTATGCTAGATGCCGGCAGCACAGGGGCTGCTAATTTTGAAGGATTTAAAGAGATGTTGATGGAGAAATCTCAAGTAAGGTTATTGAGCTTCTTAAATATATCAACCATAGGCATAGCTGACCGCGTGGTGGGAGAATGTAGATTCCTCCCCTATTTAGATGCCGAAAGGACTGCCCAAATTGCTCAAAAATATCCAGACGTAATTTTAGGGATAAAAGTTCGTCAACAAAAAGAGGTCGTAGGTTCAAACGGCTTAGAGCCGTTAAAATTGGCTAAAAAGGCTGCTTATTTAGCTGGGGGATTACCCGTTATGGTGCATGTTACGAATCCGCCCGTACCTTTAATTAATATTTTGGAATTGCTAAACCCAGGAGACATAGTGAGCCATTTTCTTCATGGCCGGGGGAGGGGCATATTAAGTGCAGAGAAAAGTCTATATCCGTGGGTGCAGAAGGCCAGGGATAGGGGAATAATTTTTGATGTGGCCCATGGCCGTAACCATCTTAATTTTTCTGTAGCCCGGGTGGCCCTGCAAGAAGGTTTTTTCCCAGATACGATATCTTCTGATTTGACGAGAGTAGGGAAAAGAGAGGTTGTTAAAGATCTACTACATTGTTTATCAAAATTTTTAAACTTGGGTATGGATCTTCCATCGGTTTTGGCTTGTGCTACTAGTAATCCGGCACGCCTGCTTAAAAGAGAAGGAATAATTGGTAGCTTTAGAAAAGGGGCCCTGGCGGACATAGCTATTCTTGAGCTTGAGATGGGTGATTTTTTATTTGAAGATTGTGATGGCCATAAATTGAAAGGACAATATTCTCTTTCTCCAAGGTATACCATTTTAAGCGGCCAGGTGATGTGGTCTTATAAATAAAGTGCTGCAGTGCCGCAGCAAATAAGTTCGGCAGTATTGCATTAGGAGTGTTGAGTGGCGAGTGTTGAGTGTTATAAAAAAACAGGGGACATAACCCAAAGTGAAAGAGAAGTGTATACTGCAATTAGCGCTGCAGTTAAAAAGATCAGGACAACCAGACGCGTAGCCCTTTTATAATCATCTTCCCATTCACCAGCGCCCAAGCTCTTTAAAACTTTAAAGGCTTGATCTATACTTTTAATTACTGCGGGGAACAGGGGGCACCTCCTATCACTTTATTTCTTTCTCACTTACATTAACTCGATAGTGTATCCCATTTCCCCTCCCTGACACAAGAAATGATCCAATACCCAGGCTCCTGGTGTCCTTGACAGGGGGCTTAATTATTGTTATTTTAAATTAGCACTTAAAGAGGGGACATTTCTAGGGTGGACGATGGAAGATATTTTATCTTCCCGTGACCGAAAAATTTTACAAGCCATTATTCTTGATTATATTCAAACGGCTGAGCCAGTTGGTTCCCGCACTGTTTCCAAGAAATATAAGATGGAGCTTAGCCCAGCTACGATTCGCAACGTAATGGCTGATTTAGAAGAGATGGGGTTTCTAAAACAACCACATACCTCTGCAGGAAGAGTGCCTACGGCGCGGGCTTTCCGTTTTTATGTGGATACTATTTTAGAAGTTCGGCAATTGAGTAAGGCGGATCAGGAGTTAATCAAGAGAGGTTTGACGCAAGAACAAAAAGACCTTAACGAGATACTGAAACGTGCTTCTTCATTACTCTCTTTATTGTCAAGACAGACAGGAGTGGTACTGGCTCCACGGTTCGGAAGCAATGTCTTTAGGCATATAGAATTTATCAAGTTGCGCGAAAAGAAAGTTTTAGTGATTATTGTTACCAAATCAGGAGAGGTCCAAAACAGGCTAATTGAAGCGGACGAACCGATGGAGCAGGAAGAACTTGATAAATACAGTCGCTATTTGAATGAAATTATGGCGGGGTTGAGCTTAATCGAGGCCAAAAAGAAGATCGTGGAAGAACTTAAAAAAGAAAAGGTTCTTTTTGATACATTGAGCTTCCAGGCTTTAAAGTTAAGTAAGAAAGCTTTGGAGGGGGAGGAAGAGAGCGATCTTTATATCGAGGGCAAAACCAATTTACTCAAATTCCCAGAGTTTGCTGATTTAGAAAAGATGCGAGCTATTTTAGAAACCTTTGAAGAAAAGACGAAAATAGTTAAGCTCTTGGATAAAGCCTTGCATGCCCAAAGAATCCAAATATTTATTGGGGCAGAGAACGAGTATAGTGAGATGAAAGATTGCAGCTTGGTGGCTGCTCCATATTTTAAAGAAAACTTTACTTTAGGTACGCTGGGGGTAATTGGTCCAATGCGGATGGATTATTCCAAGATAATTCCCATAGTGGATTACACAGCGAACATCCTGAGTAAGATTTTAGAAAGTATCGATAAATAAAATGGAGATTTTCATAAAGATTAATAAGGAGTGATCCCTGTGCAAGAAAAGGATTGGCCGGAAGAGCAAAATAATTCAAAAAGAACAGAAGGTGCGGAAACTAAGCCAGCAGATGGTGATAATGGTTCAGCTACTGAAGGTATAAAAGCAGAAGAAGCTGGGGAAGAGAAAAAAGAGGAATTATCCGCGGAAGAACAGCTACGCCGCCAATTAGCTGAGAAAACTAAAGAAGCAGCTGAATTCTTTGAGAAATGGCTGCGTTTACGAGCGGAATTCGAGAATTTTAAGAAGAGGATGCAGAAAGAGAAAGCGGATTTAATGAAATTTGGTAATGAAAGTCTATTACACGCCTTACTGCCTGTTTTGGATAACTTGGGTCGCGCCTTAAAACATGGAAAAGAAAAGGGGGTTAATGCTTCTCTGCTCGAGGGCGTGGAGTTAATCCAGAAGCAATTCAAGAATATTTTAGAGAGATTCGGCGTAAAAGAAATTTCTGCCGTGGGGGAATTTTTTGATCCTGAAAAACATGAAGCGGTCGCCCAAGAGGAGAGCGACCTTGAGCCGAACCAAGTTATGGGCGAGGTGGAAAAGGGTTATTTATACCATGATCGTCTGCTGCGCCCCGCTAAGGTCATTGTGGCCAAGGCCAAAAGCGAAAAAAAAGAAGGGGCCTAATGGATTATGAAGATTATTATGAACTCTTAGGTGTTGACCCTTCGGCAACAGTGGAGGAGATTAAGAAGGCCTACCGGCGATTAGCCCACCAATTTCATCCTGATAAAAATCCAAATGACCCAAAGGCCGCCGAAAAATTTCGGCGTTTAACTGAAGCTTACCAAACTTTGCAAGATGCTCAGAAGAGAGCTGTTTATGACATTTACGGGGCCAGGGGCCAGGAGTCATTTTTCCAAGGATTCCCGGACCTTGATGATTTTACGCGGCCAGGAGTTTTTTATGATAATTTTTGGGATGATTTCTTTGAGGAATTTCTGGGAAAGCCTAAATTTAAATTTTCATCAAATAGGGGGGGTGACCTCCGTTATAATTTAGAGATTTCCCTCGAAGAAGCGGCGTGGGGCGTGGCCAAAGAAATAAAAATTTTGGGTTACACAATTTGCCCTACCTGCCAGGGCAAGCGCTCGGCTCCAGGAAAGGTACCCAAAGTATGTCCGGTTTGCCATGGCCGAGGATTTTGGCAAAGCCAGCAGGGTTTTTTTCAAACGGAGACTACCTGCAAACGCTGCGGAGGAGAAGGCCAAGTAATAACTCATCCCTGTGCCGAATGTCATGGTGCGGGGCGGATTAGATCCAATAAATTGATTCGCCTCCATATCCCCGCGGGGGTTGATAATGGCCATTGCTTGCGCCTGCCTAAAGCCGGGGAAGTGGGACGGAATGGGGGACAGCCGGGTGATCTTTATATTTTTATCAGCTTAAAAAAACATGATTTTTTTACACGTTTAGGAAAAAATCTCTTCTGCGAGATACCCATTTCCCCACTCCAGGCTAAGAAAGGAGGAGAGATAGAAGTTCCCACCTTGCGGGGGAAAGTTAAGATTAAAATCCCTCCAGGAACACGCCCAGGAAAAATCTTTACTTTAAAAGGTGCGGGGATGCCTACCCTCGGAAGAGAAAAAAGGGGAGACCAGAAAATAAAAATTTACGTAAGAGCACCTCTTTAGATCTCAGCCTATATTATTTTACCTGAATCCCCCGGGTCTTCCTTGGATTTTTCCTGAGTCTCCCCTGGGGATTTGCGTGGAGTCTTATCTGCCTCTCCTTTAGGTCCGAAAAATTTAGCCAGCAAAATAGAGATTTCATAGATAAGTAAAAGTGGACCAGCTAAAAGAAGCTGAGAGACCAAATCAGGTGGGGTTAGAACTGCCGCGATCACGAAAATAGCCAAAATGGCATATTTGCGGTTTTGCGAAAGTGTTTGGGGAGAAATAACGCCCATGCGGGCTAAAAAGAGAATCATAGCTGGCCATTGAAAGAGAAGCCCAAAAGCCAAAAGAAGTTTTATGGTAAAAGAAAGATATTCGCGAATAGCAGGCAAAGGGCGAACGAACTCCGAAGAAAAGCTCAGGAAAAACCGGAAAATAACAGGGAAGACGATAAAGTAGCAGAAGGCCGCTCCGCTTACAAAGAAGAAAGAAGAAACAAAAAGATAAGGCAAAACATATTTTTTTTCGCGTTCATAAAGACCCGGAGAGACAAAAGCCCAAATCTGGTAAAGAATGAAAGGGGAAGAAAAGAATATCCCGGCCAGAAAGGCTGCTTTGAGGTAGGTGAAAAAGGCCTCTGGTACCGAAGTAAAAATCAGGGAGCTTCCCAGGGGTAAAACCTGCAAAAGCGGCCGCATCAGAATTTCGACAATTTGCTTAATGAAAGCATAAGCAGTTGCGAAAGCAATCCCTATAGCAAGAAAAGAATAAATCAATCTTTTCCGCAGCTCTTCGAGATGAGCTGATAAAGGTAGTTTTTTATCCACAATTTCAGACTGATTCTTTGCGGTAGACAGATTGATCTTCTTCCTTTGATTGAGAGTTGCTGGCGGAGACCGAGGAATGATTATTTGCGGTTCTTTCAGATTCCGCTAAAGTAATCTGGCCCCTTTCCAAATCCTTTACAAGGGAAGGGGTTGGAGAATTAGAAGAACTTTCTTTAGGAGGAGTAATATTTGATTCCTTTAAGGTTTCAGAAGGGGGAGAAGTTATATCTTCGTAAGCGGAATCAGGCGCATAGTAGATTTCTTCGGGCAATTCGCTCTTTAGGTCCTTTATCTCCTGCACATCGTTAGCAATGGTCGATTTAATTTCTTCGGTAGCTTTGCGAAATTCAGCCATACCTTTTCCTAAAGATCGAGCCAGATCGGGGAGCTTCTTGGGACCAAAGACGATCAAAGCAATAATTAAAATTATGATTAATTCTGGAAGCCCAATACCAAACATTTTTATCCTAACCTAAGTTAAAGAATAGATATTTTTATGAGCAGTGTCAAGCGTTAAAAATTCTGACCAACTAAACAGTTCTAATTCTCTTCTTTAGCATGTTGCAGACGGAAAAAGGAGTTGTTCTCTTTATCTCGGGATTGCCCTAAACCCGATAACTAATAATTTCCAAAGGCACCACTGGCTAAAAAACCTTGACAAAGTTG
>FWPU01008447.1_pt1 | contig 17545 bp, 13 predicted proteins | sample 2228361 | NCBI WGS metagenome assembly FWPU01 (sample SAMEA103939777, study PRJEB20133) | metagenome
AGGCGAGAAATGGTGGTGGACCAACCCTGATTGAATGTGTGACATATAGGATGGGACCACATTCAACCAGTGATGACCCAAAAAGATATGTTCCTCAAGAAGAATTAGAAAAATGGAAAAAGAAAGACCCTATTGATATGCTTAAAAAATCATTAATAGCTTTAAATTTCCTAACTGAAGAACACGATAGAAAAATAAAAGATAAGTTTATAAAAAAAATAAATGAAGCTGCCGATTTAGCTGCTAAAACAAAATCCCCGCAATTGTCAACTTTAATAGAAGATGTATATGAAAATATTCCACGGCGATTAATGAAAGAATTAGAAGAGTTACAAGAGGATTGATTAGAATAGTTGTAGAAAGAAGCAAAATAGACGACACATTGTCAAAAGATAACCTATTAAAAATATACAATGCAATGTTATCTATAAGATTAATTGATGAAAGAGCAATACAACTACAAAGACAGGGCAAGATAGGGGTATATTTACCTAATACTGGAGAGGAAGCATTACAAGTAGGAAGTGTATTTTATTTGAAAGATGACGATATTATAGTTCCATCTTACAGGGTTTTAGGAACTGCTATATGGAGAAATATTGAGTTTGAAAAGATTTTTCATAATTTATTTGGCAATGCACTAGATAACGCAAAAGGAAGAGCAATGCCTCTGCATTATACCTTTAAAGAAATAAATTTTGTAAGTGTTTCAGCTCCAGTCGGAACACAGTTAAATTGGGCTGTTGGTATGGCTTATGCCGAAAAATACAGAAAATCCAATAGAATAGTAGTAACATATTGTGGTGACGGAGGCACATCTTCTAATGATTTTCATACTGCTTGTAATTTTGCAGGTGTGTGGAAAGTTCCTGTTGTATTCTTCGTCAATAATAATCACTGGGCTATTACAGTTCCGTTGAAAAAACAAACTGCATCAGAATCAATTGCTATTAAAGCAAAAGCTTACGGTTTTGAAGGTTTAAAAGTTGATGGTAACAACATTTTTGAAGTGTTAGAAAAAGCAAAATATGCAATTGACAAGGCGAGAAATGGTGGTGGACCAACCCTGATTGAATGTGTGACATATAGGATGGGACCACATTCAACCAGTGATGACCCAAAAAGATATGTAGAAAAGGACGCATTAGAAGAATGGAAGAAAAAAGATCCAATTGACTTTGTAAGACAAACTTTAATAAACAAAGGGATATTAAATGAACAAATAGAGAAAACAATGAAGGAAAATATAATTGCTATGATAAATTCTGCAGTTGAAAAATCACAAAATGCTCCAGTACCTCCGCTTGAAACGCTAATTACGGATGTGTATGAAAATATACCAAAACGACTCGAAAAAGACTTTTTGAAAATTTTAAAGGAGTAAAACAATGGCCGTTTTAAATTTACTTCAATCAATAAATAACGCATTACATATGATTATGGAAAAAGATAAAAATGTTATAGTTTTAGGTGAAGATGTAGGCAAAGCAGGGGGTGTATTTCGTGTAACAGAAGGTTTATGGCAAAAATTCGGGGATGAAAGAGTTATAGATACTCCGTTAGCTGAAGGGGGGATAATAGGAACTGCTATAGGAATGGCATTAAATGGATTAAGACCCATAGCGGAAATACAATTTATGGATTTCATATACCCCGCATTTGACCAGATAGTTAATGAACTAGCCAAATTCAGGTATCGTTCAGGTGGACAATATACAGCACCAGTTATTATAAGAACACCTTACGGCGGAGGTATTAGAGGTGGGCATTATCATTCACAATCAACAGAAAGTTTTTTTATTCACACTGCTGGTTTAAAAATTATAACCCCTAGTAATCCTTATGATGCAAAAGGATTACTTTTAGCAAGTTATGAACAAAATGACCCTGTTATATTTTTAGAGCCAAAACGATTATATAGAGCCGCTAAAGGAGAGGTTCCCGAAGAATGGTATACCATTCCACTTGGGCAAATAAATCTTATAAAAGAAGGCAAAGATGTAACCTTAATTTCCTGGGGAGCAATGGTAGAAGTTTGTAAAGAAACAGCTAAGGAGATTGAAGAAGAAGAAAATATCAGTGTGGAACTAATTGATGTTCAAACTCTCTCGCCTTTCGATGAAGATGCCATTTGCGAATCAGTTAAAAAAACAGGAAGGGTTGTAATTGTTCACGAAGCAGCAAAAACATGCGGTTTCGGTTCAGAAATTTCTGCTACCTTAGCGGAAAATGTGATTGAATATTTGTATGCTCCAATAAAACGAGTTTGTGGACTTGACACTCCTTTCCCTTATACCCTTGAACACTATTACTTACCTTCACCAAAACGGATAAAAAGAGCAATAAAAGAAGTTTTAAACTTCTCATAAAGCTCTATTCCCCCTACCTTTTGTCTTAAAAATGATAAGAATTCTTACAGGTAGATTCAAAAATAGCATTATAAAAACATGTGGGAAAATAAGACCAACACCTGGTATTGTAAGAAAAGCTGTAATGGATATGTTCAGAACCAAAATTGAAAATAATTATATTGGTGATTTCTTTGCTGGTTCAGGTAGCTTTGGAATAGAAGCACTTAGCAATGGAGCAAAAAAAGTTGTATTTTTTGAAAATGACTGGCAGGTTATTAAAATACTCAAAGAAAATTCATTAAAATTTAACCAACAAGATAATACCAAAGAAAATAGAGAATACACAAGCCAGAAGAGAGAAAATATTGGACAATCAGTAAAAAAAAATAGACAAGTACTTGAAAATAATTTCGAAATTGTTAAAATTAATTTAATAGGAAATATGATACATATAAAAAATGTATTATCATTATATAATTTTTCATTATCTTTTTTATCTCCTCCATTTATATTTCTTAATAGAGAAAACTTATCTAAACTACAGGAACTGTTCAATTTTGTCACAAATATATCTAACATTACTATACTACAATTTCCTACCAGGATTCTTTTGAAAAAGAATATTCAAGTTGAAATATTTAATCCAAAATTTAAAATTAAAAATTATGGTGATAATAGTATTTATATAAAGGAGTAAGTAACCATGAAAAAAATATTGATCTTGTTAGCAATATATGCAAGTTGCACTTTACTATTTGCCAGAATTCCTTTACTAAATGAAAAAGGTAAAAAAAATCATACCAATTATACCTTAGGCACAAAAATAGATGAAGAACTTATATGGAACATCAATACCTACATAAAGAAGGAACAAAGAAATAGACTTTTCCCCATGTTATATGAATTATTAAACGTAAAATACAACTCATTGATTTGTAACGAAGTACATTGTAAACCACTGCTGCTCTACATAAAATATTTTTTAACTTATAAAAACCCAAAAAAAGGGTTATTTAAAGAGTTTATTAACTATATTGAAGCGAAAATAGCTATTGAAAGGGAGAACATTAGATATAACAAAACACAAGGATCTGTGGATATAAATAAGTTAATGCGACTTATAATTATTAATCCTTACTCAAAGGATGTAGCATTACTATTAGATATACTTATAAAAGAAGCTATTGAAATTGGTTCTCTTAAGTTGATAGAACAAACAGCAAAATATTTAAAAATATTCAGAATTCCTGCTGGAAATAGACTTAAAAAAATTATAAAATTTGCAAGAAGAGTTTATAGTACTATAAAAACTACCAGTAACTTTAATGCAAATAGCAAGAAAGAAGAGTCAAAAATTTTAGAGGTTTTTAGATCAGGCGAAATATTTACCAAGGGGGGTTTGTGTAAGGAGGAAAATCAAGATATAGATTTTGATAATCTATATGAAGTATTATCATTTCCTTCAGTCCCCAATCCTAATGTAGGACAAATAATACCGAATTACCGATGTTTTAACTTAAGCAGCAAATCTTCCCTTAACCCCTATTTTTTAGAAAGAGTATGTAATAATGTAAGCTACTTACTATATAAACATTCTAAACATGTCAAGATCAATATTATAAATATCTTTAATCCAACTGCTTCAACATTTTTTACATTCAAATCAAGTGAAGATTCGTTTAATATAATTACTCAACTACCACCTCCTCCTTATGACTCAACACCCACCGAAATCAATGGTGTTGCTAGATGGCAACATTCGGTGGCGGATTGGGTAGATTTTTCTAAAACCATATTCACCAGAAATTACATTATATTTACAGGCAACACACTGGATAATCTAGCAGTTTGTAAAATTCACGATGATTTGTTGCAAAAGCATAACACCTATGTAAATAATAATTGTTTCTTTCCAAAGAATAAAATTATTAATTATGAAAAATATTATGTCTTAGATATAAATTATTCTGAAGATAATAGCGTGCTATATGCCCTTCTTGCAGTTGAGGGAAATGACAACTTATTTAAATTGGCTCTCCATAGTTTTAATGTTCCTAATTTTTCTCTCAATTGGATAAGTGATATTGCCACTTATTTCTATGCTCCGAAAATGGGTGAAAGTGAAAAGTTACCTAACATACCTAAGCATAGTATTATCTTTACCTATAAAGGAAATATAATCATACTTTCACAAAATTATTTTATTGGAATAAATAAACAAACCGGTATTAAAAGTTTTGTGAGAATATTGGAAAGCAATCCGGTAATAACAAATTTTACTGAACCTCTAATAATTAATAAAAGTATTAACGAAATATTGTATTTAAGTCCCAGTACTTCAACATTATATCATTTAGATATAGAACGTGGTGTCATATTAAAATTCTTAGATTTATCTAAAACAATAGAAGGGGAAGAACCGATAGTTAACAACTACACTACCTTGATGGTTCCTGGGATAAGCAAAAACCTACTTGTTTATTATTTCCATAATAATTTATCCCCTAGTAAAAAGAGTGAAATTATGGGTAAAATAAATGCGATAAATATTAACACATTCAAAAGAAACAAAAAAATAGGAATACCCGCAAGTATATTTTTATCACAAATTTTTGGATCACTTACTTTTATAAGTATGGGGTGTAAATATATGTTTATCGGCACCTCAAAGGGTATCCTTAGGTTTACAAGTGATATAAAAAAAGGAACCTTGCTTTCCCACGATGTGCAACCAGCCGAATTAACTTTTCAAAATAAAAATGGATTATTTACTTCTCTTGTTCCTGATTATGTTTTTTCATATGGCAAGTTCTTATTTGTGTTCTCCAAGGAGCAAATGCTTATCCTATCCTCTAAAAAAAAAAAGTATGAATAAAGAAATCCTATTCTGATAGAATCAAGGATGCAAAAAATACTCTGCTGAAATATTATGCATTTAAAGAATGTAAAAATGTACATTCAAGAACATTTGTTAAGGATAAGAATATTTATGAATGCATACAAAATAAGATTAAAAATGCAAAGATCATTTACAAACCACAACACCTTCAACTAAAAAAGTCTCCTCTTGCTTTAAATATTTCCACTATAAACAAACGTGACAAGTTTGAGTTAAAAAATGAAACTGTTATAAATTTAAACAAAATACATAATAGTTTTGCAAGAGGAAGAAAGCAGTATCTGTTTTATTTCGATGCTTTCCGAGTTCGTGGAACATTCAATAATACTTTACAAATAATTCCTGAGATTCAAAAATTAGACAACCATAAAGGATATATACCCTTTGAACTTAATTTCCTACAATTAGGGTCAAGATTTTTAATTCTAAGAAATAGTCTGGTAAAAAGTTTTTTTGATGATGATAGGGGATGGCTTGGAATTAAATATAATAGCTATCAATTAGATGTTTTACCAAAAACACCTGCAGAAAAACATGGACTGCAAACTGGCGACACAATATTAGAAATAGATAACCACTTACTACTTCCTAACCAATCAAAACTGGAAAGTTCCGGATACAGAATATGGGCTAAACTACCTGGTAATAGTATTTTATTAAAGATTAAAAGAGACGAAAAAATTTTTAACAAAATGATTAAATTATGGTATCCACCATTTACATTTGGAGATCGTGTCGAATGGATTAGGTTATATAATAAATTCCTTCTAACAAAAAGACCAGGAAGATTTATTCTAATAAATATAGAAAATGGCAAAAAAGTTCTTAGATTCCCACCAAATTTTAACTTTTATCCTGATGACAAAGTTATTTACCAACCCCATGATAAATTCGTATATATAAGTATTTCTACACATTTAAATTTAAAAGATATAGAAAATAGGGATTTAAAAATGGAGAAAAAAAGAATATATTTTGCGAAAATAAATCTTGAAACATTACAATTAGAGATGTTGAAACTACTAAAATTAAAGAAAAACTCATTGTTGAACGACATGCTTTGTGATTATGAATTTTGTTTTTTAATAGTTGCAAATGATAAATCAAAAGTTTTGGTGCCAGTAAATACATTAACTGGTAAAACAAATAGAAATATACATTTAAATCTTCTGAAAGAGACTAAAAAAATTCTTATAAGTGGCAAGCAAGCGAAATGTATCATACTTGATAATAGCATAAGATCAGATATAGTAAATGTGAATAAGATTTACTGCTTCAAAAAAAAGGGTAGCAAATTCAGTATTGATAAACACATATTAAATTTAGCAAAAAGAACTAATATATCAGGATACAACCTTAACAACATACTGTTTAGAAGTATAGCTTCTAATAAAATTTATATGTATAACCTGGATACGGATAAAATTTACTACATTGGATTAGGTGAATTTAAATTACTAACATTTGAAAGTTTATATAGTATTCTACCTAACGGAATAGTAATAAATAAAGATTATAAAAATAAGCGTAGGTTATTTATAAGTTATTTGAAAGACAACAAAGTGCATAAGAAGATTATAAATATTCCGAAGAAAGAAAGGTTTTTAGGATTGTTAAATTCTAATGAATGGTTTGTTCCTATTACAATAAAAGACAAATTTACAAGGCAGATGTGCTGGTCCCATAATATGGTATTGAATACCGACAAATATCGTTGTCCTCATTGCTACGCATATATTAGTCCTTTAATCAATAGTAAACCTTGGGACAATACTATAAAAATTATAGTGCGTTTGTATTCAACACATAACTACAAACTCGTGGATATTAAAGAATTTACCTTAAAAAGAACAAAAAAATTAGTGTCAACTTTAAAGCCCTATATGCTTGCCAATAAGATATATATCACATCCATAGGCAGAATCCAAGGGAATGGTAAAGCAATTATAAACATCTACCCCATCAGTATTGTAGCAAACTCAAACTAATTTAGTATAAGGCAACCTACCTCTAAAATTTATACTCCTCAGGTTCCTCCAAAACCAATTATCACTTTACCTTTCTCTATAATAGTTGGAACTTTTCTTACATTGTTGTTCAATTTCAACATTTCATCAAGGTATGATGGATTTTCTTTAACATTTTTATATTTAAAAGAAATTCTATTTTTTGCGTAACTTTCCCGAGCCGCACTTGTATATGGTCAAGTATCTTTACCATAGATTATAACCTCCTCCACATCCTTCTCCTTAAATTAACTTTTTATAACACTATAAATTTTCTTTTGAAAAAACGACATTATATTCAAGTAGAGGATGGGCAGCACAAGGTTAGTATGGTTTTAATTCCATCTTTCACCTGTTCTGTTACCTCTCTACCAACTACAACACATCTTAAGATAACCACTACAACCCTATTATAACCGTTTTCTTTTAAAATTTTATACAAACTTTTATATCCATTACAAGAACTCTTCCTGGACACACTATAGTGAGTCATATCCACATAAATACTTCCAATAAATTAGTATTCTTAAAACTTAATTTCTTACAAAACTCTTATTTTATCTTGCGGTAAAAGCTTTTTATGTTCCAATTATAGTCAGCTTTAACACAAATATAAAATTGTGCATTACCTTCTTATTTTTTCGTAGAAATTCCAACAAGCTATCTTAATGTCATAGCTAGGCGGGGAAAATTTGCTTCCATTGTCAAAATCCCTTCTTCGCATTTTAACACCTTTGCAGAAAAACCATCACATCTATGTATCTTATTATTAGTTCTTCTTGTTTCTTAAACACCGTGGGAAGCATCTTTTAGTGTGTTCTATTTTTAGCATTTACTTGTGACAATTTTCTTTTTTTAACCTCTTTATCTATTTCCATACTGTCTTCCCGTTGCATTTATACTCACTGACTACATTCACTATAACTTATTACATTTAAATACCTATTAACTATTAAATATCTTGTTCTAAAGAATAGATTCTTTTTGTATGTTCATTTTTTAGCAGATACATTGCAGTGGTATAATTAATTTCCTTATTTTTTAATATTATTAATTTAATAATCCGCCCGTAGGGTTTCAAAAAAAATTTTTGACAATAAAATTTTATACTATCAGAATGGATATTTTTGCAAAATGTTTTGAATATACAAAAGCTGAAGAGGCAAAAAAGGCAGGGTACTATCCATATTTTAGACCAATAGCGACTGCCTCAGGTCCAGAGGTAATACTGGATGGTAAAAAAGTCATAATGATAGGTTCAAACAATTATCTTGGTCTCACCAATCATATTTATGTGAAAGAGCAAGCAATCAAAGCAATAGAAAAATATGGAACTAGTTGCACTGGCTCAAGGTTTTTAAACGGCACCTTAGAACTGCACGAAAAATTGGAAAGAAGATTAGCAAAATTTATGCAGAAAGAAGAGTGTATTGTTTTCAGTACAGGCTTTCAAGCCAACTTAGGTGCAATCTCCGCACTTGTTGGTAAGGGCGATTATGTCCTTATAGACAGAGCAAATCACGCAAGCATAATTGACGCTTGCAGATTAAGTTTTGGTGAAACAATAAAATATAAACATAATGATATGGAAGACTTAGAAAGAATAATCAAAAATACAAAAGAGAAAAATCCTGATGCAGGAATCTTGATTGTTTCTGATGGAGTTTTTAGTATGGAAGGCGACCTTGCGGACATAGAAAACCTTGTGAGGATAAAAGAGAAATACAAAGCAAGACTTTTTATTGATGATGCCCACGGCATTGGTGTTTTGGGGAAAAATGGAAGGGGAGTATGCGAATATTTTAATTTGATTGATAAAGTGGATCTAATTATGGGCACTTTTAGTAAGTCATTTGCTTCATTAGGTGGCTTTGTAGCAGGCAGTAAAGATGTTATAGAGTATATAAAACATTTTGCAAGATCATTGATTTTTAGTGCAAGTATGACTCCTTCACAAACCGCAGCCACATTAGCCAGCCTTGATATCATAGAAGGTGAACCAGAAAGACGTGAAAAATTGGCCTATATAGTCAATCGTATAAAAAAAGAATATATAAATCTTGATTTTAATGTATCAGATAGTAAAAGCGCTATTATCCCAATAATACTGGGAGACGATCAATTAGTTTTTACTTTTTGGAAATTACTTTTAGAAAATGGTGTGTATGTTAATCCCATTATAAGTCCTGCGGTCACACCTGATAGAGCATTGCTCAGAACAAGCTATATGGCTACTCATACTGATGAACATATTGAGAAAGTTATAGATGTTTTCAAAAAAATTAAAAATCAATTATCAAAATTTAAAGGCGTATAACTACACGACCGTTACCTTCAATTCATCATCATGAAAAGTATGACAGCTTATAGAGTAGTGCATAAGAAGCACAATAACATTACCTTCCAATTTATATTTAAAAGTTTAAACCATAGATTTATATCGATAGATATTAAACTACCTGATAATTTATCACCTATGGAAGATATTATTCGCAAAAAAATAATGTCCTATATAAAAAGAGGTAGCATATTATTCCATATAAATATTAGCTATCCCAATAGAAATAATACTATGATTGATGTAACAAGAATAAAGAAAGTTATAGAATATTTGCATAAAAAAGGATTAAATATTAATAGTTTATCTATTACAGATTTAATTCAATTTTCACATCTAAGTAAGCAATATTCACTACAAATTGACTCTCGCTTAAAATCATTTATCCTCCAAACAGTTGAAGACATTATAGCAGATGTGTTGAAATCTAAGAATAAAGAAGGCGAGAGTATGAAGAAAATAATATCTTCATTACTTTCTTCAATAGAGAAAAAGTTATGTGAAATAGAAAAAATTCTTCCCGAAGTTCAAAAGAAAAAAGAAACATATTTCTTTAATAAGTTAAAAGAATTTGATAACAAATTAAAAGAAGCGGGTATTATTCAATCTGTAGAAATAGAAAGAATTACATTAGCACAACTGATACAAAAAACTTATCTTGAAGAGATAAAAAGATTAAACATTCATATCAAACATTTCAAGGATTTAATAAAGCAAGATGTCGGCGCAAAAGAATTAGATTTTTTATCCCAGGAAATGTATAGAGAGATAACTACTCTTTTAAACAAAGCCGAAGATGCTAAAATCAGTCAACTTGGAGTAAAAATAAAAAAGCATATAGAAGATATAAGAGAAATATTAAATAATATAGAGTAAAAACCTATTCTATTATCCTTTTGGTAAATCTATTATAAAGCGAGTACCATAATGTTTTTTACTTTCAACTTTTATTGAACCACCATGCTGCTTTATAACATGCTGAACAATATATAATCCCAATCCAGTTCCTTTCCCTGGATCTTTCGTAGTAAAAAAAGGTGCAAATATATTTTTTAATGTTTCCTCATCCATTCCTGCACCATCGTCTTCTATGAATATCCTTACAAAATTTGCATCAATATTTTCAGCATATATTTTTAATATAGAACCTTTTGTTTCTAATGCATCTAAAGCATTGATAATCAAATTAAGAAAAACCTGTTGTAATTCAGAACGATTACAAAATACTATAAAATCGTTATCAGCAGTTATTCTATTTTCTATGATAACTCCTTGCTTTGTTGCCCTGTATCTTGAAAGAGTTAAAGCATCTTCCACTATGGCTGCTAAACTTTCTGATAATCTCATGCGTTTCTGATAACGTGGAGAAAATTGTAAAATCCTCCTGACAATATCTTTAATCCTGAATAATCCTTCTAAAATTATCTTCATATATTCATTATATGTTTTTTCATCTATCCCCTGATTATTTTTTAACACATAAGCTGCATTTATCAATGCACCTAAAGGATTATTAATCTCGTGGGCAATACCTGAGACCATTATACCCGTGGTTGTAAGTCGCTGTGATAAAATAAGTTCTTTGTTCAATTCCTCAAATTTCGCAGTTACTTCAGAAATTCTTTCTTCTAAAAGTTGATTGTGGTTTTTTATATTATCTACCATATCAGAAAATGTTCGTATAAGTTGTCCTATTTCATCTTTTTTCTTTGAAGTGTCCAAATTTATATTAAAATCTTTCTTTTGGATTTTCATAGAAGCATCCATTAATAAACCCAATGGTTTAAATACATAATGTTGAAGCAACAGTCTTAATGTAATAAATATAGCAAAAAAATTTATCACGAGCATTCCAAGTATAAGATAAAACGCTTTTTGAGGTGTGCTAATACCCTTTTTAATGCTCTCTGGCATTTGATATACAACAACCAAATTATTATTGTGTAATATTATGGGGTAAATAAAAAAATTTTTGTAATAGCGTGGTTCATTTTTAAAAAAGTAGCGTTGAAACACTTTGTCCTTTGTTAATGATAATATATCTATATCAACAAGTTCCGAACATACAAGATATGTTAGATCTGATTTAAAAATGCACCATTTCCTTATCGGTAGTGTTAAAAAAATTTTTGTCCTTATAACATTCCATACATCCTCCCATTTTTCTAAAGGAATCCTTAAAAATACCTTTTCTGTCACAACTTTTTCCGATGCCACAACTGATCTGAACATATAACCTAACACCACACCAGCTCTAAAATTCTCACTTTCTATCCTAAGTTTTATATCTAAATACAAATACCCAGCAATAAAAATTAGTGTTACAAATAGTATCCCTGAAATTATAATCGTCAGTTTATCTTTAAGCAACATATGTTGTTACTTATATCACAACTTATTCATAAAACTTAAAAACAAAAAAACTCAAATCCTTTATTTCTTTATACATAATTAAATTTCCAGCATAATTTATTTGAAATCTCTATCCAAAAGATGAACAGATAACTTCTTTTCTTTCTCTGATTTCATAAGAACTTGCCTTCGTTCACAACTTTTACATATTTTACATTATTTTATATATATTTTTGTAATCATAATTTCTAAACACTCGGTCAAAAAATACTCAATTCTAACAATAGATTACTAATAAAATTTATCATAAAAAATAAGTGTATATATATAAAAAATAGTAAAACTTCCCCTGTTTAACAACACACAAAATTAAAAAGCTAAAACTAAAAAATCTTATATATTTAATACTATCAGAAATTGTGCTGTTGAAAATAATATGGATAAAATAAGATTATTCTATTCTAACTAATATCTTTTTAAAAGACAAGTCAATTTGTGAAATAGAGAAATTTTCTAAATATTTTTTTTTCGTATTAAATTTCACCAATTTGCGGTCTATGTCCTGTAATATATATTTTGAGACGGAATGAAAAATACCCGCATAGAACCTATTTGAATTTTCAACCCAGAAATATAAATGAAACCCATCATATGTTGGTTTTAAATAAAAAACGAGAACCTTGGATAGATTTGGAAATAATAACCAATTTTTGGCAATGATTTTATATTGATTAAAAAGTTTTTTATCAATTGTGTCGAATATTTTACATGAAAGCTGATAAGGATAAAAAAATAATGGTAGGGTTATTTCACTTTTTAGATCAGTAGCGATTATTTTATTATCATCGGAAACAGCACAAAATTTTGTGCCATCGGTAAGGTTGAACATAACTTTGCGTTTGCTTAATCGCACTATGATGTTATTCATATCGTTGAGTTCTAATTTTTTAACTTCCTTTATGTAGTTAGAGGAATCCCGTATGAGATTAAAAATTTCTTTTAATTTATCCTCATAATGGCTTAAGTTAACATTATATTTTGATATAGCAAATTTGTGAATTTTTAGATAAAATAGAAATAATGCATAAATGAAGTATGTATGAATAAGTATTATAATAACTACTAATACTCCTGAACATAATTTCGACTTTATTAAACTTTTTAGGTTATTATTATAGCTATCGGTTGAGATTTGTTTATAATTCATTTGGAATATCTATTTAACGCATCTTCTAATAAAATAAATAATAGTTCATCAAATTCTATACCGCACCTTTTAGCAGATTTAGGAAAGAGACTTAATTTTGTAAGACCAGGAAGTGTGTTAACTTCTAAAAGATGTAAAAATTCCCCGTCACTTCTAAAATCAATTCTTGCATATGAATAGCAACCAATTTCCTGAAATATTTTTTCTGCTAAATAACCAATATTTTTATAGTTTTTTTCTAAAAAGTAATACTCAACTTTTTTATTCTTGTATTTTAAGTCATAATCAAAAATTTCACCGTCATATTTTAGTTTTATAGGGAGTAGTGCTTTATTACGTAGAACGGGAACTGTTACTTCCTCACCTGACAAAAATTCTTCTACAAGAAACTCGGTATCTAATGTTTTTATAAAATTTATGGCTTCTAACAATTGATTAAAATTTTTACAAACCTTAACTCCTATAGTAGAACCTAAATTTACTGGTTTTACGACCAAAGGGAAATTTATAAGATCTGCAACACTATTTAATTTACTAAAATCATCAAATTTAAAGTGTAGAGATAAAGGTATTTTTATACCTAAACTTTCGGCTTTCTTTTTTAATAGAAATTTATTCATAGAAATACGAGATGCATATTCACCTGAACCGGTAAAACAAACTTTAAAATTTTCTAACTTCTTCTGGATTGTCCCGTCTTCACCAAACCCACCATGTAGGGCAAGAAAAAATATATGGTTATCTTTGAAGAAATCTTCTATTAAGTCATCAGGAGATTTACAATCCATCAGGTAAACGTCTAATTCCTTCTCTTTTAAAGTCATATACACATTTTCACCCGTTTTTAGGGATATATCTCTTTCAGGAGAATTCCCTCCATACAAGATGTATATTTTGTAATTTTTAAATTTATTTATTAAATCAGACACTCCTAATACCATTATATTGAACTCTTAAAATTTGTAATTGGGTTCATCTGGCCAAATTTTGATTTCCCTCTCCAGATTAATCCCAAATCTTTCATACACTCTAATCTGGACAATTTCTATAAGTTTTATCATGTCCTCAGCGTCACCACCATTATTTACAAAAAAGTTTGAATGTTTTGTTGAAATAGAAGCACCTCCTATTTTGTATCCTTTTAATCCACATTGATCTATAAGCATACCAGCACTATTATCAACTGGATTCTTAAATATGCATCCAGCATTGTTCGTTGAAATCGGTTGAGTTCCTATTTTATAGGATATCACATTCTGCAATTTATCATATATACATTTTTCTTCTGACGGTTGTAACTTTAACCTTACTTTATATATAAATGAGTCTTGAAGATTTGACTGTCTGTATGAAAATTTTAGATTATTTAAATCAATCTCATCAACGGATAATTTGCAAAAATCAACTGTCCAACATCGTTCAACTAAACTTCCTATATTGCCAAATTTCCCGCCGGCATTCATAAAAACACATCCACCAATACTTGCTGGAATTTCCGCTAAACCTTCCAATCCGCTAAGATTTCTCTTAACCGCATCTAAAATAAGCTTTTTCAAAGAATACCCACTTTGAACAGTTATATAATTATTATTAAATTCAATTCCAACAAGATTTTCAGTGCTTATAACCAAACCTCGCACACCTTCTTTTCTTACTAATATATTACTCCCCTTGCCCAATATAAAAATATCTAACAGTTTGTCCTGGGCAAATTTCAGTAAATATTGCAACTCCTTTATATTATATGGAGCAGAAAAAAATTGAGCATTCCCACCCAATTTTAAAGTAGTATACTTGCTCAAAATAATGTTTTCTTGAATAATATTATTCATTATTAAAATAATCAAGAACTCTATATATGTCTCCTGCTCCTGCTAATAGTATTGTTTTAAAATTTGATGCTTTTATAAAAGTTGCAATATCCGAATATGAATGTATATAATGACAATTATTATTTCCTCTTAAATTGTTGATAAATCTATTTATAGCATTACCCTCATCATATTCTTCTCTAGCATTAAAAACGGGAGCTAGAATTAAATTTTTTATATTAATAAATACTGATAAAAATTCCTTTTCAAAATAATACAGTCGCCTGTATTGATGTGGTTGAAACACAACTAAAAAATTATCTCCATATTTTTTGGCCATAAAATTTACAACATTTTTCAATTGTGTAGGATGATGAGCATAATCCAATATAAAGTTATATCCAGATAGTGTTATATTTTGCATCCTCCTTTCCATACCTTTAAATTCTGAAACAAAATTTGCAAAATATTTACTATCCAATTTTAATATATCACACAGAATAAAAGCACTCATAACATTATATGCATTATGATATCCACACAAAGAACTTTCAACACAAGTAATGTTCCTACCATCCCTTGAAATCGTAAAATTTACATAATTTCCTTCGTTAAAATTCATGATACAATAATTAGTATTTTCTAAATTTGAAAATGAAATTTTTATCTTACCATTCACTTGTGAAATGACATCATTTAATATAGAACTATCCTGATTATATATTATATACTCTACGGAGCTTTTCCCAAAAAACTTTAAATAGGCATTTTTCAATTTATCAATGTCATAATAATAATCAGTATGATCTATTTCTATATTGGTTGCTATTATGATATGTGGCGTTAAATTTAAAAACGATTCTCTAAATTCACATGCTTCTACAACAAGATATTGCGAACCTGTATATCTACCATTTCTTTTAAAATTTGATATCACACCTCCAATTATAAACGAAGGGTCCAACCCATATTTATAAAGAAGAAAAGCGCATAACCCTGCAACGGTAGTCTTGCCATGAGCACCACAAATGGCAATAACATTTCTATGATTTTGCGTTATCTTACCTAAATACTCGGGATAATCGTAAATCGCTTTAGAAAATAATTTAGCAGTTTTCATAATAGGCATTTCATTATTTATAGCAATTGTTTTTACAAATGTATCATACTCATTTAAACGGGTCAGATCAAAAGTATTCTCATAAAAACTTATGTTACGCTCTAATAAATATTTTAACTCCCAGCTTCTTGCTAAATCGTATCCTGAAACTTCATTACCTGCATCCAAAAGGTAATGCCCTAATGCACTAACACCCGTTCCACCAATCCCCAAAAGATAAAACCTTTTCATAAATAATTACAAATCTCTTTATATATTGTTTTTTCCGCATCTCTTATAAAAAAGCTTTCCATAGTCATTTTAACATTACTTATTAAATTATCGTAAAAAAGGAGTTTTTTACACACTTTGATAAAGTCAGACTCCTTAAACTTTTTTTCTTCAATACAGAAAGTTAATCCTTTCTCTTGTAAAAATTTTGAATTCATTAGTTGATGATCATTAGCACTACCGATATAGGGGATAGATATATTAGGTATCTGCCTATAACAAATTTCTGCTAAAGTGATTGCACCTGATCTTGTTATTGCTAAATCAGCGACGCTATAAAATTTACCTACATCTACTGTAAATGGTAATATTTTTATGTTTCTGTTTTCTTCAAATATTCTCTCGTAAGATTTGCTTGCAGTAAGTAAAATTATTTGAATATCACATGAAATCTCCGATTGCGCTAATATTTTGACTATATAACTATTCAAAAATAATGCCCCCTGACTACCACCAACAATTAGCACTGTCTTCTTATTCTGTTGCAAACCTAATTCATTTAAAACAGTATTCTTGTCGTATTTTATTTTTATATTATTCCTTAATGGAATTCCAGATACAATAGCCTTGTCACCAAAAAAATATTTGGAGTAGTCATATTTCCAACCTGTAAAAACTTTTTCACAAAAATTAAAGAGAAAACCATTAACTCTTCCAGGTATCGTATTCGGTTCAAAAAGAAAAATTTTTTTATTTTCCTTCAATAAGTATAAAAGAGGTATAAATGAATATATACTACCAGTAGAAATCACAATAGATGGATTTAAATAGTTCAGTAAAGTTCGCACATTTTTATAGTGTTTATATGTAAAAAAAAGATAATCAAATTTATTAGATATTTTTGTAATTGTTGCATATGCAAAAGGGAAATTATCCATAATCTTTATATCTACAGTTTTATCAGATACTAAAAAGTAACACTCTATCCCTTTTGTTGCAAAATATTCAGCTATGGCAATACACGGGAAGATGTGTCCTCCAGAACCACCGCATATAAATAAAACTTTACATGTCATTCCCCGAAAAAAGTTGGAATAGTTTAAAAAAATTTTTATTTCGTTCTTTTGCACTTTTATTAGTAATTGTTACTGCCATCGGTTTTAACATAGTCAAACCACCATCATTATAATCGCTTTCTTTTAAAATTTTGTAATCAAATAAAGATTTTTAAATACATTCTTTTTTATATAA
>FWPU01003399.1_pt1 | contig 17543 bp, 13 predicted proteins | sample 2228361 | NCBI WGS metagenome assembly FWPU01 (sample SAMEA103939777, study PRJEB20133) | metagenome
CAACTGATCGGAATATCCCGCGGGCATTCGCAAGCCTCCGCAATCCTCGACAAAGGGTCCCGCCGAGAGGACCGCCTCTCCGCTTTCGAACCACGATAGCTTGTGTTCGCGCAAAGCACAAATTTTCTCGTCCCGGCCGGCCTGAAACGGCCGGCCGTGCGGTTCTTTCGGCGTTCCGTCTCTTGGCAGAAATTCCCATCTCCGGCGAGGACATGAGAGACCTCTCGACCCCAAGGGCCTTGACTTGCCCGAGGCCGCCTTTGTAATAGGTCGCTTACTTACACTCAGACCGGGACCGGGCCCCGGATATAAGGCCGGGCTCTCGCTCAAACCCCGCAGGAGGAGAAAAGTCCATGTCCATCGCATCCGACATCCGGCCAGGCGACGATCCCGTCGAGGTTTCGGAAAAGCTCTTGGGCCGCAGACGCACCCAGGCCATGCGCGACCTGTTCGCCTATTTCGAGCTTCCCGAAGACGTCTTCCGCTATTTCTTCGGGACCCTGTACACCCGCAACGTGCTGTCCCAGAGGGAACGGGAGCTCTGCGCGGTCGCGGCCCTCTGCGTGCTCGGCCGCACCGAGCAGCTCCGCACGCACATCATCGCAGCCCTGCGCGCCGGCGCGACCCGGAAGGAAGTGGTCGAAGTGATGCTTCAGATGTCTACGTACGGCGGGATGCCGGTCACCATGGAGGGGTTAGCTCTTTGCAGGCAGATCTTCGAGAAGTCGGAGTCGAAAGGTCGCACAGATTCTTCCGCGGGCTGACTCGACGGGAAAGAGGCGCACTTCCCCATGTCCCATCCATGGCTGCACGGCCTCTCCGGCATCAACCCTGTCGGACATCCGTTTGACAGATGCGCGCCACGGCTTCGGCCGCGCTTGACATCGCGCCTTCCATGCCAATGCCGAATACGTCTCCGACAAACGAGATCCCCTTCAACAGCTCGGCCGCCCTCCGAAAGCGGATGACCCGGCCGATGAACCCGACGGAGCAGGGCGCCATCACATAGGGATGCCGAACAACCAAACCCTCTTCGATGGAAGCCGAGATACCGGGGATCATGACCTCGAGATCCATTTGGGCCTGTTTGAGCAGGTCCTCGTCGGGCTTGCTCACCCATTCGGGCGTCATCTGTTCTCCAGGCCATAAGGTCAGGATGCTGTTCCCCCGTGGGCTCATTTCCGGGACTTTGTTGTGTGCGTCAACGGCAAACAAAAAGACTCTTTTCAGCCCAGGGTCCGTAAAGTAGCACCATACATCGGCGGGCAACCGGCAGTTCAAGAAGAAAACCGGCATGACCTCCGGGATCGCGGGAATCGACTGGAAAAACTTCCGCTGTTCGGCCAGCTCGTCCGGGAGCAACGGAACAGCCGCAGGAGGCGTGACGGCCACGACCACGTGATCCGCCCGCCGGACCGAACCGCTCCCTTCCAAGGCAACCCCGACGACTCTTCCTTTCTCTACGACCACCTGCTTCACCGGGGTTTCATACTGCACCGGAAGCCTCTTGGCCAGCTCTTCGGCCAGGGAGGAAATGCCCCTGGTAAGGCCCACAAAACTGCTGAACATCGTGATGCGGAGCGAGCGGATAAAATCGTAAAGGCTCATTTCATCCACTCTTGCTCCGCTTTCCGATGCACCGATCGTTGCGAGGATAAAGTCACGGAGCGGCTGATCCTCGGGCGCTCCCCAAATATCGAGCATGCGAACATTGTCGTACTCGGGGATGTCCCGCAGCGTATGATACACGGGGAACCTTCGACCGAGAAAAACATACCGGAGAATGAACCAGGCGAGCTTTGCGTTCCCCCTCCAGCCCAGCATCTTGAGATAGGGCATTCGGTGATCGTATAGGTAAATGGATCCGTCCCGAAGGGCGAATTGCACCTTTTTCCCGCTGATCTTCCTCTGCGTGCTCTCAAGGTTCACCGCCCGTATCAGTTCGAAGCCGTAACGCGAGCTCGTGTGAAAAAACTGGGCTCCGACATCCACCCGGTCTCCCTTGTGCACGAGCGTGACCATCCGGCCGGCCGGGCGGCTGGACGCCTCGAGAATCTCTACCTTGCATCCGTGCTGCTGCAGCCAGTAGGCGGCGGAGAGCCCCCCAATACCGGCTCCGACCACCACGATCTTCCTCTCATCCATCTGAAGTCCCCTTCTCCGAAGGCTCGCCGGATCCGCTTCCTGGGGATGCAACGCCTTTCACCCCAGACCCGAATTCCCAGGACGCATCCCCTCAACCGGCCAGCGACCGGATCTCCCTGCGAAAAGACGGCAGCGGATCACAGCCGGTCTTCGTAACCACGACAAGATCCTCGTTTCCGTACACCTCCGGGACAAGTTTTCCCTGCACCACGCTGACGCCGCTCCAATCCACATGCCAGATTTCCACGGCCAGGACCATCCCTTCCTCCAGAAGCGTCTTCTCCCCTCGGGCGATCATGGGAGGTTCCTGCAGATCCAGACCGATGCCGTGTCCGATCTGGTCGTCCGTTTCTCCCGTCAAGTCGATGCCGGCCTCCCTGCACTCTTCGGTGATCATCTCGACCAGAGATCCGGCCTCGATTCCGGGCTTGATTGCGGCCATGACGGACGCCTGCACACGGTCCACGGCCTCCGCCATCTTCAAAGCCTCGTCCGGAATCGGACCCACGTGGAACACGCGTCCGCAACTGCCCCGGTAGCCTTTATAGGTGGGCAGCGGTTCGAAAGCGATGCGGTCGCCGATCGTAATCGAGACCTCGTCGTAGAAGGACGGCGTGTCCGGCATCACGATTTTCCTGCCCGAGGAGGTGGCGATGGGAGGCTCGCAGTCTTCTGTATACTGCAGAATGGAATTCCGGAACATCCTCCCCACGTCCCGTTCCGACATGCCCAGGCGGAAATTCGCCACAAGATCCCCGTAGGCGCGCACCACGGCCTGCGTGGCTTTCTTGATGGCTTCCACCTCGCAGGCAGATTTGATCATGCGGCATTTCCAGATCACGTCGCACGCCTCAACGAGAGTCGCGGCCCGAAGCTCGCTGCGAAAAAGATCGATGTCGTTCAAGGGACGCGGAATCCACATGGTGCCCCAATATCCGCTCTCCAGTCCGACCCGGCCGCGGCCGTATCCGAGTTCTTTCACGAGACCTGCGATCTCCGCAGGCAGGCTTCGAATGGAATCCGTCACGTGGGGCTTCAGGTGAAGGCGGATGTTTGTCAGGTAGGTGTACCCTTCCGCCACGCCCGCGAAGAAATCGGGAACGACGAGGAGCGGATCCTGATCCAGCGGCAGCAGGAAGACAGCCGGCTGCAGGCTCCTTGTGCTCCAGTGCAAAGACTGGAATCCTGTGAAATAGCGAATATTGATGTGATCCCAGAGAACCAGAACGTCGATTTTCGCCTCTTCCATGTGTGTACGGGCCTTGGAAATGCGCCGGTCATATTCGCTCCTGGGAAAATCCGCGTAAAGCGGAGACGGCCAAAGCCTTTGCGCATGCTGGATCAACATGGACGTCCTCCTTTCGTTTGCACCGTTGGTCGCAAGTTGTCCATCTTTTGCCTCAGCGGGAAAGCCCCGCCTCAAAGATCTGGGCAGATCCGGGAGAGCCCTTTCCGTACAAGCAGGGCATCTGAAGCGATCCGTTTCATAGACCCTCGGGAGTCAGAGAACCTCGAGAGATTCATCCGTATGCGGGGTCATACCCTCCTTTTTCAGGCGGATCGCCTCCCGCAGAGCCTCATGCCGCTCCCGGGTCATGGGAAGCCCCCAACAGAAACCGAAGCTCATCAAGAGAAACAAGGTGGTCCCCGCCGCGTAGGCCAGCCGAAGCCCCAGCAGGCACGTGGGCGTCTGTTCCTGATCGGGGACATACCCGATCCAGCCTAGGATCGCTCCGGCAAGCCACATGGCCAAAGCGGAGGCGATCTGTTGGGAAAACATCACGGCCCCGCTGTAGAAGCCCTCCCTCCTCTTGCCGGTCCGGAACTCATCCACTTCAACGACATCGGCGATCATGCTCAGAATGAGCACGAAAAAGGCCGCCAGCCCCGAAGAAGCAAGGAAGAGGGCCCCGTAGAATCCAAACGGCGTCCCCGGGGCCACAAGCCACATGCCGATGCCCTGGTCGATCGCCCAGACACCTAACAACAAGACATAGGCTGCCCGCTTTCCGAGTCTTCGCGAAAGAAGGTTGACGACCGGAATCCAGACCAGGGTGCAGCCGCAGAGAATGAGGAATGCGAGGCTCTGTTCGTTCTCGTTCATGCCCAGCCAGTACTTCATGAAATACACGAGGAAACACCCTGCAAAATTGACTGCCAGGGCTCCGGTTGAGATGAGGCCCAGCGTATACCGAAAGGAGCGGTTTCCCCAGACGCTTCGAGCGGCTTCCTTCCAGTCGAAACCGACATCCTCCGGGGCGAGTTCATATCCGCGGGTAACCTTCCAGGAAGCCAGAATCAAGGGAACGGACAGTCCTCCCAGCAGAGCGGCTGTCAACGACCAGCCGGCTTTCGTGCTCCCGAGCGCTTCTGTGAAATGCTTGACCAAAAGAAGAGGAAGCCCTGCGCCAGCAATCGCCCCCAGCTCGCCGAAGACCGCGCGAGAACTCACCAGCGCCGTCCGCTCGTCGTAGTTCTGGGTCATCTCGGCAGCCAGAGCGGTGTAAGGCACATCCACCAATGCAAAAACGCTGAAGAACAGAATCACAAGCCCCCCAACGTAGATCAGCAGCGCCCTCTGTCCCCACCCAGGATCTACGTAGAGAAGCCAGGAGACAATCCCGTAGGGCACCGCCATCGCAAGCAAGAAAGGCCGTCTTCTGCCCCACCTCGTTTTCAGTCTGTCGGACCAGATCCCCACCAGGGGATTCAGCACCGCTCCCCACAAAACGCCGACGAGCACGACAGCCCCCGCCGTCGAAGGTGCGAAACGGACCACATCGGTCAGGTAGAAGAGGAAAAGGAGGACGAACATCGTCCAGATCAGCGACTCGGATCCGGCCGCCGCCCCATAGCCCCATTTGACCCGGTTCGGCAGCTTTTCTTCTCCCGCCGTCGACTCGATTTCCATGAAAGGGCCTCTGCGCTGCGATTCTGGAGGCCGGATCGCTTGTCTGCCGCCTTTCCGTCTACTTCTGTCGCATCAAGTTCTTCAGGCTCACCTCGTCCCGAGAAAGCCACAGAGCTGGATACGTCGGGAACCACCCCATGGTGCTGTGGACGTCGATCCAGTTCGAGTTCTGGTCCCGCGTGTTGTAGAGTCCCATCGGCTCAATCAGGTAGATCTGCGATTCGATGCTCCGATAGAATCTTCCTTTTTGGTCATACATCTCCCACAGGAACGGCAGCAGCGTCTCCTGGTCGAAGTAGGCGACCCGCCTGCTGTAAATGTAATTCGAATCCAGCTGCTTCATCTCCACCACCCAGACCGGTCTCCGTTCAAACCGGCGCCCCTTCCACTTGAAACGATCCTGGCTGTCGAAATAGTCCGCTCCGTCCGACAGGATGGACGGCACCAGAAACTCGCGCTCCTCGATCACCCGGTATTCGTACGGATACCGATCCGGCCGCATGTCTTGGGCAAATCCCCCCACGTCGTCGAAGGCAATATCCGCAGCGCCCACCTGATCCTGGGAGTCCGTACTCGAAAATTTTCGAATCCTTCGGAGGAAATTGACGTAGACGAGAAGGTTCGTGCCTTTTCGAGGATCGTTGTAAAATGTCGCATGATACACGTTGCCATAGTCTTCCCGCGGAGACTGAACGATGTACAGTTGCACCAGTTCCTCGCCTTGGTCCCGGGCGGAGTTGTCGATCCATCCATACGGGGGATACAAGACGCGGCCCTCGGTCCTCAACCAGTAGTAATAGCTCATGCCCCGGTTATCGATCCGGTACGAGCTGTTCACGCCAACCGAAAAATCGTACATGACCGAGTTGTCGTGATCCCCCTTGCGCTTTCTGTAGTTGTAAATGATCTGCATGGCCTTGTGGTCGCCCGACGGCCTGGGGAAAGGAAAGCCTGCGACGAAGCTCTCCGGAATGATGTACCCCTGAGAATCCTGTTGGGTCTTCCCCATGTTTTGCAGCGTTGCCTGTGCCACCGGCAGCGCATGGTAGCACTGCCTCGTCGGCACCACCTCGAATTCCGTGAAATAGCCGATGTGGTTCGGCCGATCCCCGGTTCCGGGCTCGTTCCATCGCAGGTAGTGATAGGGGGTCATGAGGTCCTTGAACGGATACTTCTCCTTGTCTTCGAGCGTGTATCGACCCGGCTTGATCTCCGGAGCGATTTTGCCAACGACGTCCGGAGCCCGGAATCCGACCACCTGTTCCCAGGCCTTTTTCATTTCCTCAACGTCGTAGGTGACCTGATCCCAGGCCTCCTGCGGCATGAACTGCTTGAAAAAACCGCACTTCGTGAAGAACGGCGAAGGGTCGTCCAGAAGATCTTTTACCTTCAGGATATCGGCTACCGGTGTCAGATAGGGTTGAATGGCCCACCCAGCCGGTGTTACAAGGAGAAAGGCAGCCAGACAAGTGGCCACTAGGATGCTCTTTTTCATCTCGGCCTCCTTGCATGCACGATGAGACTTTCGTCATCCCTCGGACTCTTCAGAGGGAAATTTTCATCCCCACTTGTATTTCACCTTCACGGCGATGTAATCCTTCTTCCGGAAAAGCCACAGGCTCTGGTTTTCCTTTTCGCCCCCCAGAAAGGCCATCTCCAAGGAGTAGGTCCACTCGTTGCTCCAGGCGTAGGTGACGGCTGGAATCACCAGATGTCCTTTGTTGCTGATGTCGTACGCAGCTGCAATTTCCGGTACGAGGCGTCCGTTGAAATACGACGTGCTGACAAAGAGCGTGGCGATGTACGAGTCCGCCTCGGGAGGGTCGGAGAGCTTGAACCGGGTCGGATAATCCAGGACCCGGCTGTACAGGAACTGGGGCATGATCGAGAAATAGGCGCGCTCGTTCAGGGCGTCTATCTTGATCTTCCAGTCCACGCCTAGACCAGTATGCAGATAATCCGACTTGACGTAGCGGGTTTCGTCAGCGTCGGTGAACACCTTGTCGAACTGATACAGGGCCTCGACGCGGACGAGCGGGCTCACGCCGCCCAAAAAGCTGGCCTGGATCGCCTGGAGATCCCTGCTCCAGGTCGCGCCCACGAATTTCTGACGGGGATACATCCCCCGGTAGATCGGGTAGACGATGCTGGTCCCGTCCGATGCGGTGCCGAGAGCCGGAACCGCCTCTCCCAGAAGAGGCTTGGTCCATTCCGAAATCGGATGCTCAACGAATCCTTGGGCCAGGCTGACCCCGCTGTTTTCGATACCGTAGAATCCATTCAGCGTGAGCAGACTGTCCCAAAAGCGCACACTCAGACGAACCCCGTACTCAAAGCCTTCGGCAGAGAACTGCTCCGGTTCTTCCAAGTGGGAGACCAGCGGGCCGATGTAGATTTTCGGAGTCCCAAGGAGAGGATAGAGGGGATTGTCCAGCACATAAGCGGGCGCCCAGATCCCCGCAACGGCATTCCCTGTGGTGTAGCTCTGATTCGGGATGAATTCCGCATTCGGGTTGAAAACAAACTGGATCCCCGTGTCCTGAAGCCATGGAATCCCGAGCCTTGGCCACCATTCGGCCCGGATCAGCCAGATCGGAATAATCGTGGTCTCAAACTCCACGTCCGAAAACCCGCGCCGATCATCCGACGGGTTGATCTGGTCCACGATGCGGAAAAAATCCATCTCCCCCCAGGAGACGATCTGCTTGCCGATGCGGAACAGGAAATCCCCAGGCGTCCAGGTGACGTGAGCTTCCTTGAGCACCTGCCAATGGTTGTCGTCGATGAAGAGCTCGTCTTTGGAGTCGTCAAAGAGCTTGTCGTTCCAGGATCGGTCATCGTGCTTGATCGCATAGACCAGGTCCATGGTCAGGATGCCGGAGACATACCAAATCAGGGACGGCGTGGGGCTGTAATCCGCCTCTGCCAGAAGGGTGAACAGGGCCTGCTGCAACCCCTCCTCCGTGTCGTAGTGATCCCCCTTCAGGCTGAACTGAGCGGTCTGGGAGACGTACGCGAACAGATTCAGCGGAGCTCCGAAAACCGTGAACTGCTCCGCGGGCGCAGAGGCTGGCACGAGAAGACCGATGAGAAACACCACCATGCCGGGGATGGAAACAGACCGCTTCATGGATGGCCTCCACCGAAAGTCTGGAACGCCGACCGCAGGGCCTTGAAGAAGAGGCGATTCACCCCATGGGCCCCACGTAAACCTCCTGAAATTCTTCAGCGCACGGCGGAATGAGGTTCGCCTCTTTGTCGGTCTTGACACAGACCACGCTTGGAAGCTCGTGCTCTTTGGCCCGGCGAACCGCGCCTTCCAGGTCTTCAGCCTTTTCCACGTACTCGCCGTGACAGCCGAGGCCCTCAGCCACCTTGTCCCATCGGACCGGGGACTGCCTGCAGCCTACGACCTTTGCGGGATCGCCGAAATCGACGATCTGCGAAATCTCTTCCATGCACCACGACTCTTCGGCATGCACGATGACCGTAATTTTGATCTTCTCCCGGAAGGCGGTTTCCATCTCCATGAAATGAAACCCGGCCGCCCCATCGCCGGTAATCACGTACACGTCCCGATCCGGATTGGCGAGTTTCGCCCCGATGGCGTAAGGGATCCCGGTTCCAAGGTGCCCGAACTCGAAAAGGCCCAGAGAGGTTCGGGGACAGGAAAAGTCGGTAAAAAACCCGTTGAACAGGCTGGTGTTGCCTCCGTCGCCTACATTGATCGCGTTCGGAGGAAAGATCTTGCGTGCCACCTGCACGGAATAGCCGGGATGGATTTTTTGCCCCTGGTAGTCCCGAACCGTCTGTTGAATGGATTCCCGCCACTGCCGATCGAGCTCCTTGTATGCCTGGAGCTTGCTTTTTTCCGACGGTTTTCTTTTGATCTTGCGCAGTTGTTCGCAAAGAGCCGCGAGAGCGCTCCTGGCATCTCCCACGATGCCCACGTGAATCGGCCGATTCTCGCCTATGTTTCTCGGATCCGAATCGATCTGCAGAATCTTCTGGCACGCGGGGTCCCCCCAGTACTTGTCAAAGGGGAGGTCGAGTTCCCCCAGCCGGGAGCCCACGACCAGCACGACATCCGCTTCCCTTCTTGCGGTGAACGCGCCGGTGCCGTAGCCGAACAGGAAATTCGGATGGTCATGGGGAACGGCGGACCGTCCGGCCATGCTCGTCGTGATGGGGCAATGGAGCAGCCGGACCACTTCAAGCAGCTCCTCCCATGCTCCGGCGTTCAGAACCCCTGTGCCGGCAAAGACGAGAGGGTTTTCCGCATGAGCCAGAAGCTCGGCGGCCTCCCGCATCTGCCGCTCCGAGGCCTCGACCGGCTGGGGCCGATACTGATGGGGCTCCAGCAACCGGACCGCTTCATCGTCTCCGGTCGCAAAGCAAATGGAATCCGGCAAGTCGATATGAACAGGGCCCGGTCTGCCGGCCAGGGCTTCCCGGAACGCTTTCTGCACGATCTCCGGAATCCTTTCCCAGGCGTGCACGACCGCCGTCCATTTTGTCGTGGGCTTGAAAAGATCCGTCTGATCGAGCCCCTGGTAAATGCCCGAACGGGCCGGATAGATGACCTCTTTCCGCCTCTGCGCGGTGACCGCAACGACGGGAACTCCCTCTGCATGGGCGCAAATGATGCCCGAGACCAAGTTCGCCGTTCCGGGCCCTGCGCCGGCCAACACCACGGCTGTCCTGCCGGTGGTCTTGTACACGCCGGCGGCCATATGCACAGCCGCAGCCTCGTGACGGGGAGGGATCAACCGCATACCGTAATCTGCCAGATGCAGAAGAAGAGGGTCATATCCGAAATCCGGAAGACCGAAGACCCACTCCACCCGTTCCTTCTGGAGACACCTGAGCAAGAGCTCTCCGCCTGTGATCTGTGCCATGACGTCCTCCACGTGCGCACGGAAACAACCCCTTCACCTTTCTCTCTCACCCCCGCAGCGGCAAAGGCCATGTGGCCAGGGTTCGGCCGTTGCCGCCCCAAACAGCTCTAAGGAAACGAGCAGGAACCCGAAGGTCCCTGTCGTCGCCTGAGCTGATATGCGATGCCGGTCAGGACCTCGAGATGGCAGCGGGCGGCCAGAAGCTGAGTCGCGCCCGTCCGATCGTACTGGGGACTCAGACACGAAATGTCGAATCCGCCGATCAGCGTCCGTTCTCCGATTCTTCGCAGGGCCCGGACGATCTCTCTTGGGCTCAGGCCGGGCGTGTCCGGGTACCGCTGCCCCGGACACAGGGCGAAATCCACCACATCCATGTCGAGGGTCACATACAGTCTCGAAGTCCCCGAACAGGCTCGTTCCAGGGCGCGTTTGACGACTTCGTCGATGCCCAGGTCATCGACATCCCGCATGGTGAAATAACGAATCCCCAGGCCTCGGGCGATCCTGGCCCACGCTTCGGGGTTATGGATGCCCTTCATGCCGATGAGCACGATGTTTTCCGGCTCCAGGTTCGGCAGCTCGAGAGCTCTCATGTACTGGCAGGTGGCCGAATATTTGAAGTCCTCAGAGATGTCTTCTTCCAGTCCGTACAAGTCGAAATGCGCATCAAAGCCGATCATCCCGATCCGCTCCTCCGTGCAGGCAGCAAGCGCCAGAAGCGCTGGAATCGGCGTGCTGTGGTCCCCTCCCTGCACCAGCGGGATAGCTCCGGCCTTCACCACTTCTTCCACTTTTTCCTTGGCCCGGAGCACGTTGCCGGGAATATCGCCATACCGGCATTCCACATCGCCTGCGTCCACAACCCGAAGCCAGTCGGAGAGCTTCAGGTCCCACTCCACCATGTATCCTTCGCCGCCGTAATGGAGAATGGAATGGTGGAGGGACCACCGCCTCACGCCGGAGGGCGCCTCGTCCGTGCCCGTGCGGAAGTAGACGGAATCCGCGGGCGCCCGGGGTCCCTTCGGCGGCATGAGTTCCCGGGGGGAGTAGGGTCGAAAACCTTCGTGAGGAAAACCGACGAAGGCGGCGTGCGCGCCCTGAAGGGCCGTCGATTCGAGCGCCGGCGGGAACTCCATGAAGGTGGGCACGTCGTCCGAGAGGATCCGCTTGATTTCGCGATAGGGACGGTTCGGGCTGGATTCCTGATAGATCTTCAGAAGTCTGGATCTGTCCATCTGGCCTCCCTTCCCCTGCCGAAGTCGGCACACCCGTCCAGGAATGTCCCAGACCCCCGCTCCCACCGGCCCGACGATCCGAGTGGCCGGGAACGGCACGGCTGAGTTCGAGCACGGTCTCTTCCAGGATGGCGAGACCGGTTTCCAGTTCTTCGTCCGTAATGACAAGGGGCATCAGCGACCGGACAACGTTCGAATACGTGCCAGCGGAGATCAACAGAAGCCCCTTCTCGCGGCAGCGGGAAATCAGTTCTCGGACGAAGGATGGAGCCGGCTCTTTTGTTCTCCGATCGGTCACGAACTCCATGGCGACCATCGCGCCCACGCCCCGCACGTCCCCGACCATCGGGCATCGTCCCATAAGGTGGTTGAATGACCTCAGCACAGTGGCTCCGATGGTTCTCGCCCGATCGAGGAGGCTTTCCTTTTCAAAGGAATCCAAAACTTTCAAAGCCGCCGCACACGCTACGGGATTGCCTCCGTAAGTCCCGCCCAGTCCTCCCACCTGCGGGTGGTCCATTAGCTCGGCCCTCCCGGTGACGGCGCTCAAGGGAAACCCTGCGGCCAGGGACTTTGCCAAGACCAGAAGATCCGGCTCCACGCCGAACAGTTCGCAGCCGAACATCTTTCCGCAGCGACCGAACCCGGTCTGGATCTCGTCCGCCACGAAAAGAATCCCCTCCTCGGCGCAGATTTGCTGTAAAGCGAACAGATACTCCCGCGGCGGGACCACGAAGCCGCCTTCCCCCAGGACCGGCTCGATCACAAGGCAGGCTACCTGGGCTGCCGAAACCTGGGTATGGAAGAACCTTCGGAGAGAGTCCGCACAAGCCAGGCCGCAGGAGGGATACTCGAGACGGAACGGGCACCGGTAACAATAGGCATAGGGCATACGATAGACCTCGGGAGCATAAGGGCCGAAGCCTGCCTTGTATGGCATGGTCTTGCTCGTGAGGCTCAGGGCCAGAAACGTCCGGCCATGAAAGGCATTGTCAAAGGCGATGACCGCCGGCCGCCCGGTGGCGTGACGCGCGACCTTGACGGCGTTTTCCACCGCCTCGGCGCCGCTGTTCACGAAAAAGGTCTTCTTCGCGAAATGCCCCGGCGTGATTTCGTTGAGTCGGCGGGCCAGTTCAATGTAGGGCTCATACATCACCACGTGGAAGCACGTGTGGATGTATCGCTCCATCTGTTCCCGGGCGGCCGCCACAACCTCCTCTGGACAGTGGCCCGCATTCACCGTGCCGATACCGCCCGCAAAGTCGATGTACTTCTTGCCGTCCACGTCGAAAATCAAGGCACCCCTGGCCCGGCTGGCGAAAACCGGATGCACGTTGAAAGGCCCGCGGGGCACATGAAGGTCTCGCCGGGCAAGGAGTTCATCTTGTCGATTCATCGAAAATCCTTGACCCCAAAAGCACGCACAGGGGAAATCCGAACGGGTCTTGCGCCGGGAAACCTCCTAGGCGTATCTGCTCCTCGTGAAAACCCTGCACGGGGTCATACCTTCAGGACCGGCTTGAGGACTCTTCCTTTCTCGGAGTCCTCGGCCGCCTGGTTGATCTCGCTGAATGGATAGAACCGGATCATTCGGTCAAAGGGAAAGCGGCCCTGGGCATACAATTCGATCAGACGGGGAATGAAAAGGTCCGGGATGGAGTCGCCTTCGATAATCCCCCGCACGGTGCGGCCAAACAGGATTGCGTTCATGTCCAGGCTGACCTCGGTTCCAAGCGGCGCCACGCCGATCAGACCACATACGCCGGTGAGGGTAAGGCAGTCGACGGCCTGGCGCAGAACCGACGGAAGCCCTGTGCAATCCAAGGCATATTGAACGCCCGTTCCCGTGATTTCCCGGATGCACTCGACCGGGTTTGCCTCTCTGGCATGGATGGTATGGGTGGCTCCGAATGACGCGGCCGTTTTGAGGCGTTCCTCGTTCACGTCCACCGCCACGATCGTTGTGCACCCGCACACCACCGCCCCCAGAACGGCGCTCAACCCGACCGAGCCTGTGCCGAAAACCGCGATCGAACAACCCGGCTCCGCCCGCAGAGAATTCATCACGGCGCCGGCCCCGGTCTGGATTCCGCAGCCGAGAGGACCGAGGATTTCCAGGGGGACGTCCCGGCGAACCTTTACGACGTTTCTCTCTCCGGCCAGGGCGTAGTCGGCGAATGCGGACTGATTGAAAAACGCCCCGTGGACCACCTCCTTTCCCTTTTTCATGGTCGTTGACCCGTCGAAGCGGGCGCCGCTGAAGTTGCATTTCAGAAGGTCGAGGCAGTATCCGACCTCCCCTCGCTTGCAGGGCGCACACTGGCCGCACCACGAATAGCTGAGCACGACGTGATCTCCCGGCTCGACTTTTCGGACCTTCTCGCCCACTTTTTCCACCACGCCAGAACCCTCGTGACCGAATACGCATGGAAGCGGCACCGGGATGTATTGATCGCGGCAGACCAGATCCGTGTGACAAACCCCGGATCCCACGATTCTCACCAGGACTTCATCTTCCCTGGGCTCCTCCAGATCCAGCTCTTCCAGCGTGAACGGCCCGCACTTCTGCCGAATGACAGCCGCACGGATTTTCATTTGATCGGCCTTTCGATCAGGTGCATATTGCTCCTCGAGCCCCTCAACTATGGCGTGCTGAGCCGAGGACCCATGGACGTAGGGCGCATAAATTAACTGAATGTTCGTTGAATTTATTTCTCTTGTCAAGAAAAATCTTTCTCGTGGGTCTTGAGGAATAAACTTCTTGATTTTTCAAGAAAAATCTTCTTGACAGAAACAAAAGGATAAAGTATTCATTGAATGTTCGGTGAATTTTTTGCGAGGAGCACTATGGCGAGAAAGCAAAAGGGTGAAGTGAGAAAGAGGGAGATCCTTGACAGCTTTTATCGCGTCATCGTCGAGGAAGGTATCGAGGGGGCCTCGATCGCCAAGATAGCCAAGAAGCTAAAGATCCATCCAAGCCTCATTATTCACTACTTCCCCACCAAGGAAGAGATGGTCGTTGCTCTCGTTCACATGATCGTCGAGAAATACGAATCGGCGTTCCTGCCGAGGATCGAAGAAGTTGAGGATCCCAGGCGCCGTTTCCAGGTCTTTTTCGATACTCTTTTCGCGATCGAATATGACCGACTGGTCGACGATTCGGTATTCGCGATGTGTTACTACCTCGGGTTTCGAAACGAGAAAATTCGCGAGGCCTTCCGAAACATGTTCGGGCGACTCCGCGAGATCGTCCTGAGAGAAATCAAATATTACAACGAAAAGGGCATCATTCAGGTGGCGGAACCCGAAAAGATGGCAGACTTGATCATTGCCATCGAGGAAGGGCTCAGCTTCATGCGAAGCGTTATGGGGGTCAACGACCGCTGGGAGGAAATCGCAGAGTACCTCAAGGGTATCACGTTTTCACTCTTGCGGCGCCGCGATCAGAGCCAAATTCCCCCGATCGTCCCTCCTTTGACTCCCGGCCGATCCACACCATAGAGCGAGGCCGTGCCCTTGGCTCGAAATCTCCCGAAGCCATTCCAAAGGGGCGTTCGATTCCTTCACCGAACATTCCATGAATCCATGGAGCGCTTCTTGCCGTGCGGGCCTTGGATCTCTCCGGCGTGAAATCTGGAGAGGATGTCCCAGGAGGCCTGACCGGAAAGAAAGGAGACGAACATGGCTGTCCGCATCGTTCGGCTGGGAACCCCTCGCAAGCCGGGTGAGGGACTCCGCCTGGGCACCGTTCGCAGACCGCCTCGCGGCGTGAGCAAGAGCCAGTACGGATCTCTCGACTATTTTGACGTTTGGTTTCCCCATCTTGCCCCGAGCGCGGAACTGGTGGCCTGGGCCAAATCGGAACCTTTCACCGAGAGGCGGTGGCGGACTTATGCGAGGCGGTATTGCGCCGAAATGGGCAAGCCGGAAACCGCCCGGCTCCTTGACGTCCTGGCCGCACTGTCGCATCAAGCCAATTTTTCCGTGGGCTGCTATTGCGAAAGCGAGGACCGGTGTCACCGGTCGCTCCTTCGCGATCTCCTGGCGAAACACGGAGCGAAACTCGCTTGAGAGCGAACGGCACAGAGGATCGAAACAATGGAAGAGACGAAACAGAACGGTGCACAGGGGCAGGGTCTGGGAGTAGAGCCGATCTACGTGGAACTGGCCGGACGGATTGCGGATGCGGACAAGGTTCTCTCGCCGCAGATCCTGAAGCGAATGCTCACCCTGGAGGAAGCCGAAATCATCCGGCTGATGCCGGCTACGCCGGAGGCGATCTCGAACGGCTTGCACCGGGATCGGGAAGAAATCGCGAGAACCATCCAGGAGCTTGTCCGAAAAGGGATTCTTCTCGTCACGAGCCAAGGAGAAACCAAGTTCGTTCCCACGATGGTGCATATTCAGGATTACGCATGTGCCAATCCCGCATTCGACGCCGAGCGGGGAGAGGCGTTTTTTGAATTGTTCAAGGCCCTCCGCACGCAGAAAGATTACCTGGAACTGATCGCCCTCTACATGGCAGAAGAAGGCAAGGGGGCTCGCAGGGTCAGGGTCCTGCCGAGGTGGAAAGCGATCAAGAACATCCCGGGGGTGATGCCGTGCGAAGATCTCCGAGAGATTCTGAAAGCCTACGACGGCAGGCTTTCAACAAGCCGTTGCGGGTGCAGACTCATCGTCAACGACCGGCATTGTGCTGTCCATGAAGGCACCCGACCCGAGGAAGGGCACTGCGTTCATTTCGGGAAGGTGGCCGACTACTACGTTCAGGTGCTGGGCGTGGGCCGGTATCAGGGGTGGAAAGAGGTGTTCGAGAATCTGGAGACCCTGGAAAAATCCCCCATTTACCATACGGTGGACAACAACCGGGACGTCCAATTCATATGCAACTGCTGTTCCTGTTGCTGCGACATCAACTGGCCTGCGACGAGATCGACGGTCTTTTCCGTCAAGGACATCATCGCCCCCAGTCGTTTTCTGTGCATCGCAAAGTCGGACAAATGCTCGGGCTGCGGAATCTGTCTCACGAAATGCCCTTTCTCAGCCCTCAAGATAACATCAGCCGAAAACCGCGTAGTCGTCGATGCCGAAAGATGCATGGGTTGCGGCGCCTGTGTCGTCAACTGCCCGGAGCAGGCCTTGAAACTCAAGCTGGTGCGTCCTCCGGATCACATTCCGGAAAGGGGAAGGCCTTTCGTGGACGTCAGCTTTTCCTCTGAAGGATAAGCCGCAGGCGGGCCGTTTCCCGGCCTGGAGACAAGAGAATGCCATTGTTTCATTGCCCTGCAGGCGCCTTGTTCTACGAGGGAGAAGGCTGCATTCGCTGCCGGCTGTGCCTGGCAAGGACCCGTGAGGAAGCCGTTGAAGCGTCCAGGAAAATCCGAGAATTTCTGAACACCCGCGCCAGGGAAAGGCAGGAGAGATTCCTCATCCGCAAGATCGCCGTATGCGGAAAGGGAGGAGTCGGAAAGAGTACCATCGTTGCACTGCTGGCTGAGGTTTTGATGGATTTCGGATACCGCGTACTCGTTTTGGATACGGACGAGTCGAATCCCGGACTGTTCCGGATGTTGGGCCTGGAGAGGGAGCCCAGACCTCTTCTGGAACTGTTCAGCTCCTTCTTGACGGGCCGGACCGGGGTTCCCGCCGAATGGCTGGCCAGGGAAGAAGTCCGCATGGAAGATATTCCATCGGAATTTCTTGTGCAAAAAGGGAACCTGAAATTCATGATGGTCGGCAAAATCGAGGAATCCTTTCAGGGCTGCGCCTGCGCGATGGCTGACCTGACCCGGGATCTCATGTTGAAGATCGCCGTACAACACGGAGAAATCGTGCTGGCGGATCATGAAGCGGGCGTTGAAAGTTTCGGCAGGGGAGTTGAAAGAGGGGTCGATACGGTCCTCAGTATTGTGGAACCCTCCTTTGCCTCTTTTGCGCTCACGGAAAGAATCCGGTACATGGCCGAGGGACTCGGCATCGGAAGATTCCGGGTGATCCTCAACAGGATCCCTTCGGAGGATGTGGAAGAGACAATGGTCGAGTCGCTCGCAGAGAAAGAAATCAAATACCTGGGCGCCGTCTACACGGACCCTCAGGTCAGCGAGGCCCATTTCCTGGGTCAGCCGATCGGCGAGTCAAAGGCCAAGGAGCAAATGGGGAGGATTGCCCGGCTGATGCTGGATGAGGCTGAAATGAAATATCAAAATAGGCTGAAGACAAATTGGACCCCGTAGATTTCCCCGCCACGCTGTCCGAACCGCCTTCCGGCCCGTCTTCCGGGGGGGTCCGCTCTCGGGTAGGGGCAACCAGGAAGCCGCGGTTTTGAGCACACTCCAGGAAGGCGGGCACCAGGAG
>FWPU01008451.1_pt1 | contig 17542 bp, 14 predicted proteins | sample 2228361 | NCBI WGS metagenome assembly FWPU01 (sample SAMEA103939777, study PRJEB20133) | metagenome
GCCCTCGAGGCGGCGAAGCCGGCCCCGGCCGCCGCCGAACCCGCGCCCGCGCCGACTTCACCCCCGCCCGCCGCGCCCGCCCCCGTGGCGGCGCCCTCGGCCGCCGGACGCGAGGAAGAAGCCGTGCCCATGAGCCTCCTACGTCGCAAGATCGCCGAGCGGCTGGTTCAAGCGCAGAACACGATGGCGCTGCTCACCACCTTCAACGAGGTGGACATGTCCGCCGTGATGGCCCTGCGCGCGCAGTTCCAGGAGAAATTTCAGGAGCGGTACCAGGTCAAGCTCGGCTTCATGTCCTTCTTCGTGAAGGCCACCATCGAGGCCCTCAAGGACATCCCCGCCCTCAACGCCGAAATCCGCGGCACGGACATCGTGTACCGCAATTACTTTGACATCGGCATTGCCATTGGCGGCGGCCGCGGGCTGGTGGTGCCGGTGCTGCGCAACGCCGAGCGGCTCAGCTTCGCCGAGATCGAGCTGGCCATCGGCGACTTCGCCAAGCGGGCGAAGGAAAACAAGCTCAAGCCGGACGAGCTGGCCGGCGGCACCTTCACCATCACCAACGGGGGCGTGTACGGCTCGCTGCTTTCGACCCCGCTCATCAACCCGCCTCAGAGCGGGGTGCTGGGCATGCACGCCATCCAGGACCGGCCGGTGGCGCGCGACGGCCAGGTGGTCATCCGCCCGATGATGTACCTGGCGCTGACCTACGATCATCGGATCGTGGACGGCCGCGAGGCCGTGACCTTCCTGCGCCGGATCAAGGACCTGATCGAAACCCCCGCGCGGATGTTGTTGGAGGTGTAAGCATGGCCCGCATCGAACACGACCTCATTATCCTCGGCGCCGGGCCGGGCGGTTACGTGGCCGCCATCTGGGCCGCGCAATTGGGCCTAAATGTCGCCTGTGTCGAACGCGAGGCCGCCCTGGGCGGCACCTGCCTGCGCGTCGGCTGCATCCCCAGCAAGGCCCTCCTCGAATCGAGCGAGAAGTTCGCCGAGGCCCAACACGACCTCGCCCGCCACGGGGTCAAGCTGGCCGGCGTGGAACTCGATCTGCCCGCCCTGCTCCGCCGCAAGGACCAGGTGGTCGCCACGCTCACCAAGGGCATCGAGGGCCTGTTCAAGAAGCACAAGGTCACCCGATACACCGGCCACGGCCGGCTGGCCGGCCCGGGTCGGGTGATGGTGAACGGCGCCGACGGGGAAGTGGAACTCACGGCCCGGCACATCCTCCTCGCCACCGGCAGCCGGCCCGCGCCCCTGCCGGGCGTTGAACTGGACGGCGACCGCATCGGGACCAGCACCGAGGCGTTGAACTACCCCGAGGTGCCCGGCCACTTGGTGGTCATCGGCGCCGGCTACATCGGCCTCGAACTCGGCTCGGTCTGGCGGCGCCTGGGCGCCCGCGTCACCGTGCTCGAATTTCTCCCGCGCATCCTGCCGGGCACGGACGCCGAAATTGCCGCCGAAGCGCAAAAGATTTTCACCCGGCAGGGCCTCGAATTCCGCCTCGGCTCGCGGGTGACCGGCGCGACGGTGTCCGGCACGACCTGCCGGGTCGAGATCGAAGGCGCCGAGCCGATCGAGTGCGACCGCGTGCTGGTGGCGGTGGGCCGGGTACCGTGCACGGAGAACCTCGGCCTGGACACCGTGGGCATCACCCCCGACGACAAGGGGCGCATCCCGGTGGACGAACACTTCGCCACGACCGCTCCCGGGGTTTACGCCATCGGCGATGTGATTCGCGGCCCCATGCTGGCCCACAAGGCCGAGGAGGAGGGCATTGCCTGTGTCGAGCATCTGGTGATGGGCTACGGGCACGTGGACTACAACACCATCCCCGGGGTGTGCTACACGCAACCGGAAATCGCCTCGGTGGGCCGCACGGAGGAGCAGCTTCAAGCGGACGGCCTCGAGTACCGCAAGGGCGTGTTCCCCTTCCTGGCCAGCGGGCGGGCGCGCTCGCTGGGACGCACCGAAGGTCGCGTGAAGGTCCTGGCCGACGCCCGCACGGACCGCCTGCTGGGCGTGCACATCCTGGGGCCGCAGGCCGGGGAACTGATTGCCGAGGCGGCGACGGCGATGGCCTTCGGGGCCAGCAGCGAAGACCTGGCGCGGGTGTGTCACGCGCACCCCACCCTGTCCGAAGCGCTCAAGGGAGCCGCCCTGGCCGCGAGCGGCCGGGCGATTCATTACTGAAGGGCGCGCCGGTGGGGCGCCGGTTTGCCCCGCGGGCCCGGCCCCTACCGCCGTTTGTAGCTGATGGACATCCCGTCGTTCTTCTCCATCGAGGCTCGAACGATCACCGTTTCGTACGCCCCGCCGGATTCGACGTACTCGAGGAAGTCCCGCATCTCGCGGGCGAACTGGATCACGTTGTCGGCCACCACCACCGCGCCGCGTTTAAGCTTCGGCTCGATGGCCTTGAGGTAGCGGAGATAGTCGTGCTTGGCCGCGTCAATGAACACGAAATCAAATTCCCCCTCCAGCCGCGGCAACACCTCCAGCGCGTCTCCCTCGATCACGGTGACGGTCTTTTCCAGGCCCGCCTTTTTGATGTTTTCCCGGCACTGGCGCGCCATCTCCGCGTCTATGTCAATGGTGATGAGCTGTCCGCCGTTGCGCTCAAACCCCACGCCCATCTGAATCGCCCCGTAGCCCGTGGCCGAGCCCACCTCCACGCCGCGCCGGGCGCCGGAGCTTTGCACCAGGATGCGCAACAGCATCGCATCGCCGGGAGTGGTGTTCAGGGCGCTGCGGCGGAACTCGCGGATGAACTTTTCCCGCGCCTCCTCGCTCACCGCGCCGGATTCCTGCGCCCGGGCGGGCAAACCGGCCAGCAGCAGCAGGCCGCCCAGACACAACTGCAGACACCGCATAAAGCGGGAATCGGATTGGATGCATGTCATGCCGGAGTTTTCCTCCCGCGGAGCGGAAATTTCAACCGCGCAGCCAATCCGGCGGCGGCCGGGCTCAGCCGCCCGGGGCGGAACGGCGCCGGCTTTCCCGCCGCAAAACCACCAGCGCCGCCCCCGCGGCCGCCAGTCCCGTGAGACTGACCGCCAGGGGCGCCGGCGACAACCGGAAGGCGAACTCGATCACGTGTTCGCCGGGCGGCACCTCGACGGCGCGCATCAGGAAATTCGCGCGCCACAACGGCCGCGGCTCGCCGTCCACCGTCACGGTCCAGTGCGGATCGAACTTGTCGTTGAGCAGCAACACGGCGGGCGCCGCCGCGCGCGCCTTCAGCCGAATGCGCTTGGGGGTGTAGCTGAGGTACTCGACCGTTCCCGCCGCCGCCGGTTCCCCGGCAGATCCCAAGGGCGGCGGGTTCACCGTGCCGGCCATCAACAGGATCGTGCGGTGCGGATCAAAGGCCGGGTCCGCCAGGCGCTGGAGGATTTGGGCCTCGTTGGCAACCAGTTCCCAGTGTCGGTACAGGGCGGCGCGCGGCAGGGCGCCGGTAAATTCCATCAGCGCATACGGACCGGGCGGGTTGGTGGCCACGCGGATGGCGCCGCCGGGGGTGTTGGGGACCAGGGCAAACGGCAGGACCTCCCGGAAGCGGCGCTGCCGGGGATCGGCCTGTTCGTTGAGCGCCTCGGCCAGACCGGCCAGCCCGAGCAGATACCGGGTGTTGGTCAGTTCCCACAGGCGCAGGTACAGCGCGAGATTCTGTCCCATGAACGTCCCGCGGAACAAGGCGTTGTCCACGCTGGGCCGCGGGTCCTGCACGACGTCCAGCGCCTGAATGTTGTAGTAGCGGAAGGCGTGTTGCAGCCACTCGACCTGATATAACTGCTGCAGCAGGTCCAACTGCTCGTTGATCCGCAGCGGCAGCAGGCTGACCCGATGCTGATGGGCTTCCTGACGCAACCGGTCAAACACCGGGTTGGTGGCGTACTTTTCCTCGAAATCCCAGTAAACGATCCACGGCGAATTGGCCCGCGCCAGGTCGATCACCAGGGTCAAACCCACCGCCCATCCCGCCCAGCGCGCGCGCGCGCCGGCCAGCACGCCGATAAAGATCAACGCCGCGACCGCCCCCGCCAGAGCCAGGAACAGAATGGACCAGCCCACCTCCCGCAAGCTGAACCCGGCAATGGCCGGGGCCAGTTCCGGCGCATACACCTGCGCCAGGTGCGCCTCCAGCGAACGCCGCGAGGCAGCGTACAAAAACCCCAGCAACAGCGAGCCGCCCAGCAGATAGGCCAGCGTCAGCAGGGTCACGCGGTCAAATCGCGGGGCCGCAGCCCGCCAGGCGCGAAACCGCTCGCGCAATCCGCCGCCGGTGGCCACCGCGCGTTCGACCTGCGTCCGCCACAGCGCCTCCGCCCCGAACGCGGCCAGCGTGACCAGCGCCAGACTGAAGGGATGCAGGAATTTGATCGGATTGCGAATCGTCGAGAAGTACGGCAGCGCGTAGAAGAACTGGTAAAACGGCGCGTGTCGCCCCCAGGCCAGCAACAGCGACACCAGCGTCGCGCCGCCGAAAAACCAGACCAGCCGGCGTTCGCGCGCGGTGAAGGGGCTGTGGCTCTGGCGCGCCGCCTGGGCCAGCGCCCAGGCCGCCAGCAACACCACCCAGATGCCGGCGTAGTGGCCGGCGCCGGAATGCCGCGTGCCGGGCACGCCGGGCATCTCGCCCACGCGCCCCCAGTAGTCGCTGCCGTCCCGGGCGTACATCCGGTAGCCAAACAACCCGGGCACCACCGTGCGGAGGGTTTCGATCTTCGGCAGACTCCACATCGTGGCCTCGTTCCAGCGGCGCTGGCGGGTCTCGGCATCCTGTTGCATGCCCACCACGCCCCGGACCTGCGTGCCCACCAGAATCGTCAACGCCTGCGCGGCCACCCACGCCGCCACCGCCGCCACCAGCGCGGTCTGCAACGCTCCGCCCAGGAGCCGCCGGCCCGCGGGACCGGGCCGCTGCCACGCCAGCAGGAGGCAAAACGCCGCCACGTAGAGGCTGAGGATGGCGCCGCTGTCGAAGCCCTCCATTACCGCCAGCCCCACCGCGGCGCCGGCCAGGAGGCCCTTGAGCCACTCCCGTTGCGTGACCGGCGTCACCAGCGCGGCCAGGGCCAGAAAGGTGGCGGCCACCGCCAGGGCATGGGTGCCCAATCCCCAGCAGGCGTACGAAAAAAAGTCCGAATTCAACGCCGCCGCCAGCCCGCCCAGCACACAGACCACCGGCCGCAGCCCCAGTTGTCGGAAGAACACCCCCGCCGCCGCGCCCAGCACCAGCAGGGAAATCGGCGCATACAGCTTGGCGAACCACAGCGGACCCAGTCCCCACAGCAGCCCGTAGGTCAGGCTGGGAAAGGCGCTGCCCGCATGCCCGCCCACCCAGTTCAGGTCCTGCCACATCCCGCGGAACGCCTCCGGCAGCGCGGCGTACGCGGCGGCGTTGGCCCCCAAGGGACCGTCGCTCGAGAACAGAATCTGCCCCGGGGAGGAACTGCGCGCGAACAGGGCCAGCAACACGGCGCCCAGCGCCAGCAACAGACCGCCCAGCGGGCGTCCCGGCCCGGCTGCGGACGGCGGCGAGGAGTGGGGTTGTTTCATGGCGGGCGGGCGGCGGGGTCAGGCCGGGGGCAATTTCTCCAACTCGAAGTACACGCCGTCATAAAGGTTGAAGAGGAAGTATCGCAGCACGGACCGGAACGGTATGAGATTGCGCAGCCGCTGACGGAAGTTGTGGGCGTCGGCAAACAACCGCGCCTCCACCAGCCGGAAGCGGAACGGCACGTAAAAACTGTACGGCCACCCCTCGCAGAAGTAGTGCATCGTCCGCTCGGTGAAGAAATGCTTGTGGGTGGGGTCCTGAAACGCCCAGTCGCTCTTGGCGTAGGGCACGCGAATTTTCAACCGCCCGCCCGGACGCAGCAGCCGGTGCAGCTCCGCCATCACCGCCACCAGGTCGTCCAAATGCTCGAGCACGTTGTCCATCCAGATTTCGTCCGCCTCGCCGTCGGCAAACGGATACGGCGGACGGTTCAGGTCGAAATACCGGTCCGCGCGCACGTGGGGGAGCACGTCGCAGTTCACGTACCCGGGCAGGTACTTCTGGCCGCAGCCGAGATTGAGTTTGAGCCCCATGGAACGGCGTCAGCAGTTGTGCGGCCCGGAGCCTAACCCGGCCCCGGCCAGGGATTCAAAGAAATCGGCGTACCGCCGCGCGAGGTCGTCCCAGTCAAACCCGCAGACGTATGCCTTGGCCGCTCGCCCCAGCGCCTCCCGCCGGGCCGCATCCCCGGCCAGCGCGACTAGCGCGCGGCCCAGCGCGTGGACATCAAAAGCCGGCACTTTCATGCAGCACTCCTCGGGCACCTCCTCCAGCTCGGGGATGGCAAACAACACCACCGGCACGCGGTGGCAAAAGGCTTCCAACAACACCAGCGGCGAGGCCTCGAACCGCGAGGGCATCACCAGCATCGCCGCCTCTGCCAGCAAACGGGACTTGGCCGAGCCCGCCACCCGTCCCACCAGGCGCACGCGGTCCGTCAGCCGGTGCGATTCCACCAAGCGGCGCACCCGCGCCTCGTCCGCGGGCGCGCCGCCGCCGGCCAGCACCACCGGCCAGGGCAAGTTGACGTCCGGCTCCGCCAGCGCCGCGCACAGCAGGTCCAGCCCCTTCTGTTCCACATCCCAGCGGCCGAGAAACAGCACGTGGTGCTCGGCGCGGTCCGGCGCCAACCGCACCAGCTCGCCGCTCACGCCGTTGGGAATGACCACCACGTTCAGGCCCGGATTCGCCGCCAGCAATTGCGCGCGCACGTGGCGCGAAGTGGCGATGGCGTGCCGGTAGGTCCGCAACCCCAACCGCTCGATCCGGTCGAAGGGCAGGCCGTACTTCCGGCGCATCGCCCGCCCCGCCAGAATTTGGGTGAGCGCCACGACCGGACGCGCGGTGAACCGCTGCAGGCACGCGGTGGAAAACGGCGGCGTCAGGCTCTCGCACCACACGTCGAAATCTCCGCGCCGCACCCGCAGTGGCAGGCTGAAGTGGAACAGCAGTTGACCGAGTTTCGGCCCGGCGACCGGCCCCACCGGACGGTAAGTCACCCCGTCCCGCTCGACGGGCTGCTCCGCAGCGTACCGGCCCACCACCACCTCCACCCGATGAGTGGGCGCCAGCCGGCGGGCCACCTCGTGAATGGCCGCCGCCCCGCCCCCGCCGTAGTAGGGGTTGTCCGGTGAATCGTAGTTCGAAAAAATCAGCCGCACGTTGATTGGCGATAGTATCCCGCGTCCAGTGCCGCGCCGACAACCCTTGTTGCCGGACGGGAACCGCTGCACCCGTAGCAGCAGCCCTCCAGGCAGCCGGGGAGGGATCGAACGGCCCGAAATCGCGGCGCGGTTGGAGCGCGGCAGCTTGCTGCCGCTTTTCGAAAGCGCCGGCCCGCCGGCCACTCCAAGCGCTGGCGCGAGGATTGAGTGGCCCACTGAGGACGACGCCCCCGCGGCGGGCTGGGACAGCCCGCCCTACCCGCGATGGGTTCTCGGGTCAGGTAGGGCGCGCTCTCCGAGCGCGCCGTCCCTTGGGCGTCCTTCGCCTCTGCGCGCGCCTGTTGCAGGTCGGTTTGCCATCCGCCGTTGCCTTGGGCAGATTGTGGCCCGAACCCAAAAGCACACATGCCCCCGAACTCAACCGGACTATTTGGCGTGGTGGAGGGCTTTTACGGTCGCCCCTGGTCGCCCGCCCAACGCCTGACGCTGCTGGACTGGCTCCACCACGGAGGCCTCAACGCCTACATGTACGCGCCCAAGGACGACGCTCGGCACCGCGCCGTGTGGCGCGAGCGCTACGCCGGGCCGGAGCTGGCGGCCCTGCGCCGACTGATCCGGGAATGCCGACGCCGCGGCGTGCGCTTCATCTACGCGATTTCCCCGGGGCTGGACATCCGCTTCAGCGACCCCGCCGATTTGGCGGCCCTGCGCGCCAAGCTCCGCCAGGTGCGCGATCTGGGCGCGCGGGATTTCGCCGTCCTGTTTGATGACATCAACCCGGAGCTGAGCGAAGCGGACCGGGCCCGTTTCGGCACGCCTGCCGGCGCGCAGGCCCACGTGGCCAACGAGGCGCTCCGCTGGGTGCGCGAGTGGACCGGCGGGACCGGGCGACTGCTGTTTTGCCCCACTGAATACTGCGGGCGGTTCGCCAAACCGTCGGTCACCGAATCCCCCTACCTGCGCACCCTGGGCGAGCAACTGGCGTCGGAGGTGGAGGTGCTGTGGACCGGCCCCGAGATCATCTCCGAGGTAATCCCGACGGAGAGCCTGCGGGAATTGCGCGGGGTGATCCGCCGTCGGCCCGTGCTCTGGGACAACCTCCACGCGAACGACTACGACATGCGCCGGCTGTACCTGGGCCCCTACTCCGGGCGGCCCGGGGAATTGCTGGGCGAAATCCACGGCATCCTCCAAAATCCGAACTGCCAGTTTGAAGCGAACTTCGTTCCGGTGCACACCCTGGCCACATATGTCCGCGAAGGCCCCGCCTATCAACCGGCCCGCGCTTACACCGCGGCCCTGGCCGACTGGTTGCCGCACTTCAAGAGCCGGCTGGGACGCGATTTCACCGCCGCCGAGCTGCGCCTGGCGGCGGACATCTTCCACCTGCCCACCGAGCACGGCGAGTTGGCTCGGCGTTACCTGGCCGACCTGCAGGTGCTGTTCCACACCCCGCCGGAGTCCTGGGGCGAGGCGGCCGCACGCGTCGAAGCCACCACCCGTCAGATCATCACCCTTTACGACAAGGTCACCGAGCTGGCCGACCGCTCCCTGGCCTACGCGCTGTACAACCATTTCTGGGAGATCAAGGAAAACGCCGGCCTGGTGGCCGAATGGGGCGCCTGGCGGCGCGCGCACCCGGACGCCCGCGAACCGTTCCGCTCGCACGGTTTTCGACCGCGCATCTACCGGGGCGGCTTCACTGCGGACTTTGAGCGCCTGTTGCCGATGGACGAGGAGGGGAACTTCCGTCCCGCTCCGTGAACGCCACCGAACTCGCTCCGGGATTCCGGCTTCGCGCGGCCCGGCCTGCGGACCGCGCGGCGGCGTACGCCGTGTGTCGGCAAACCGGCGATTCCGGCCGCGACGCCACCGCGCTGTACCGCGAGGACCCCGAGGCGCTGGGGCACCTGTACGTGGGACCGTATTTGCTGCTCGAGCCGGAACTGGCCTTCGTGCTGGAAGACGCGCAGGGGGTGTGCGGTTACTTGCTGGGCGCGCTGGACTCGGAGCGATTTTACCGCCGGATGGAAGCCGAATGGCTGCCGCCCCTGCGCGCGCGGATTCCGGACCCGACGGGGCCGCCCGAGGCCTGGACGCCCGCGCAATGGTTGCATCACGAGTTGCACCATTTTGTCCCGCACTACCCACCGCGGTTTCGAACCTGGCCGTCGCATTTGCACATTGACCTGCTGCCGCGCGCGCAGGGCCGGGGATTGGGGCGGAAAATGATGGCGCTGCTGCTGGACCGGCTGGCGACGCGGGGCTCGCCCGGGGTGCATCTGGGCGTCAGCGCCGCCAACGAACGGGCGCGTCGTTTTTATCAACGGCTGGGCTTTGCGGAGGTCGAGCAGGTGGCCGGGCGACCGCATTCCACTCTCTACTTGGCCCGGGCGCTCGGTCCCACGGCGAGCGTCTGAGCGCGGAGAGAGGCCCGGGGATCGCGCGATTGCCCGGCGGTTACAGGCGCAACCGCAGCAGCCCCACCTCGAGGGTGAGGGCTTCCTGCACGTTGGTTTCCGCCAGCAAGCGCGCCGTGTGTTCGATCACCCGGAGGTTCTCCGCGGCGGCGTCCGGGGTCACCCGCTGCGCCGCGACGCGCGTGGCTGCGGCCAGCTCGGGCAGGGCCAGCCGCTCGCTGTCCTCGCCCTGAGTGGCGAGCCAGAGATCCCGCAACCACCAGTACAGGGCGGCCAGCAGTTCGCCACGCTGGCGCCGGTACTCGGCCTCGGCGCCGGCGGCCAGTTCCTTGTCCCACTGCTCGCGCAGCTTCGGGTCCAGCTCGTCGTAATCCGCGTAACGGGAGAGCGGCGAAGCGGCGCGCAGGTCCCGCTCGATGGCTTCGCGGCGGGCCGCCAGGGCCTGCAGCAGCCGGTCCAAAAGCCGGTAGCGCGCCAACAGGCCGTCGCGGGCGGACACGGCCTGCTCGGTCCACTCGCGCAACCAGGGGACCAGTTCCGGGGACACCGACCGGGCGGCCCCGTTGCCCAGGTGCAGCCGCAGGCAGCGGGAACGGATGGTTTCAAGCAGGCGATCCGGTTCGGTGCTCAAGAGCAGAATGACGCAGTCCCCGGGCGGTTCCTCGAGGGTTTTCAAAAAAGCGTTGGCCGCTTGAACATTGAGGCGGTCGGCCGCCACCAGCACCGCCACCTTGCATGCGCCCGCGGTGGGCTTGAGAGAGACCGCTTCGAGCAGTTCGCGAATTTGCTCGACGAGAATGACGCGCAGTTTGGATTCCGGCCGCAGCCAGTGCACGTCCGGATGCTGGTCCCGGTCAATCCGCTGGCAGGCCGGGCAGGCGTCGCAGCAGTCCAAGGGCCGGCCGTTGGCGGCGCGACGCGGTGGCGACTGGCAGTTCAGGGTCTTGGCCAGCGTGCGCGCGAGGCGTTCGAGCGGCTCCAGCCGCTCGCCGGTCAACAGGTAGGCGTGTCCCAGCCGTCCCCGCTCCAGGCTGCGCTGCAGCAGGGCCACGCCGGGCGACAGGAGGTCCAGGTCGGCAAAGGCCATGCGCGGGCTCAACGGGGCGGCGCCGGGAGCTGCTCGAACCGGGCGAACGCCGCGTCCCAGGCATCGGAGTCAGCGGGCTCGATCGTGCCCAGCTCGAAGGACCGCCGCACGACCTCCCGCGCGGCAGCCAGCGAGGGCAGATGCCCCAGGGCGATGGCCTGCACCAGGACATTGCCGGCCGCGGTAGCCTCGACGGGACCGGTCACCACCGGCACGCGGCAGGCGTTGGCGGTGAATTGATTGAGCAGGACATTCTGGCTGCCGCCGCCCACGATGTGCAGCCGCGCGATGGGGCGCCCGGTGAGGGCCTCGATCTGCCGCACCGTGCGCCGGTACAGCAGCGCCAGGCTTTCAAGCACGCAGCGGATCACCGCTCCGGGTGTGGCCGGTTCCGGCTGGCCGGTCTCGCGGCAGTAGCCGGCGATGCGTCTGGGCATGTCGCCGGGCGGCAGGAAGCGCGGGTCGGCCGGGTTGACCAGGGCGGCAAAGGGAGGCGCCTCGCCCGCCAGCCGGGTAAGGGTGGGGTAGTCGTAATCGCGGCCCTGGCGGGCCCATTCGCGGCGGCATTCCTGCACCATCCACAGGCCGATGATGTTTTTGAGGAACCGCACCGAGCCGCCGTAACCGATTTCATTGGTGAAGTTGGCCTCGCGCACCGCGTCGGTGATGACCGGCGCGGGTCGTTCCACCCCCATCAGGGACCAGGTACCCGAGCTGAGATAGGCCCAATCCTCGCCGGCGCCGGGCACGGCAGCCACGGCGGCGCCGGTGTCGTGCGAGCAACTGGCCACCACTTGGGCGCCGGCCAGGCCGTCGGCGGCATACACGGGGCGCAGCGGGCCCAGCACCGTGCCGGAGGGCGCCACCGGTGGGAACAGGTCCGGCGAGAGCCTCAGCAGCTCCAACAGGCGTGGCGACCACGTCCGCGTGCGCGGGTTGTACAATTGGGTGGTGCTGGCCAGGGATTCCTCCGTCCGGGCCACCCCGCTGAGCCGGTAGTTGAAGGCGTCGCCCACCCCCAGCAGGAGCGTGGCGCTGGCCAGGCGGGCGGGGGATTCCGCACCCAATTGGAACAGGGTGTTGAAGGGCAGGAACTGCAGGCCGGTCTCGGCGAAGATTTCCGGCCACGGCATCCGGGCCAGCACCGCCTGCACGCCCGCGGCCGTGCGGGCGTCGCGGTAGTGGTAGGTGGGCTCGATCACCGCGCCGGCCTCGTCGAACAGCAGGTAATCCACGCCCCAGGAATCGGTACTGATCCCCGCGATGGGCAGCCCGAGCGCGCCGGCCTGCCGCAACCCCGCGGCTAGTTCGTCCAGCAGCGCCGCGATGTTCCAGTGCAGTGAGTCCCCGTCGCACAGCGGCACGTTGGGAAAGCGTCGGATTTCCCGCAGCGCAAGCCGACCGTCATCCAGCGTGCCGAGCATGAGCCGGCCGCTTTCCGCCCCGAGGTCACAGGCAAGATAATGCGTTTTCATGGGTGACGCGGCGGCCCCATTCAACCGCGCTGACCGGGGGATGCAATGCCGAAGCGCCCTTTGCGTTTGCCCGCCCGGCGCGCCTCCGGCACAGTCCGCCCATGCCCGAACACGTGCGGATCAAGGACCTGCCGCCCGGGGAACGCCCCCGCGAACGGCTCTTGAATCGGGGCGCGGAGGCCCTGGCCACGGACGAGCTGCTGGCCATCCTGTTGCGCACGGGCACCGCCGGCCATTCCGCGCTGGACGTGGCCGGGCAGTTGCTCAAGCAGTTCGGTTCGTTGGAGACACTGGCCCGCGCCGGCGTCGAGGCCCTGGCCCAAATCCGCGGCGTGGGCCGGGACAAGGCCGTGACCCTCAAGGCCGCCTTCACCCTCGCTCAGCGCTTGAGCCGCGAGGCCCTGGCCTCGGCCCCGCACCTCGAAAGCCCGGAACAGGTGGCCGATTACCTGCGCGAGGACTGCCGGCTGCGGGAGGTCGAACACTTCCAGGTGCTCCTGCTCAACACGCGGCGGCGGCTCATCCGCATCGAGCCGGTGTCCGTGGCCCAGGGCACGCTCGATGCCGTGCTGGTGCACCCGCGCGATGTCTTCCGGGCGGCCATCGCCGCCAACGCCTCGGCCATCGTCCTGGCGCACAATCACCCCAGCGGCGATCCCACCCCCAGCGAGGCGGACATCCGCATCACCCGCGATCTCGTCCGCGCCGGACAACTGCTCCGCATCGAGGTGGTGGACCACGTCATCATCGGCCGCCGCAGCCCGGACCGCCCCCGGGATTTTGTGTCCCTACGGGAGCTGGGTTATTTCGCCGGAGCCTGAGGCGGTGGGGCATCCGGCGGCGCGGCGGACGGCCTCCCGCCCAGGGCGGCGCGCGCCGCCTCGTACACCGCGCGCACAGGCACACCCGCCGCGTCGGCCAGGCGCCGGCAGACCTCGTACTCCGGGGCGGCCTGCGTCACCCGCCCGTCCAGGATGCCCAGTTTCGCGGTCACTTCCCCGTAAGGCGTGGACACGCGGGTGAACTGCCGGCGCAACTTGCGGCGCTCCGCCCGGGTGCGGCGCACGCCCAGGGCGGTGGTGTGGGTGAGCATCAGGGCCGCGAACCGGTCCGCCTCCGCCTCGGCGCACAACACGGTGAGGAGCGCGCCCGGCCGGCCTTTCTTCATGAACACGGGGGTGAAAAACACCTCCAACGCGCCGGCCGCCAGCAGGCGCTCCGCCGCGTCGCCAAGGATTTCCGGCGGGGCGTCGTCCAGGTTGGTTTCCAGCACCGCCACGGCGTCGGTTTCCCAGTCATGCTCCGACGCGGCCGCGGCGGTTTCCCCGAGCAGCGCCCGCAACGCGTTGGGACGGGAACGCAGCTCGCGCGTGCCCAGACCGTAGCCCACGCGCTCCAGCCGGAAATTCTCCGGCGGCCCGAAAGACTCCGCCAGCTCCGCCAGCAACGCCGCCCCCGTGGGCGTGACCAGCTCGTGCGGTTCGGCGCACTGCGTCAGCGAAACCCCGCGCGCCGCCAAAATGGCCACCGTGGCCGGAGTGGGTACCGGAAACCGCCCGTGCGCGCAGGTCACCCAGCCCGTGCCCTCGATCACCGGCGAGGCCAGCACGCGCGGCCGCCCCAACAGCTCCAGCGCCAGACAGGCACCCACGATGTCCACAATCGAATCCACCGCCCCCACCTCGTGAAAATGCACCCGCTCCGGCGGTTGATGGTGGATTTGCCCTTCGGCCTCGGCGATGCGCCGAAACACCGCCGTGGCCCGGGTCTTTACCCACGACGACAGCCCGCTGCCCTCGATCAGGGCCCGGATGGCGGCAAAGTCGCGGCTCCCGTCCGCGTGCGCGTGGGAATGCCCGAAACCATGCGTCCCGACCGGATCGCGCGCCGGGGAGTGCGAATGCTCGGGATGAGGCGCGGGCTCGGGGCCGGAGGCGTGCGGGGGACCGGACGCCGGCGCGCGATTCCCAACCGCGGAAGACGAAGCGGTTTCGACCGCAGGCGCCTCCAGATGCACCTCAAACTTGACGCCGCTGATGCCGGCCCTGAGTCCACGCGTGGCGCGCAACTGATAACCGCCCACGCCCAACGTCGCGAGGCCGCGCTCCAGCGCGGCCAGATCCGCCCCCAGGTCCAGCAGCGCCCCCACGAACATGTCGCCGCTGATGCCGCTGAACAGGTCCAGATACAGGGTCTTCATGAAACCTTCCGGGCGCGGGGCCGGGCGCGGGAGGCAACGGCGGGCGCCGGGTCGCGGACCGCGGCCGCCGCCGCCTCGGCGGCCAGGGCGTTGATCTGGCTGGCGGCGTAGGCCGCGCCAAAGCCGTTGTCTATGTTCACCACCGTGACCCCGCTGCCGCAACTGTTCAACATGCCCAGCAGCGCGGCCACGCCGCCGAAACTGGCGCCGTATCCCACGCTGGTGGGCACGGCAATCACCGGCCGGGCCACCAGCCCCGCCACCACGCTGGGCAGCGCGCCCTCCATGCCGGCCACCACCACCAGCACCTGCGCGCCCTGGATCAGGTCCAGTTTTTCCAGCAACCGGTGCAGCCCGGCCACGCCCACGTCATACAGCCGCTCCACCCGGTTGCCCATGAACTCGGCGGTCACCGCCGCCTCCTCGGCCACCGGCAGGTCGCTGGTGCCGGCGCAGAGCACCCCCACGTACCCCGGACGCGGCGGCAGCGGCACCCGTTGCAGCGTCAGACTGCGCGCCGCGGGATGATAAGCGGCCCGGCGATACCGCCGGCGCAGGGCCCGAGCCTGCTCGGGCGTGGCCCGGGTCACCAACACCCGCCCGTGCCGCTCGAAAAGCCGGGCGGCGATGGCTACCACCTGCTCCGGTGTCTTGCCCGGGCCGAAAATGACCTCGGGAAATCCCTGCCGCAGCCCGCGATGGGTGTCCACCCGGGCAAATCCCAGGTCCGCCAGCGGGGCCGCCTGAACCGCCCGGAGCACCGCCTCCGCGGAGGTTTCCCCCTGGCGGAGCCGCTCCAGCAACTCGCGCAGTTCGTCGCGTGTCATGACGCGAGCCTGCCAACCGGTCCGGGCGCGGGAAAGCGCAAACCGCCGCGCCGACGGGCTACTACCCGCCGCAGGAGCCTCGGGGAAACGCTGAACGGCAAAGCTCAGCGACGGCCTCAGGGGTGGCGGTGGAGCGCTCGGTACGCTCACGAATTCCCGCTACGCTCGAACGGAAGGCGGAGAGACCGTTCGCTGCAGTGTCCTGGTTAGGCAGCATCTCAATAAACCAAATTCGCACCGAAGTCGGGAATCTTCCCGTCTTTGACTTGCTGACTCCACTTGTCCAAGCGTCCGTGATGCAACCGCCAAAACCTCCGGCACAACTCGAAATAGTCCAACACGACCTGCCGCTCTCCCTTTTCAAGAAGGTCTTTCGCCAAGCTCATATTCGGGCCAAACGTGTTCAACTGGGGTGAACCGGGACTCTTGCCTGCCTCAAGCAAATACTTCTTGGCCTCGTCAATACGCCCATCACGTACTGCAATCCGACCAAGAACCAGATTGGCGTCGTGCACAGCGTTGCCGTAATTCCAGTTCCCTTGGAACTGCGGTAGCAGGGTCATCAACTCGCTTGCGTATTTCTGCGCGTCCTCAATCTTACCGACGACAAAGCTCTCCTTGGCCGCGTCGCTCAATGCGTAGAATCTCTTCTCCGGCGTCTTCGCTGCGTCCAACTCCTTCATCGCGCGCTGAAGGCGTCGCTGTTGGGTCGCAGGAACGCCCTGTCCGCAGCCGATCAAAAGGCAGCACATTAAAAGTGTAGTGATGTATCGCATATACGTGCTGCTGCCTAGCCGCGCCGGTTCATCGGCGGCGCGAAGCGCCGTCCGCTGCATGCTGTTGTTATGCATGCTGTCAGAATGGGATCTCATCATCGATCGCTTCTTGGCTTGCCGCAGTAGCAGCGGCGCGCTCGACGCGCGCTTCCAGAGCCCTGATGAACCGGACCGCACTGCAGACATGGTTGAAGATGAGCAGGCTCTCGTCGTAACTCAGCGTCGGGTTGTCGTGAGCAAGGCTTTCCTCGTTCCAGACCTTGTTGAAGGCTTCCAGGACGCTGATGCTGGACTTCAAAATGTGCTCGGTCATTTCCGACTCGATGAGGCCAGCATTGTGGAGCGCCTTGACGTACTCGCCGAAGATGCTGTGGAGCGGCTTCCCCCGGTCGATGGCGATGCCCCGCTTCTCCACGAGTGTGCGCGTCAACTTCGTAACGAAGGTGTGCAGCCGGTCGAGACCTGCCTCCGGTTCGTTCCTCTCGATGGAATCGCGTACGGCCCTCGCGAGGACTTCGAAGCCTCGCTCGCTGCCCTCGGCTGTGATCGCATCGAGTGCCTCGACAGGGGCACTCTGCTGGAGGCGCCGTGCAATGTGCTCGCATTCCTCAAACAGGCGGTCCTGGTCGGGATCGCCAGCTGGCGGCCGACAGTAGTCGAGTAGGTCGTGGATCAGCTTGCCCACAATGTGGTTCGGCTCCTGCGCCCAGAACGCCCGGAGCCGGTTCGCCTTGGAGCCGGTGGCATAGTCGTACTTGGCGTCGTAAATGTCCCGACCCGTGCTTTCGACGACGAACTCGGCCAGGGTGCGGTTCGAGAAGTCCAAGACGTAGCCGCCGCCCATCTGGAAGAGCTTCTCAAGCTTCGTCTTCTCGATGAAGGTCAGGTCAGACATGACTGCGTCCTTACCCGTTGCTACGCATAACGATCAAGCTCAGCGACCGCCGCCGGAAACGCCGGGTCGGCTGCAACAGTCGCGAGCAAATTACCTGAACCGTCCGCCTGCCCAGCGGGGCGGCGGTTCGCTGCAGCGCCCTTGTTAGCCCACGTCATCATTTCTGACTCATCTTTCTCGCTGAAACAAAATGGGAAACGCCCCAGCCTGCAAAAATGATGCCTATGAAGAGCAGGAAGAAGCCCCACTCTGAACGCTCGCCGCTGGTAACACCAACAAGGCCAATAAGCGCAAATATCGCGCCGAGCAGCGTGATGAAAATGCCGGAACGAAAATATGTGGCGCTCGTCTTTTGGTAAGCTGTCCGACCGCGTTCGAGCAAATCATTGAGCGCCGCAACATCTGGCTCGCAGCGCCCGCGACAGCTACAACTCAAACCAACCTCTGCGATGCAGTCGCGGCAAAGAGCGCGACAGCACGACTTGCAATTGGCAACCGCATCAACAGTCGGATGGTAGAAACACTTCATGGCGTGTGTAGCGGCCTAACTATGTGATATATAGTTTCTGCATAACACCTTTGGGGCGCGGCATTGCGGCCCAACTCCCGACCCGCGAGGAGCGTGCA
>FWPU01001735.1_pt1 | contig 17536 bp, 7 predicted proteins | sample 2228361 | NCBI WGS metagenome assembly FWPU01 (sample SAMEA103939777, study PRJEB20133) | metagenome
AACGTTGAGACGACCGAAAAAGAAATCGAAGCCGTGCTGGAAAAAATTTGGACGCTTGACCCACCCGGCATCGGTGCGCGAAACTTGCAAGAGTGCTTGCTCATTCAACTCGCCGCCCTCGCCAAAGAAGACCTCGACGACGAGCACGAAGAAGCGCGACGCCTTGCCCAGAAAATCTTGACCCACTGCTACAACGACTTCACTATGAAACACTATGAAAAGATTCTTGAAGGACTCGCTTGCTCGACCGATGAGCTCAAACGCGCCGTCGCCTTCATTCAAAAACTCAACCCAAAACCCGGCGGCGACGCGCCTTCACGAATTGGTAATTATGTAATTCCCGATTTTACCATTACTTTCAATGGTCAAGAGTTGGTGCTGACGTCAAACGAGCGGGTGAACATTCAAATTCGCCTCTCGAAGCATTACAAAAATTTGATGAACGATAAATCGCAATCCAAAGAAACGAGAGAGTTTTTGCGCGAAAAACTCTTTGCCGCCAAAGGCTTTATCGGTGCAATTCAAATGCGCCGCTACACGATGCAAAAAGTCATGACCGCACTCATGAATCGCCAATATGACTTTTTCGTTTACGGCAAATCCAAATTGAAACCAATGATTCTCAAAGACATCGCCGAAGACACAAACCTCGACATCGCCACCATCAGCCGCGTCGTCAATGGAAAATATGTGCAGACCGACTTCGGCGTCTTTGAACTAAAATATTTCTTCACAACGGCCATAGAAACCGAATCCGGCGACGAAGTCTCCAACCGCATCATCAAGCAAGCCATTAAAGACTTCATTGAAAACGAAGAATTGGGCAAACCGCTTTCTGACGACAAACTCACGGAAATGCTCAACGAGCGTGGGTTCAAAGTGGCAAGACGAACCGTAACTAAATACCGCGAACAGCTTGGCATTCCCGTTGCACGCTTGCGCAAAAAAGTTGAATCCATCTAAACTTTTTCCAACAACTTAACTTACTTGTAATCAAGGACAACCAAAGGAAAATGAACATTCACGCAACCACCGTCGTCGGTGTTTTGAAAGACGGAAAAGGCGCGCTGGGGTCAGACGGACAAATGACCCAAGGCGCAACCATTCTCAAACATTCCACTACAAAAGTCCGACGCTTGCACAGCGGAAAAGTCTTGGTCGGATTTGCCGGCGCAACGGCTGACGCCATGACGCTCCTCGAGAAATTTGAAGAGAAATTGCAATCGCATAGCGGTAAGTTAGAACGCGCCGCCGTCGAACTTGCCAAAGATTGGCGCACCGATAAGTATCTTCGACGTTTGGAAGCCATGCTCGCCGTCATCTCGTCGGAAAAGGCACTCATCATTTCAGGCACGGGCGATGTGATTGAACCCGAAGACGGGATTGTCGCCATCGGCAGCGGCGGCATGTATGCCCTTGCAGCCGCACGCGGCATGATGAAATACAGCGATTTAGATGCGAAAACGATTGTTACCGAATCGCTGAAAATCGCCGCCGATATTTGTATCTATACCAACAGCAACATCAAAGTTGAGGAAGTCTAAAATCCTTATTCAAGAATTTTTTCACACATAAAAATGGCACGCAAAAGCACAGAACTTTCAGAAACCGAAAAAGGTCAAAACAACGGAAAGCACCATCAAGCGGAACAAACCTTCACCTTGAAAAATCTCACGCCCCAACAAATTGTGCGGGAGCTCGATAAGTATATCATCGGTCAGCACGAAGCCAAAAAGTCCGTCGCGATTGCCCTTCGCAACCGATACCGTCGTCAGCAGGTGCAAGGACCGCTCAAAGACGAAATCATGCCCAATAACATCATCATGATTGGGCATACGGGCGTGGGCAAAACCGAAATTGCACGGCGACTGGCTAAGCTTGCCGGCGCGCCATTCATCAAAGTCGAAGCCTCTAAATTCACCGAAGTCGGCTACGTCGGGCGCGACGTGGAATCCATGATTCGCGACCTTGTCGACCTTAGCGTCAATATGGTGCGTCAAGAAAAATCCGCCGAAGTGCAAGATAAAGCGCACCAACTCGCCGAAGAACGGCTCTTGGATATTCTTCTTCCGCCCGTCAAGAAATCTTCAAGCCAACTGGCAAAAGCCTACAACGACGACGCCGAAGAACAAAGCGACTCAAAATCCGAACTCGAACTCAACGATAAAAGCCGCGAGAAAATGCGCGAGCGGTTGCGACAAGGAAAGTTGGACGAGCGCACCGTCGAGATTGAAGTTTCAAGCGACCCACAAGGCATCATGCAAATCCTCGGACCCTTCGGTCCCGCAGAAGATTTGGGCGGAATGCTTCAAGACATCGTAGGCGGACTGCCGAAGAAACGTAAAAAACGCCGCGTAACTGTCGCCGAAGCCAAAACGATTTTCGAGCAAGAAGAAATTCAAAAACTCATCGACATGGACGCCGTCACCAAAGAAGCCATTCGCCGTGTCGAAGAATCCGGCATCGTCTTCATCGATGAAATCGACAAAATCGCCTCCGCCGATGGCGCGCGTGGCGGACCTGACGTCAGCCGTGAAGGCGTTCAACGCGATTTATTGCCAATCGTTGAAGGCTCTACCGTCGCCACCAAATACGGCATGGTCAAAACCGACCACATTCTCTTCATCGCCTCGGGCGCGTTTCACGTCTCAAAACCTTCGGACTTGATTCCCGAACTGCAAGGGCGTTTTCCGATTCGCGTCGAGCTCAAAAGCCTTACCGAAGACGACTTCGTCAAAATTCTCGTCCAACCTGAAAACGCGCTCATCAAGCAATACACCGCGCTCCTCAAAACCGAAGGCGTTGAACTGGAATTTACCGACGACGGCATCCGCGAAATCGCCGCCACCGCCACCCAAGTCAATGAATCGGTCGAGAACATCGGCGCGCGTCGCTTGCATACCATCATGACCAGCCTGCTCGAGGACCTCATGTTCGAAGTGCCTGAAAACTACCCAGGCAAAAAAGTCGTCATCGATAGGCAGTTCGTCGAAAATCGGCTCAGCAAAATCGCCAAAGACCGCGACCTTAGCCGATATATTTTGTAATACTTTTGGAAAATTTGTAATACTTTTGGAAAATTTGTAATACTTTTGGAAAAGCCTCAAACGAAAAGCTCATAGTGCGCGCCCGTCTTCACGAAAAATTTGTAAAAGAAGTGAAAGTGGCGTATATTTGCAACTATACAGTCAAAACACACCAACTCATTTTTTTCTACAGCACAGTAATGTCGTGCTCAACTCTTAACAACAAACCTTTCAATCAAACGATGAAGAACCTCTTAGTCGCCGTTATCTTGACGGTCGCGATTGCCGCAATCGGTTGCGGACCCAGCAAAGAAGAAATCGAGAAGAAGCGCAAAGCCGATTCCACAAGAGTCGCTGACTCGCTTGCCGCAATCAAAAAAGCGGAGAAAGAAAAAGCCGCCGCCCAAGCCGCCGCTGAAAAAGCCAAAGCCGATTCACTCGCAAAGGCTGATTCGCTCGCAAAAGCCGCCGAAAGCGGAAAGAAAAAGAAGTAAGGCTTGCCTGATAACAGCGGAAGAGACCTCACACTCTTCCGCTTTCAGGAAAACCCAACAAAACAAAAAACAAAAAAACCAATACATTGCAACCGCAAACCCCAATCCCAAAACCACATCAATAACTGCTACTGCTGAAACTGGCATAGAATTTGACTTACAGAATCAAAAAAATTAAGAAGTAAAAGAAGTAAACCACAAACCAAAACTAAGCGACTATGCAAGTGCCTTACGCCTCAACCACAATACTTTCTGCCGCCAAAATGATAACCAAGAACATGCTCCTCAAAGCGGCTTGTTTGCTGGCTCTGCTCGTTGGATTTACAGTGCAAGCAAATGCCCAAACCGTCGGCGACTATCGCTCTACTGTCGCGGTCTTTAACTGGACCGTGACCGGAAACTGGGAACGTTGGAACGGCTCGACTTGGGTGCTTAACCCAGCAGAAGGCTACCCTGGACAATCTACAGGCACGGGCACGGTAACGATTCGCAATGGTGCAACGGTTACCATCAACGTCACGCCGGCAAATCCTATCGGCGGCTTGGTTGTTGGAGAAGGCACAAGCGGCGTGTTGGCTTTCGATCACATCAATCGTACGCTAAACGTGCAGGCTGGTGGCGTAACCGTTAACGCAGGGGCTACATTTAGAACCGCATCGCCCGCGAACCCTGATAATGACACGCACACCTTGAATATCACAGGCGGAGGAAGTTTTACCAACAACGGCACCGTCATATTCCGAGAAACGAGCGGCGGAAACACAGACTTGGTCAATATCAATCTCTCGGGCAATCTGGCGGGAACGGGCACTTCAACCTTCAATAACATCACGTTCAACGGCACAAACAACCAAACCATCACCATTGGCGGCACCATCAGTAATGTCCAAGCCGTAACCTACAACAACACCGGCTTAGCCCCGAACAATCAAATCACCAATCAATCGACGACCTTCACCAATGCTTTGACAGCAAGACAAACCGCAGCGTCACCAACCAACATCAGTACCTTCACCGCAGGCAATTACAGGCACGACAACAGTGCCCTCTACAATGCAAGTGCCTCAGTAATTGCTTTTGGCAGTGGCGGAACAATGACCGTAACGGTCTTGCAAGGCACAATGAACTTTGTAACAACTGCCGCCACAGGTGCACTGAACTTGAATGGTGGAGATTTAATCGTCAACGGGGCGACAGCAGTAGTAAATATAGGCGGCACTGAAACGGGAGATGCGCAGAGACTACAAACAAGCGGCGCGACAGCAGATATTACCGTGCAAAACGGCGGCAAGCTCATCGTTGGCAATGGCAACTTTGGCGATATTCGCTTTGATAATAATGCGGGCACCATGCTCGTTACAGGAAGCGGAACGCTTTGTGAAACGGGACGCATCGTTACTGGAAGTAACGCAGGAAACGGCGGCACGCTCTCAATCACGAACGGTGCTACCATGCGCGTGCGCAAAAACGCGTCTGCAGATGTAACAAGTGTCTTTTTCCGCGGAACTTCAACCATCAATGTCAACTCGGGTGCGCAATTTTTAGTGGGCAGTCCGACAAACTCTCTTGGGAATTTCAACTGTGACCAAAACAATACCTTCACGCGCGCGCTGAACGTAGATGGAAGCACGACGGTCATGAGGGTATATGGAAGGATACTCGGCGTAGCGGGAATTACCAGCACAACCTACAATATCCAAAACGGTGCCGTGCTGACCGTGGGCGAAAACTTGACAAACATAACTGCATCGTCCCAAGCAACGAACTTTAGTGCGGCAACATTAAACATTTCAAGTGGTGCAACGGTGCGACTCTATGAGAATGTAACAGATGTTAACAACATCAATCTCTGCGTTGTAGGAAACGCAGGAAACGGTGGCATGAACATTAACGACGGCACATTTGATTTGCTCGGAAATGCGAACATGACGAACGTGCTTTTTGCAGGTGCAAACTCCGCCATGAACATTGCAGGAACGGTCAATGTCGGTGATGGCACTGGCGCAGACAGCACCGCGCGACTTCTGATTGGGTATTTTACAGCGTCCGAACTGCCCACTCCATCCGTACGACGGTTCTTAGATGTAGAAGCAAATGGCTTACTACAAGTAAGAAGTGATGGTAATGTAACCGTTGGCGGTGGAAATCGGGGTCGGTTACAAATCGTGAGCACAGGTGTGGTAGAAGTGCTCGGCGGCAAAGTGAATATCCGAGAATCGTTGTCGCTGGGTAACGGGTCATACTTCGGCGTATTAGGACCGGGAACCGTCAATATTGGGACTAATCCCAGTTCAGGTCTCAACACGGTTACTTTTCCAGTCAATCCGACAACGGCGACGCGCTTCCGCGTCGATGATAACAGTGCCGTTGTGAACATCGGAGACGGCAATGCCAACTTAGTGATTGGCAACGGAGGAGTAGGTACAAGCGATGACTTTTTGGGAAGCGGATTTGTTAGTTTTGAGCTCAATCGCGGCACGTTGAATCTCAATGGGCGTTTCCAACTCAGCGACCCAAATGCCCGATTGGTCATGACTGGCGGTAACTTCAATATCAACCCGCAAGGCGATAATGATGTTACGGGAACGCTGAACACCTGCTGGCTCCAACGCGGCATTGTAATCATGACTGGGGGTGTATTGACGATTGTCAACCCGCCAGCGAATGCTGGAAGTGGCGTCGCATTTCTGATTAACCCACAAGGAACACCGAGTGCAACATCAGCTGTTTTAAGCGGCGACACCTCAAGTGCGACCGCGATTGATTTCTCAGGCAGTACCCTGCGGTTTGGCAACGGCGTTTCCAGCGCGTCAGGTGCCGCACAAGAAGGCTTCGAAGTAAACCTCCATAACTCGCATACCTACGGAACTATCGAAGTCAATAACCCCACAGGCACGAATCGTTTCGTCTGGTTTTATTCCACACCTTTGAATACAATCATTAGCTTAACCAATTTGAATATCATTGCAGGAGAGTTTAGACAAGGGCGTCCCGCAGGACCAGTCAGCCCGAATACGCTTATCAATAGCGCAAGCGGAAGTTTCACGCTGGAAGCAAACGCGTATTACCGAATTTTCAACAACGCGTCAGGAAACCCATTTCCATCGGGATTTACATCTTATACTTTTACACCTGGCTCAACCGTAGAATTTAACGCAAATGCGTCTCAAACCATTGACGCACGAGCCTACAGCAACTTGATTTTAGCTGGAAATGGGACTTACACGCCCAATAGCGGCACAACTGTATCTGGAACGCTAACCTTGCAAGGCGGAACATTGAACGCAGGGTCAAACTTGACGATGCAGTCGGGGTCTACACTCCGCCGAAGCAACGGGCATATCTTGAATGTAACGGCATCAGGTGGTTCAGGCTACACGGCAGGAAGTATTGTAACCTTTTCAGGCGGTGGCGGTTCAGGCGGCATTGGCATTGTAACGGTAGGCGGTCCATCACCAACCATCGCCATGATTAACCGTGGCTCAGGCTACACCAATGCTTCGGCAATTACGGTTTCGGGCGGCGGTGGTTCAGGTGCAACCTTCACCATTACACTCGGCGGCGGCGCGGTGGGAACTGTAAGCGACTTAGACGGTCCGTCCAATTTCGATTACACGGTTGAATATGCAGGCACATCGCAAACGATGGCAAACGCCGAATTCACAGGGGCAGGACCGCGCTCGCTCCGCATCAATGCAATTACGGGGCAAACGATTACGCTCAACGCCGCTCGAACACTAACACGCACAGGCTCGGTCGGCGGTAATTTAGAACTCCAAAGCGGCAATTTCAGCGACGGCGGGTTCATCTTAGACGTGCTCGGCACCCTGAGCGGCACGGCTGACGGTGCTCACACCGGCAGCACCGGACGCATTCGCCTAAGCGGAACCAGTGCCCAAACCATTTCAGGGAATGTAACCGTGCAAAACATTGAACTCAATAACAGCAGCGGTGCCACGCTCGCCGCTGGTGCAGAAATGACCATCAACGGCTTGCTCACCCTCACAAATGGTATTTTGGACGTCAATACACGCCGACTTAGTTTTGGTCTAAGCGCACCAACGCCATCGGGCACATTCAGCAGTTCAAGAATGATTCGCACCAGTGGCACAACCAGCGCGCTGGGCATTAGAAAACTCTATCAATCTGGGACTGACTTCACCTTCCCCGTCGGCGTTTCTGGAACGCCCAATGTCTATACCCCCGTACGAATTAACCTCATTGCAGGAACAGGCTCGGATTTTGTAACGCTTCGCCCTATCTATGACGAAGCACCGACAAATACCGGTGAAGATGCACTCCAATTCTACTGGCTGGTTACAAGAGGACCTGGACTAACCGCCGTCACCAATGTTTCTCACGAATACTACTATGAAAATGTGTCAGGAATCGTCGAAGGTGATACATCTCTATATGTGCCCGGACGTAATACCCCTTCGTTGACGAATTGGACGATTGCAGGTACAACGGCTGAGGTAGATGAAGCATCAGACCCTTCTATCATTTACTTCAACAACGTGTCCTACATTGACGGCTACTTTACCGCAGGAGTGAGTAATAAGTTCGACAATTCGACCATTGAAGTCTTTTACAGCGGCGCAAACGGAAACTGGGGAAGCAACTCAACGTGGCGAATTGGAAGTTTTACTGGACCGACCCCGTCAGGTATTCCGGGTGGAAATACACCCGTTATCATTGGGAACGGTTTTACAGTGACGGTGCCAGACGGAGCGGCAACCGCGGTTCCCAGCGTCGAGATTCAAAGCACCGGCACCTTGCGATTTACAGGGTCATCAATGCCTGTGACAGACTTCGGTTTGGTGAGCGGTGAGGGACGAATTTTAATTGAGACCAATATTACCCCAGCACAATTTCCCAACGGCACCTATACCGACTTTTTAAGCACAACAGGAGGCACCGTCGAGTATGGCGGCACCGCCACATATGACTTACCAGCGGCACCAAATACGTATCGCAACTTGGTGATTTCAGGTAATAGCACAAAGACCTTCCCCAATCAAAACTTGACGATATCAGGGAATTTGACAGTGCAAGGTGGTGCGGTGGCGCAGTTAAGTAATTTAGTCAATGGCAATATCACGCTCAATGGTACGGCATCGGGCGGCGGAAATTTGACGGTAACCGGCACAGGAAGCACCCTTCGCTTCATGAACGGCACGGCACGCACCGTAACCGTTGCCGGTAACGTAACCGTCGGAAGCGGTGCAACCTTTGACGTGGCAACTACGGGCACCGCCGTCGCAAATGAACTCTCCATCGCCGGTAACCTGACCAATAATGGGACATTCGACATGAGCGACGGCACAGGAGCAAGTGTCAGACGTGCCAGAGTAACCTTCACGGGCACGACAAACACCAGCATTTCAGGCACAGGTGCAACAACCGATTTTAATGTGCTCCGCGTCGATAAAGGCACCTCGCAAACCCCGATTCTCGATGTAACCGCATCTAACTTTACGCTCTCTGGACCGACAGGCTCGACAAAATCCTTAGACTTGCAACATGGCACGTTCCGCCTTTCCGCAGGACACACGATAACGCTTAGCACAGGCTCGCCAAACTATGTGATTCCTGAACAGGCACGGCTCTGGATAAACCACCCCAGCGCAATTGCACGCATTCAATCTGGATCATCAGATAACAGTTTGATTTTGGAAGGACGCTTGCAACTTTCCGATGGAGAGGTTCAAATTGGCAATGATAACACAGGCACTGCCGATAACAGCATCATTTACCGCAATAATACGTCCGTGATTGAAGTAAGTGGAGGAACGCTCACGGTTGGTGCTGCAATTCGTCCTGAAAACTCCACCACGCCAACGGCACTCAACTACACGCAAAGCGGTGGGACGGTGATGCTCTCAAATAACCGCGCGAATGTGCCAAGCGCAACCAGCCCCGGGGTCAGCCAAAGTAACGTTGCCGATTTGCTCCTTCGCAATGCCAGTAGTCAGTTTAATATGTCAGGCGGGTTACTGCGTATTGATCGACGGAATCCCGTCGGCGGTACGACTGGGTCAGGCATTGCACTTCGCATCAATAACGCAAGCCATTCGGTAACGGGCGGCACTGTGCAAGTGATTTCAAGCGCAACGAATGTCAATCAACCTTGTGCAATTGTTTCATCTGTGCCGTTCTGGAACTTGCAAATTGGCGCAGGCACAAGCTACACCGCCAATGTAGGTGGCTCACAATCAACTCCACAAGACTTTGTCGTGCGCAACGATTTCACGTTGAACACCGGGGGCCAGTTCCGTCTCCATCGAGTAACGGGAGGAACAGCAAACGAACCGCGCAACTTTACGGTCGGGGGTAACTTCACCGTTCAAAATGGCACTTTTGCCGTGGGCTCAACCTCGACGGTTACCTTCAATGGGTCTGGACTTTCAGGGCAATCTGCACCGCAAGTCATTACGCGCGTCGGCGGCGGCACGATTACCTTCCGAAACGTCACCTTGAACAATACTGCGACGCCGAATACGGTGCGACTGGGCACAAACACCGACTTAGACGTGATTGGCAACTGGACCACGACTGCGGGAGCGTTTGACGCCCAAACCAACACCCGCACCGTCACATTCAACGGCACGGTGCCGCAAACCATCACCGGCACCACCGATTTCTATAACTTGACCATCAACAATGCGTCTGGCGTTACACTTACAAGCGGCACCTTAGGTATCCGAAATACCGTCGGTTCAGGCGGCACGCTGACTTTGACAAGCGGCATTCTCAACATTGGAAGCAACTCGCTGGTGATTCGCAATACCGATAACACCGCAATTGGCGGCACGCCCAGCGCAAGCAACATGATTGTAACGAATGGCACGGCGTCGGCATCGGGCGTAACCAAACACTATCTGGCATCTGGCGGAAACTTTACTTTCCCCGTTGGCACAGGCACAGACTACACACCCGCAACGCTGAACCTAACTTCTGCGACTGGCGACGGAACGATTACCGTCGCACCGGTGAATAGCCGACACCCGCTCGCCACAGGCTCGACCAACGCGCTCCTTTATTACTGGCGCATAACGAACACAGGATTAAGCTCGCCAACAATAACACATACTTACCAATACCCCGCTTCAATCACGGAAGAAGGCACGCCTGGGTCCTATCAAGGTGGCTATTACGTGCCAACGTCTTGGACAACGAATGCGTTATTTACTCGCACTGCAGGACCGCCAAGAACGGTTACCTTCTCAAGTATCAACGTCATTCAAGGCGACTTCACCGTCGGAGAAACTTCGGCATTTGTCACGCTGACGGTTTATTACAGCTTTGCAGATGGAAACTGGAATGTGGCATCGTCGTGGTCGACAACGGGTTTTAGCGGACCAGCTGCATCGTCAACACCGGGAACAGGCAATCCCGTTATTATTGGGAACAATCGCACCATAACCATTCCTTCATCGGGGACGATTCAAGCGGCATCAACTGAAATTCAAGCTACAGGCACGCTGGTCATTGAGCAAACCACCGCACCAAGCATTGGTACCGTATCGGGCGATGGACGCATCCGCTACAATGTTACAACAACGCCAACCCTGCCATCATTAGACGCAACCTTCTTAGCGTCGGGCACAGTAGAATACGCAAACGCGGCAATCTACACCTTGCCCACCACGCCGACCACCTACGGCAACCTTGAAATCTCCGCAGGCACGAAAACCTTAGGGGCAAACACCACCATCAACGGCAATCTGACCATTTCAGGCGGAACGCTGGCGATGCAAGCCTTTACACTGAACCGTGCTTCAAGCGGCGGCACCATGACCATGAACGCTGGCACAACCTTAACCTTGACGGGTGCGAACAACTTCCCCGCAAACTACGCGACATATAGCCTCGCCACAACAAGCACCGTTAACTATGCGCTAAACGGTAACCAAACCGTCGCAGCCGTAACATATGGCAATCTCACCTTCAGCGGCGGTGGAACAAACAACCGAACGCTTGCTGGCGCGACGACTGTTCAAGGCAATTTGACCATTAACGCGGGCAAAACCCTCGTGACGAGCGATAACGCTTTAACCGTTGGCGGAAACTTTAACCTCGCGGCTAGCACAGCCAACTTTACAGGCGGAACTTCGACCGTAACGTTCAACGGCACAGGTGCGCAGACCATTACCCGCACAGGCGGCGGCACGCTCACCTTTAACAACATGACGGTCAATAAATCCTCTGGCTCCTTGACGCTGGCAACAGCGACGGCGGCAACTACGCTCTCCATTCCGGGAACCCTGACGCTCACAAGCGGTGCATTCACCATTGGGGGAAGTGCCACAGTGCCGAATACGCTCTCGCTTGCAGGCACCGTTACAGGGTCAGGCACCATCACCGGTTCTACCAACTCGAATTTGACCATCACGGGCACAGGAGCCTTAGGCACGCTGAACTTTACCACAGGCGCAGAAACCCTGCGGCGACTCACGGTGAACCGCACCGGCACAACTCCAACCGTTACACTCGGCACTGACCTCTCGGTGGGTGGCTCGGCCACAGCAGACACCGCCTCATTCCTCTCTGGGCGCATCATCACAGGCTCAAATGCCTTGCGCCTCGTGAACCAAAACCAAGTCGGACACGGTAGCGTCAATGCCTACGTCGATGGGATTCTCTCCATCACCTATCCGTCTGGAACAGGAATCAATCGCTTCTTCCCGATTGGCAACGGAGCCATTTATCGTCCGATGCGCGTCATTGGCAATCCCGTTGCAGGCACTCGCGTCGAAGTAGAAATGATTAACAGCACGCCGCCCGGTAGCGGAGAAAGTGGAATTAACAATTTGTCAGGCGTACGCTATTACCGCATCACCACCAATAATAACCTCGCTTCTCCGTCGGTGATGTTGAGTTTGAATACGAATTCGCCAACGGACGAGCCCTACACCAACACATCAGGGTTACGCCTTGCCAGCACCAATGCGAATCCGCCGACGTCTTCTACAACTTGGAATGTCAGCGGGGCTTCAACAGTGAGCGGGTCCTTCCCCAGCGTAACGATTCAAGCCGCACTGAATGCTTCAACCAGCTTGAACAACACCACAGCCCATGTCACAGCGGCAAGCGTAACGCCAGATAACCCACTGCCCGTCAATATGCTCTCGCTCAACGCTGTGGCGAAAAACGGACGCACCGCCATGATTGAGTGGGAAACTGCCTCTGAACAAGACAACCTCGGCTTCGTGCTCCTTAGAAGTGAAACGGAAAACGGTCTCTTTGAAGAAATTGCCTCTTATCAAACCACCGATAAACTGCGCGGACAAGGCACGAAATTGACCGAAACGAAATATCTCTACGAAGACAGCCACAACACGCAACCGGGCAAAACCTACTACTACAAACTCGTCAGCGTGGATTTAGATGGCACACGGCACAACATCACGCTGGGTGGACAAAGCGTCTGGAGCGTAGAGCTGCCGCTGGAATACGCCCTCGACCAGAACTATCCCAATCCGTTCAACCCTGTAACGACGATACAATTTTCGCTCGAAAAAGCAGGAAGAACGACGCTGGAAATCTACAATGTGCTCGGACAAAAAGTCGCAACGCTGGTGAATGGTGAGTTGAGCGCGGGCGCGCATCGCTATCAATGGAACGCCAGCGGCATGGCAAGCGGCATTTACTTCTACCGATTGAGAAGCCAGAACTTCGTGGCAACGAAAAAAATGATTCTCGTGAAGTAATCGCGAGTAGTCAAGAAAACATAACGCGGGGGCGGACAAACAATCCGCCCTTTTTATTTGAAAAGAATAAAGTTCGTCGTTCTGACCCTGAACGAAATGAAGGGGAAGAATCCAAAATCGTTCATGGTTGAGAGTGAAGCGTTGAGCACTCTACTTTTAACGCTTAACTTTTCATTCTCAACGGTTTGGATTCCTCGCGTTGCTCGGAATGACCCGTCTTTGAAAAACCCTATCTTGCTTAACCAACTTTGATATTATTCAAACAAAGGTGTGAAAGACGAGGCGAACGCCGAAACTGAACCAAATGGGAAGCGGATTTTCGCCGCCGATGCCTTTGCCAAGCGTGCCGTCAATTTGAAAATCATCGCTGAAAAAGTGACGAAATCCAACTTGATACGAAAGCCCCGACCCCGGCACATAGGGGTCGCCTGAAAAAACTTCTCCGACAAAATGAAACCCGCCTACTGCGCGCAGCTGCGTGCCTAACCCCCAAGTGAACTGCCATTTTTCGGCAAGCGACCCATCAAGATAGTTCGTGCCGAGATTCAGATGTAAAAGCACATCGTCAAGTTTCCCAAAACATTGCGTAACGGTTAGAAATGAAAACGCGCCATAGCCTTCGGGCTTGAGCGCGCCGCTTCCCGACGGAAGAAATGAGCCAATCACAAACCCAACGCCCGGCAGTTGATAGGGCAAGTATTCTTTAAGTAAAAACTTCGCCTGTAAAAGCGGTATGCCGTATCCAAATTCATTTGCGGTTGGAAGACGCTCTGCGCCGAAAATGCCGCCAAAAGTGAGTTCAAGCCATGGGGTTGGACCGTAAGCTGCTAAAACCCACTGCTCAATGCCAAACTTATCTTGGCGATACCAAGATTCCATTTGCGTCAACCGATTGCCGACCACCCGCGCATCGTCCGTAATGAACGGACGAACTTGCTGGGTCGGCTGGGCATTCCGCTGAAAAGAAGTTTGTGCGGAAGCATCGAGAGGCATGAAAAAAGCAGAGAAGATGAATGCGGCAAAAAGTTTTGTCTTCATGTGTGATGCGTTGACGTTGAAGAAAGAGAAAAGCAAGACGAAAACACAAAGACAGAAAGCACTCGGCAAAGTTTCGTTCCAGCAGGGTTATCCCTTGGCGATAAATAAAAGACCTTCATTGGCGCGAAGCCTGACGGAAACGCCGCCCGACCATAACTCAAATTGCGGACTACGCTTCGGCTCGGTGGTGATGACTTCAACGTGTTCGTAAGTTTCAATTCCGTCAAACGCGTCGGTTGAAAAATGAACTTCTTTGGGTGAGTCGGTGAGATTGACAAGGGTGAAGGTTTGCGCGAGGTTTGCGCCGTAGAAGCGCGTAAAGCCGACGACTTCGGGGTCGCCGTTGAGTTTAAGCGGAGCGAAGCCGCCGGAAGTAATCGCTGGATTGTGGAGCACGTGAGCAAGGCGTTGATAAAATTGAAAGATGCGTGGGTCGCCTGCTTCATCAAAGCGTCGAATGAGTTGAACGGGAATGCGACGTGTGTAGCCTTCAAGTTGCCCTTGATGCAACAGCCGCATGCCGGGCATCGTGAGCACCAGAAGCATAGCGGCACGAGTGTTCGGACCGAAGGCACTGACAGCGCGCGCTTCATCATGGTTTTCAATAAAGCAAACCATTTTGCGCTGAAAATCCCAATTAGCACCCAGATGTGCCTTGATGCCTTGAACATCGCCCGTCCGCAGTCGGTCATAAAGCCGTTTGTCGTAAGTGAAATCGAAGCCCATCTGTTGAAGTATCCATTCGGTATCCCAATAGGCTTCGGCGATGAAGAGAAAATCGGGGTTTATGGCTTTCGTTGCCGCAATGGCGTCGGTCCAAAATTCTTCTTTCATCTCGCCAGCAAGCCACTTCCAAGTTTGATTAAAGACGGATTTAAGTTCGAGCATCGCCATGTCGCATCGCACGCCGTCGCACCGTTTGGCAAGCGATTGCAGAATGTGAATCATCGCTTTGCGCAAATGCGGATTGGCGTAATTGAGTTGAAGCGTATCGCTCCACGCGGGGAAGTAAGGGTCTTTGCCGCAAGCAAAAAAATGCTCGCCGTCGGGCGAATAAAAATCTTGACTTTGAAGCGCGAGCGATTTGGGTGCAGGAATGAAATAGTCGGGGTGTTGTGAAAGCCAAGGATGGTCGAGCGCGACATGGTTCGGCACAAAGTCCAAAATGAGTTTCATGCCGTGTGAATGCAGTCGCTCGCGAAATTTTTGCAAGCCGCCTTCGCCGCCCAGCGCGTCGGAAACGGTGTAGTCTGCAATCGCGTAAGGCGACGCAACGACATCATCTTCCGTCCAATTCGGCAAGGCGCGCGTGTAATCCTGCCAAAGCCCTTGATGGGTGCAGGCAATCTCGCGCCCTTTTTCGCTCGGCTTCCAAACGCCCATCAGCCATATCGCATCAAAGCGGTATTGCTTCCATTTCTGAAATTCCATTTCGGGAACAGAGGCAAGTGTAATAGGCTTTCCGTGCTTATGCGAAAGCTCGCGCAACCACAAGCGCGTGTTGAGTTCATAAACGAGTGGAAACTTGATTTCCGACATAGTCGCTGGTTTTTTTATTGACGAAAGTTACACAAATGCTATTTTATAACAGCCTTGCGCAAAAAATGCTCACCAAAAACAAACACACGAAAACACAGCAATTCACAAGAAGAAAATTCATTCGAGCGCATTAAAATGAGCCGTCAAAAAGAAACCGCGCCCTCCACGATTAAAAAGAAACGCCCACACTTATCGACTATACCCTCTCTTTGGCATCTGGCGTTTGGACAGTTAAGCCAAGCGATTGTTGTGAAAAATCAACATCGCCAAGTCGTGGACGCAAACCCTGCATTTTATCGTTTAATTGACGCAGAGTCGTCGGAAGTTATCGGAAAACGGCTTGAAGACGTGCTCGCGCCCGATGAAAAAGAAGCGAGAAAAGTCATTCAATTTGAGTTCAAAAAGCGTAAGAAGGGCATTGCCTCCTCATACACGGTGCAAGTCGGAAGGGGCGAAACCGCGAAAACACTGCACGTTCAGGCATCGCCCATTTTTGATGAAGCGCGAAATTTTCTCGGAAGCATTGCGTTCATCTCTGAAGTAACAAGTCGCACCATTGAATCCGAAAGCGACGCGGAAGCCTTGCTCAAAGCCGTCTATAACTCGGCGGAAATTGGCATGTGCGTTACGAATTCGGAAGGGAAGTTTGTCGAAGTCAATCCAGCCTACTGCCGAACCTACGGCTACACGCGCGAAGAACTTATCGGGCAACCTTTCACGATTGTTCTGCCGCCTGAACTTCGAGAGTATGCCCAAAACTTACACAACGACTACATCGCCGAAGGCACGGACGAGAGCGCGGGCGAGTGGCAAGTGCAACACAAAAACGGAACGATTCGCGACATCGCCGTTACCGCCGCACGATTGATATTGAGCGACGGGCGACGCTTCAAAGTAACCACCGTTACTGACATCACCGAACGAAAGTGGATTGAACGCCAACTCCGCTATCAAGCCAACCTGCTCCAAAACGTCTCCGAAGCCATCATTTCCATTGATAACGCGTTCAGAATCACCAGTTGGAACAAAGCCGCTGAAAAAATCTACGGCTGGCAAGAAAACGAAGTGGTCGGAAAGCATATTCACCAAATTCTTCCCACGCGATACCTCAACGGCATGACCGACGAACACGCGGCGGAAATTTTGAACACCACCGGCGAGTGGTCGGACGAAGTCGTGCAACCAAAAAAAGACGGAACGGAAATCATCGTTCAATCGAGTGTTTCGCTTCTCTATGATGCCAAAGGCTACGTGATTGGGACGGTGGCAATCAACCGCGACATTACCGAGCAGAAAGCCTTAGAGCAGGAGCGCGCCGAACTCTACGAACAGCTCCAACAGCTCCAAAAAATGGAAGCCATCGGCACGCTTTCCGGAGGCATCGCGCACGACTTCAACAACATCTTGGCGGCGATTTTAGGCAACGCCAATCTCATTCTTGAAAAAACAACCGACGAAAAATTGAAGCGATATGCCGAGCGCATCAAAACCGCATCGGAGCGCGGCGGCGCGCTGACGCGGCAACTCTTGGGCTATGCGCGTAGAGGCAAGTTTGAAGTCGCGCCCGTTAATTTGCATCAAATCGTCCGAAGCGTTATTGAAATTTTAGAGCATACGGTCGATAAGCGAATTCAAATCCGCATTGAAGCAGACGAACAAAGCCTATATGTGGCTGGCGATAAAACCCAACTCGAGCAGGTGATTTTGAACATCGCCGTCAACGCCG